>TARA_R110002073_G_scaffold93546_6_pt1 | contig 10220 bp, 6 predicted proteins | sample TARA_R110002073 | Tara Oceans TARA_R110002073 (sample SAMEA4397174) | marine metagenome | biome: Polar Biome; feature: [DCM] deep chlorophyll maximum layer (ENVO:01000326); material: water (ENVO:00002006), including particulate matter (ENVO:01000060) such as... | depth 40 m
ACTGCCTCCCCAAGGATGACAACTAAAAATCCGTTTAATTGCTAATTTCCCACCATAAAAAAGACCATGTTTTTTTAAGGCTTCAACTGTATAATGTGAGCAAGTTGGCTCGTATCTACATGTAGCTGGTGTTAATGGAGATATTACTGTTTGATATATTCTAACCAATAATACAAAAGGTGCTATTAAAACTTTCTTGAGCATGACTAATTTGTAGTAAACGTCGTGCCATCTTTACCATCTTTAAGTTGGATGCCTATGTCTGCTAATTCATCCCTAATTTTATCAGATAAGGCAAAATCTTTATTGGCTCTAGCTTCAGCCCTCATGTTTATGAGCAACTCAACTGTATCAGATAATTTATTGGAACCGCTAGCATCATTATCTGAAACGTTTTGCAGTCCTAGAATATCAAAAACAAATACAGTTAATGTTGATGTTAAGATATCTAAATCTTCTTGAGATGTGGTTGCTTTTCCATCTTTAACTTGATTGATAAACTTAACCGCACTAAATAATTCAGCAATTAAAATAGGTGTATTAAAATCGTCATTCATGGCGTCATAACAACTTTGTTTCCATGATGATACATTAAAATTGGTTGTGTTTTTGGAAGCTTCTAATTTAGATAAGGTATTTATGGCATCCATTAATTTATTGAATCCTCTTTCTGAAGCTTCAATAGCAGCACTACTAAAATCAAGGATGCTTCTATAATGTGCTTGCATCATGAAAAACCTAGTTACGCTAGGTGAAAAAGGTTTACTTAATTTGTCGTTTTCACCAGTGAAAATTTCATTAGGTAAAATATTGTTCCCTGTAGATTTTGCCATTTTTTGACCATTTAATGTCAACATATTAGCATGCATCCAAACGTTTACAGGGCTTTGATTGTTGCAAGCTTCAGCCTGAGCAATTTCGCATTCGTGATGCGGAAATTTTAAATCCATACCACCACCATGAATATCAAACTGTTCGCCTAAGTACTTGGTACTCATTGCGGTGCATTCTAAGTGCCAACCTGGGAAACCGTCACTCCAAGGTGATGGCCAACGCATAATGTGTTGTGGTTCGGCTTTTTTCCAAAGGGCAAAATCTTGTGGGTTTTTCTTATCAGATTGTCCATCCAATGCTCTACTGTTGTGTATTAAATCTTCTAGATTACGACCACTTAATTTTCCGTAATTATGGGTTTTGTTGAATTTATGTACATCAAAATAAACCGAACCATTAACCTCATAAGCTAAGCCTTTGTCAAGAATTTCTTTAATAATTTCAATTTGCTCAATAATATGTCCAGTAGCTGTTGGCTCAATACTAGGAGGAAGAAAATTAAATTTGTTGAGCGTGTTATGGAAATCGACCGTGTACATTTGTACTACTTCCATGGGTTCAATTTGTTCTATACGGGCTTTTTTCGCAATTCGATCTTCACCCTCATCTGCATCGTTTTCTAAATGCCCAGCATCTGTAATATTCCTTACATAGCGAACTTTATATCCTAAATGCTTGAAATAGCGAAAAACCATATCAAAGGACATAAACGTTCGTACATTGCCCAAATGTACATTGCTGTAAACCGTTGGGCCACAAACGTACATGCCAATATAACCCTCGTTTATGGGCTTAAAAACTTCCTTTTTACTCGTTAACGAATTATATATTTTTAATTCTTGATTTTTGTAAAGTTGCATGCTGATTAATTAGATTTTGGTTGATTTTGAGCACTATTAAAACTGTGTATCTAATTTAATATAATCCAAGAATTCCCTTTTGGTTTTATTGTTTTTAAACTTTCCTCCAAATTCACTGGTTACAGTACTACTTTCCGTATCCCTAATGCCTCTTGAGTTCACACACAAATGCTTGGCATCTATAACGCAAGCAACATCTTTAGTGTTCAAAACTTTTTGTAGTTCTTCTACTATTTGTATGGTTAATCGTTCTTGCACTTGCGGTCTTTTGGCAAAATAATCTACAATGCGGTTCATTTTAGACAAACCTACAACTGTACCATTAGAAATGTAGGCAACATGAGCTTTTCCAACAATGGGTAATAAGTGATGCTCGCAGGTCGAGTAAACTGTAATGTTTTTTTCGACAAGCATTTCACCATATTTGTATTTGTTTTCAAATGTTGAAGCATTAGGTTTTTTATTGGGATCTAATCCACCAAATATTTCTTTAACAAACATTTTTGCAACACGGTTTGGTGTTCCTTGTAAGCTATCATCAGTAAGATCCAGACCAAGGGTTTCCATAATATGCCTTACGTCATCTTTTATGATATCGATTTTTTCTTCTCTAGTCAATTTAAAAGCATCGGCTCTTAACGGTGTGTTTGAAGAGGTTCCAATATGATTGTCTCCTAATGAATCAAAATTTTCAATTTCTCTTTCTATTTTCATATATAATGCTATCTAAAACAAATTAAACAGGGCACAAAGGTAAGCATTTCCTAAATTTTAGCTATTGAATTAACAAAGTATTAATTTTGAACGAAATATGTAATAATTTCAACGGTTAGAACGTTTTATTTATCAAATATTGCTTACTTTTTACCGCTATTATAATTGACGAATAAATGATTAAAACATTACTATTTATAGGAATTTTATTTTCTAGCAGCATAACTACCACTGTTAATGCTCAAACTGCTATTAATAATTTAGCATCGAAAACGGTTGTTTTCAATCAAAATGTAAAAGACCCATTAAATACTCTTGAGAAGAATATGCTAAAAGAAGTTTATGGTGAAAGCCTTCAAAAAAATGTGTTGAATAATCCTCAGCGTTTAAGGAGCATCAAGAATATTATTAGAAATAGAGTTGAAATACTTAATTTACCTAATTACCCTAAAAATTATAAATTATTATCTCAAGTACCGCTGTTTAATAAATATAATTCCTCTTTAAAAAGAGAAGCCTTTCGTAAAACTACATTTAATCCATTAAGATATACCTTTGATTTTTATACAAACGAAACTCAAGTGTTTAGGGTAGATAATACCGATTATTATATAGTAATTAAGTCCCAATATCAAAATTAGCCTCCCTTATGATGAAAAATCTACTTTTTTTATTTACTATTTTTTGTTCGTTCTCAACATTTGCTCAAGTTATCAATATGACCGATGGACTTACAAGTAATACCTGTACAGGAACATTTTATGACTCGGGTGGCAGCGCTGGAAATTATGGAGATAACGAAACTATTACGCATACTATTTGTCCAGATACTCCAGGCAGTCAAGCCCAATTAGATTTTACGACTTTTAATTTAGAAGCCAACGCCGATTTTATAACCATTTATAATGGTCCAGATACTACATACGATGTTCTTGGAACATTTAGTGCTACAAGCCCAGGTTTGGTTACAGCCGCTTTAGCTTCTCAGTTACCTAACCCACTTGGATGTCTAACAATTGCCTTTAGTAGCGATAACGTTAATAATAGTAGTGGTTGGGAAGCCACTATATCTTGCTTTCAACCTTGCCAAAATATTACAGCAAGTATCGACTCTACAGTACCTGCCGCTGATCCAGACGGTATTGTAAGAATATGTCAAGGAGATCAAATTACATTTAATGGAAGTGGTATATTTTCAGTTGATGGTACAGGTGCTTCCTACGAATTGTTTATGGGAGATGGTGTGTCCATTACGGGTGCTTTGATAGCTGATGCATTTAGCACTAATTATACGTTTAATGACGAAGGTATTTTTGAAGTAAGTCTTGTCATAACCGATGCTAATCCCTTAGGGTGTTCGAGCACAAACAAAGAATCCATTTTTATATACGTGTCTTCTACACCTGATTTTACTGGAACCGAAGCGGCCAATGATACATTGTGTTTAGGAGAATCCACCACTATAGAAGGTGTTGTATCACCAGTTACTCAAATTGCAAATTGCGCCAATGGAGGTGAAGAAACAGCTCTTGGCGATGTTCAAGGTGTGACGTTTAGATCTACTTTAAACCTAGATTGTTTCCAATCGCAAAATTTAACCGACGTTGCTCAGTTAGAAAGTATCTGTATTGTAATAGAACATACATATATTGGTGATTTAGAAATTACAGCCATAAGTCCAAATGGGCAAAGAGTTTTATTGCACAATGGACCTCGAAATAACTCATTATATCTTGGAAATCCAATTGTGACCGATGGTACAGGACCTGGGCAAGGTTGGGAGTATTGTTTTTCAATGTCTGGTGCTACTATACTAAGCAATGGTCCTGTTGTACAATCTGGAATGCCAACTACTGGACTCACCGTTGAGGCAGGAACCTATTTACCGCTTGGAGATTTTAACGATTTTATTGGAACACCAATAGATGGCCAATGGACTCTCGAGATTATTGACTACTTAGCACAAGATGATGGGACTATTTTTAGTTGGTCGTTGAACTTTGATGAATCATTATTTGCCTCTAACTATACATTTACACCCAGTTATCCCACTCAAGGCTGGGATGCTGATCCATCAATTACAAATACGGTTGGAAATACTATAACGGTTCAACCCACAACATCTGGAACACATTGTTATACTTATAGAGTAATTGACGATTTTGGCTGTGAATACACCGAACAAGTATGTATAGAAGTTTTGCCTGAAGTAATACCAATAGCACCAACACCTTTAGAACTATGTGATGATGCTGTGACAGATGGATTTACAGTATTTGATTTAACAACAAAAGATACAGAGATAACAGGTGGAAATGTTAACTGGGTGGTACAATATTTTGAAACGAATGCTGATGCCACTAGTGGAACAAATCCAATAAATCCTGTGACAGCCTTTACTAACACTGTGGTTAATTCGCAAACACTATTTGCGCGTGTTACTGATAATATAACAAGTTGCTTTGGTTTTACTACACTAACCTTAAATGTACTACCAAATCCAGCATCACTAAACGATGCGCCAAATATTGAACTCTGTGATGACAATAATACTGGCGATAACCAAGAAATTTTTGATTTAACACTTAACGAAGCATACATAGTAAATGGCGAAGTTGGAGTAACCGCAACCTATTACCAAACCAATGCTGATGCACAAAACGCTGTAAATGCAATTGCAACACCAACAACCTATACAAACACATCTTCACCAGAAACTATTTATGTGCGAGTTACCAATGATGTAACGTCATGTTTTACTGTGGTAGATTTTAATATTCTGGTTAACGACCTACCAAATACAACAACTGTAACTAATTATTTTATTTGTGAAGTAAATGCAGATGGTGTTGCTCAATTTGATTTAGAATCAAAAACTACAGAAATATTAAATGGTCAAAATCCAACAGATTTTGCAGTAACATATCACATCTCTCAAGCTGATGCTGATGCAGGTATAAATCCGTTGGCAAGTCCTTATACCAATATTGTCAACGCTCAAACAATTTATATAAATATTAGAAATATAAACACAAATTGTGACGATGCTTCTATGAGTTTTATTATTGAAGAACTCAATACACCTTCAGCAAACCCTGATGCTATTCCTATTGAATATACTTTATGTGATGATTTTAATGCTAATGATGGAGTTGCTCAATTTGATTTAACATCACAAGATACTTTTGTTCTGGATGGACAGAATCCAATAGTTAATTTAGTAAGTTATTATGAGTCGCAGGCAGACGCTGATGCTGGTATAAATCAATTAACATCGCCTTTTCAAAACACGTCTAATCCACAAATAATTTATGCACGAGTTGATGATACTTCGGCAATAAATACTGTGTGTTTTGCTACCACCCAATTGTCTTTAAATGTTAATCTCTTACCAGAATTTACCTTAGAAGATAATTACATAATTTGTGGAAATACCAATGGTACAGAAATTATTGGTATCCCTTTAATAGATACAGGATTATCTACTTTAGATTACACCTTTGAATGGCGTTTAAACAATACCATTATTTTAGGAGCGACAAATTCAAGTTATTTAGCAACACAAGCTGGCGATTATGGTGTAACAGTAACAAACAATGTAACTAATTGCCAACGAGTAGAAAATACTACAGTTAGCGAAAGTTCTCCTCCAGTTGTAACTGCAACGGTAACATCTTCGGCTTTTGCTAATAATCATATTATTGAGGTTGAGGCTATAGGAAATGGCGACTATGAGTATAGTTTAGATAATGGACCATGGCAAGATAGTAATGTGTTTGAAAATGTCTCATTAGGTGAGCATACAGTAACGGTTAGGGATAAAAATGGTTGTGGCTTAGCTAATGCTACTGTTACGGTTATGGATTATCCAAAGTTTTTTACACCAAATGGCGACGGTTTTAACGATACTTGGAATATTACAGGCATAAATGCACAACCAAATGCACGAATATTTATTTTTGATAGATTTGGCAAGTTGTTAAAACAATTAAGCCCAACAGGCGTTGGTTGGAATGGCACTTATAATGGTTATAACCTTCCATCGGCAGATTATTGGTTTACAGTAAAGTATATTGAACCAAGTAGTGGTGCTGAGAGGGAATATAGTGCACATTTTTCACTCAAGAGATAAAAAAAGCGTAATGGAAATTTCCATTACGCTTTTATATGTTAAAATAATTGTACTATAAATTCATGCTCAATGACAATGTAAAGTTTGAGTTTTCTCTATTAATTCTTGCGGCATTGGTCAACCCAACATTATATAATTGGTAGTTAATGTCTCTTTTAGAATTTTCGTAGGCCAAGTCCAATCTTGTGCCACCAAAATTATAGCCTATTCCTAATGAATAACCTTTTAAATCTCCATAAAAAGATGTGTCGTTGTAAGGGCTTTGTTCCAATCTATAACCACCTCTAAAACTAAAGTTATCCTGCCTTAATTCACCTCCAATTCTATAGGTATTGGCAACTTTTAAATTGTTTGAGATATTGGTGTTTTGCGAAGCAAAATAAGTATCAGATTCAGGTTTAAATTTTGTGCTTCCATAATCCTTTCTAGAATAATCAAAGCTAATAAGTCCTTGCTTGTTTAATATTAGGGCAATACTTCCTGTTATTTTCGCAGGTGTTTGTAGTTTATAATCAGGATATATATTTATTATTCGCGGATCTACAATAGCGGTAGTTGGTCCACCATCGTCCCTAACAGATGCCACATATTGGCTTGTTTCTTCACTTATAGTGTACCATGTTGGAGAGTCATAACTAAGTCCAACCCTTACATCATTTGATAGTTTTGCAATTCCACCTAATTGGAAAGAAAAGCCATTGCCTATAGTGGAAAGATTGTTTTCAAAATCCACTTCGGTAACCAACGAACCAGCATTTGAGTTTTCTTCAAATAAAAATGTAGAACGATCGTAATTAATAAAATGAGAGTTTAGGTTTAAACCTAAGTATAGATTGTCTTCGTATTGTACAGCAAGATTAACACCAAATTTTCCGTTATAACCAGTTGCAGCATAAGAATATTCTTGATTAAAAGTTCCTGGAGCGATATTCGAAAAATATAGCGTATTGGCATCATCGTCCATATCAGGTTCTAAAATATATGATTCATATCCTAAAAACGCCTGTTGATTTGTAAAGCCATACGTGGCTCCTATATCTCTATAAGCATCATCAATAGATTCACCTGGTAAAGCAGTAATTTCATCCAATCTTAAACCCTGCGCATTTGCTAAAAAATAGCTATCAATAGATGTTGTACTCGTCCCTGAAGCGAAAAAATTATCATCAAAATTTTGATTTTGGTCATAAGAAAAACCTAAAACAAATTTTCTCCAAGGCGAATTATTTCGGCTGTTAAACACAAAAACGGCTCCAGCTTGGTTAAAAGCAAAATCGGAATTTGAGTTTGTATTTACACTATTAAAATAACTGGTCTCATTATCATTATTATAACCAGAAATAGATAATGACATGTGGCTAAAACTAAAAATAGCCGAACCTGCTGGATTGATGCTTATTGCAGAAATATCTCCTCCTAAGGCACCAAAAGCACCACTCATAGCTTTAAACCTAGCAGTCCCTTCAATATTGTCCGATGAATATCTTACTGCATCTGTAATATCTTGAGCGAACATATTAGGCATAGATATCATGCCTATGAATAGTAATAATAACTTTTTCATACTTTTAATTTTTTCTTTTTCAACCTTGATTTAATTGTTTCTTCTAGATGAATTACTTCTACCACTACTTGTTGTTGAACTTCTGTTAGATGACGATCTACTACTGGAGCTAACATTATTAGACCTTCTAGAACTATTATTATTGGATCTAGTTGAAGATGATCTAGATGTAGAAGATCGACCTGATCTAGTTGTTGAAGATCTAGATCTAGAATTTGAAGAATTTCCAAAGCGAGAACTTCTAGTGGATCTTGATCGTGAATTTACACGAGAATTACCAAATCTAGTAGCGTTTACTCTAGAGCGACCACTTCTTAAGGCGTTATTTCTTAAGTTTGTTGCTCTGCTGTTTATTGAGCTGCGTCTATTAGTGATTCCATTACGTCTACTTATAATCCCATTACGTCTATTTGTAATGCCACTGATATTATTTGCATAAATAGAACCTCTTCTACTTGCACTGTACGATAAGTTTCTTCGGTTGTAAATATTTCCGTAATAGAAATTGTTGTAGCCATAATATGGATAACCATATCCATAGCCATAACCATAACCATAACCATAATAAGGATAACCATAACCATAGCCATAGCCAAAGCCATAATTCCATGGACTGCCCCAACCAGAATAAAAAGGTGAATACCCATAGTTGGAATAACCATAATATCCAAAGCCAAAGTTCCAATCATTATACCAGCCATAGCCAGGATACCAAAATGAATCGTATAGAGGAGTTCTGTTGTAGATGTTTACTGTTATATCATCACTATATCCCCAACCAGCATAATTTTCTTGATTTAAAGAATCGTTTTCAACACCATAAGAGCCCTGATAAGAATCTATATCTGTGAAAATTGCATCTCCTGTATAATCTAGTTGAGTGGCTTTTTCATTAAAGTAATTTTTGTAATAAGCTGAATTTTCAGATTCGTTTCCTGTTTCTTTATATTCAACATTTTTAATCTCATAACTTTTTTCAGGCTCACCATAAATGCTATCGTAGTCATAACTGGCATATTGGTAAGATCCACAAGATGTTAGTCCTAAAGCAAGGATTAACATTCCTATAATGGATATTTTGGAGTTTAAGTAGCTATATAATTTCATATCTCTTAAAATTAAATTGTTGAACATAACAAAAATAGTTAGTTTTGTCGAACTATTTTTTTATTTAACATAGTCACAATTTTTGTGCCAAATTAAGATATATGAGTAAAAATCTCACAAGTAGGAGCGAAGACTATTCAAAATGGTATAACGAATTGGTTGTTAAGGCAGATTTGGCTGAAAACTCGGCAGTTAGAGGTTGTATGGTAATTAAACCTTATGGTTATGCTATTTGGGAGAAAATGCAAGCTGAATTAGATAGAATGTTTAAAGAAACAGGACATCAAAACGCATATTTCCCATTATTTGTTCCTAAAAGCTTGTTTGAAGCCGAAGAGAAAAATGCCGAAGGATTTGCTAAAGAATGTGCTATTGTAACACATTACAGGTTGCAAAACGATCCTGATAATGAAGGGAAACTTAGAGTAGATCCAGATGCGAAACTTGAAGAAGAATTAATTGTTAGACCAACAAGTGAGGCCATTATTTGGAACACTTACAAGGGTTGGATTCAATCTTATAGAGACTTACCATTATTAATAAACCAATGGGCAAATGTCGTGCGCTGGGAAATGCGTACTCGTTTATTTTTGCGTACAGCCGAGTTTTTATGGCAAGAAGGACACACAGCTCATGCAACCAAAGATGAGGCTTGGGAAGAAACCAAATTAATAAATAATATATATGCTAATTTTGCCGAAAATTTCATGGCTATTCCAGTTATTCAAGGTTTAAAAACCGAGAGTGAGCGTTTTGCAGGCGCAGAGGAAACCATGTGTATTGAAGCATTAATGCAAGATGGAAAGGCACTACAAGCCGGAACATCTCATTTTTTAGCCCAAAATTTCGCCAAAGCTTTTGATGTGAAGTTTACCAATAAAGAAGGGAAGCAAGATTATGTTTGGGCAACTTCATGGGGAGTTTCAACACGATTAATGGGAGCTTTAATTATGACACATAGTGATGATAAAGGCTTGGTTTTACCACCAAATCTAGCACCAAATCAAGT
>TARA_R110002073_G_scaffold8207_2_pt1 | contig 10203 bp, 12 predicted proteins | sample TARA_R110002073 | Tara Oceans TARA_R110002073 (sample SAMEA4397174) | marine metagenome | biome: Polar Biome; feature: [DCM] deep chlorophyll maximum layer (ENVO:01000326); material: water (ENVO:00002006), including particulate matter (ENVO:01000060) such as... | depth 40 m
TCAGAAGCTCTAGCTAGAGCTATCTTAACATCACTGTTAAATTGCGAATCTTTACTCTCAATAGCATTATTAATCCAATACAATTGAACAGAAATAATCCCAATCAGAGAAACACTCATTAAGACAACAATAAGGATGAATATTTTTTTACCCATTACTCAAAAATAGAAGATAATATAGCGTCGGTTTTGCATTTTAACGTAGATTAACAAAACTACCTCGTTTTTAAGTAAATTTTAACATTTTTTTTGAATTATCCTAAAACAAATCGTGTTTTTTTGTTAAAAAATTGTAGATTTTTTTAATTTTTAACAAAGTTTTATCTTTATATATGTTGTTAATAGTGTAGTTTGACAACATACTTTTCTTTTTATCAGGCCATTGGTTTTTTATTCTTTCTAATACAGCCTCAGCGGAAATATTATCGCGTTTAACAACTCTTTTAATTCTCTCATCAACTGGAGCTGTAACTGTAATTATTAAATCACAAAACTGATCACTATTAATTTCAAAAAGAATGGCGTTTTCATATACGATAATAACATCCTTTTTTTGAAGATCCACGTACTCTTGAAAATGCTTTTTAACGATAGGATGTACAATTGAATTTAACTTACTTAATTGTGAAGGATTTTTAAAAACTATTGAAGAAATATAAGCTTTATTTAATTCATTGTTTTCATAGCTCTTAACTCCGAACTCATTAACAAGCTGCTTTTTAATCTCAGGAGAAGTACTCATTAGCTTCTTAGCTTCTTCATCTGCATGATAATAAGCTGTATTTGGGAAAGAACAAAACTCTTGTGCTACAAAAGATTTTCCGCTGCCAATACCTCCTGTTATTCCTAATACCATAATTATTTTTCTATAACAAAATCTATCCTTGAAGGTGAAATTTTGGCATTTTTAATTAAGTTCGATTGCTGGGTAAGTTTAGGAACTAAATATTGTAATTTATTATGTAACGACATTTCATAATCACATTCTACAACAAAGGAAGAGGGATTTATCTTTCCGAAATCTGAAAGGGATACTTTATAGGTTATATCAATTTCTTTTGGATATGTATTAATAATCATTCCATCAGGGAGGTTAATTATAGAAAAAGGAATCTTTAATGTTCCTTCTGTGTATTTCTCAATAACTGCCGAGACATTAACTTGTTCTACATCATAATTAACATTCATAGTTTGAGGGAATTTCTTCAGCAATGCAACCTCTTGAATTGACTCAATCAATTCTTTTTTTACTAATTCGGTTGTTTCTACAAATTGAATTGTATCTAAAATTGATTCGGGTCCAGAAATGGTAATTGAATCTGGTTTTACTTCTATTTCACCTTTAATATCATAGCCTATCCCATAGGATACATTCGAGTTTATTTTCACCGGTACTCTTTTCCTTTCTAACAACCCTAGGTTAAAACGAATAGAATCTTTAATAAAATGATCTATATCTACTTCTGCATTCATCTGCCTTTGAATAGCCAACCTTTGCTGAGATAGTAGTAAAAAGTAATTTGTTTTTGATTTAAATTGAGGGCTAGAACTTTCAATTTTTATTTTGTTAGGGAAAAGTTTTCCGGAAATGATTTTGAATCCGCTAGCTTTCACGTGAATTCCTATCCTACTAACAGGCTCTTCTTGAAGTAATTTATCATTTGGAAGATTCGTATATTCTACTGGATATTGAATAGTACTTTCATACTCCTTAGACAATTTGGTCATAAACCAAAATACTAGAGAGGCTAAAATAAATAACAGAAATTTCTTCGATACAGAACTATTCTTAGGCTTCAATTTTAAACGACTTTAAATATCCTATGCAATCTAACCAATCCATAAGGAAACTCAAAATTAAGAGTATAAAAAAAGTGAGCCTAAGCTCACTTTATTATTTTCTATACTAAAAATTATTTCTTTGCAGGAACTAGATACTTTCTACTAAGCTCCATAGATATAGCAGATCTTTCAAATTTAATTTTACCAGCACCTGTTTCTATAGTTACGGTTCCATCAGTATCATTCATTTCTACTATCTTTCCATGAATACCGCTAGAAGTAATCACTTTAGTTCCTTTTTTTATTTCTGCTTGGAAAGTCTTTTCTTTCTTTTGCTTTTTAATTTGAGGTCGTATCATAAAAAAGTACAATACTACAATCATTGCTAAAAAAGGTAACATAGACATTAACCCTGAAGATTCAGCTTGTAAAAAAATTGTTTCAAATATCATTTATTTGGCTTTTGGAGTTACATTTCCTTTGATTCTTAACACCTCTCTACCTGCAGCTGTGTTTGTATACAAAGTAATTGTTTTAGATTGCTTATTTGGCTTTCCTGCAGTATTAAATTTTGCTAATACTTTAGAAGACTCTCCTGGTTTAATAGCCTCTTTTGGCCAAACAGGAACCGTACATCCACAAGAAGCTTGTGCATTGGTAATTACTAAATCTGTTTTTCCCGAGTTTGTGACAATAAATTCTGTTTCGACCACATCCCCTTCGTTTACAGTTCCGAAATCATATTCAGTTTTATCAAATTGAATTAACGCAGCTCCTTTACTAATGGCTACATCTCTCTTTTTTGCACTTTCTAAATTTTCTTTTTTAACTTTCGCCGATGCGTTTGCTTTGTCACCACATGATACAAAAACCACCGTTGACAATGCTAGTACTGAAGCTATAAATATTTTTCTCATGATTTTAAAATTTTTGTAAAAATAACAAATTATAACAATCCTCTTCCTACTTTAACTAATCTTTTGCTTTCTAAATATTCTCTTGAGATTTTATCGAGAACCCCGTTTACGAAATAACTGCTTTTTTGCGTCGAGTAATCCTTTGCTATTTCTATGAATTCATTAATTGTAACTCTTGTAGGGATGGATGGAAAATGAAGAAACTCACAGATCCCCATTTTAATTAAAATCATATCAACATCCGCTATTCTATCCGAATCCCAATTGGGTGTATATTTTTTAATATCATCTTCAAAAGTATGATGATTTAACATCACCTTCTTAAAGAGTTTAGAGACAAACTCTTCATCGTCTTGGTTCTTATATAAAGTACCTAATAAAAAAGAACCGTTTGTATTTTGTTTATTTAATGTTTTAACTACCCAAGTATTCACAAAAGGAATATCATCTACCCAAGTAATATTTGTATCTTCAAAGTATTCTGCTAATTTTTCGTTAGGAGCAATAATATCTTTAAAAAAATCAATAGCAAAGCCCTTGTCTACCTTATAAGAATCTTCAGCAGTATTTAAATACTTTCTATATAAGTCACTCTTTTGTAATTCATCCCAAACAATCTTAACATACTCATCATCATTAGACCAGTTGTTCAGTTTTTGAGCTTCTATATGCAAAGCAATAGAATTGCTTTCAGCAATTTTCTTAATAAGCTTGTTATTAATAAATTTAGTGTTAGGAACTAAGTCTTCCTTGGTAGCTAGATACTTCTTTTTAGATATTTCAATTTTTTGTTCAGCTAGTTTTTGTACTTCAACTAAAATATGAAGTGACAAAACATAAAGGTCGAACATTTTTTGAATGCTGTATTTTAAGAATTTTTCTTCTTTTACGATATCATCATTGTGTGATTGAATCATCGCGTATACAGACTGCATTACTTTAACTCGTATATGTCTTCTATTGATCATCTAAAGAACTTCGTTATTCATAAAAAAGAGCGAATGAAAAAATTCAAACGCTCTGCAAAAATATGATTATTTCTTTTACTCCTACTATGAGTTTGCTTCTTTTTTACGAGTATCTATTCGATTCTGCGCAATATTAAATGCAGCTCTATGGGTGGTGATATCTTCTTTCTCAGAAAGTTTAAAAATATCTAATGTAGTATTATAGATATTCTCTGTTTTTCTGGTGATTTCATCTCTACCATACCCTTCCAATTCAGCATAAACATTGATAATTCCTCCAGCATTGATTAAAAAATCAGGTGCATAAGCAATCCCTTTCTCTTTTAACAATCTTCCATGTTTAACTTCATCAGCCAATTGATTATTCGCAGCTCCTGCTACTACTTTAGCTTTTAATTGATGAATAGTAGCATCATTAATTGTTGCTCCTAATGCACATGGCGCATAAATATCTAAGTCCAAACCGTAAATATCATTCCCTAAAACAACGTTTGCATTGTACTTTTTAGAAAGTTCTTCTAGCCTAGCTTCGTTTATATCATTGATAATCACTTTCGCCCCTTCATCAGTAATATATTTTACGAGCGTTTCTCCAACATGGCCAACACCCTGCACTAACACTTTTTTGCCTTCTAAATTATCAGTACCAAACTTATATTTAGCTGCTGCTTTCATCCCCATATACACTCCATAAGCTGTAACAGGAGACGGATTTCCTGACCCTCCTTTAGATTCAGAAATACCGGTAACATGTGGAGTAACTTCTCTAATAACATCCATATCACTTGTCTCCATTCCTACATCTTCAGCCGTAATATATCTTCCACTTAAAGAATCTACAAATTGACCAAAACGACGCATTAAATCATCGTTCTTTTGAGTTTTAGCATCTCCAATAATAACAGCCTTTCCTCCCCCTAAATTTAGTCCAGTGATTGCAGCCTTATAAGTCATTCCTCTAGACAAACGGAGCACATCATTTAAAGCATCCCATTCGGTCTTATATGTCCACATTCTTGTTCCTCCTAAAGCAGGTCCTAAAACTGTATTATGGATACCTATTATTGCTTTTAATCCCGTATCTTCGTCGTTGCAAAAAACAATCTGCTCATGTCCGTCAAAAGAGATTTGACCAAACACTGGATCGTTCTTAATTGCTTCTGTATCTATGATTTGTGATGTCATCTATAAAAAAATTTTAAAATTGAAAATTGTGTTTTTCTCAAAAAACAACACACAAAAATAAGATATCTTCAAATCACTACAAATTAAATACAGTTTAATTATATATAATTTAACAGAAAGATATTAACATCTATTATTAATGAAAGCCCTAAAATACTTAAACAAGTACTTTATAAAATATAAATGGAGATTATTAATCGGTATTTTCATTACTATATTATCTAAGATTTTAGCGCTTCAAATACCAAGAATAATCGGCCAATCTCTCAACGGAGTTGAAGATTACATGAATGGAAATGTAACTGATAAAGCTCAAGTAAATGAAGATCTTTTACAAAATATTCTCATCATTGTTGGTGTTGCTATTTTAGCTGGAGTTTTTACCTTTATAATGCGCCAAACGATTATTGTTACTTCTCGTTTAATAGAGTTTGATTTAAAAAACGAAATCTATCAACAATACCAAAGGCTTTCAATTAACTTTTATAAAAAAAATAGAACAGGTGATTTAATGAATCGTATTAGCGAAGATGTCTCTAAAGTTCGTATGTACTTTGGACCAGCTGTCATGTATTCAATGAATATGCTCTTTCTATTTATTGTAGGTTTAACTCAAATGTTAAAAGTAGATGCAAAGCTAACATTATACACTCTTATTCCATTTCCTTTATTATCCATATCTATTTTTATTATTAGCAAAATAATTAATCAAAAGAGCACTATTGTACAGCAATACCTATCGAAACTTACAACCTACAACCAAGAGTTTTTCTCAGGCATTAATGTTGTAAAATCTTACGGAATAGAACCTGTTGTAATTGCCAATTTTGACACATTAGCAGATCAAAGCAAACAAAAAAATATCAGCCTCAGCAAAGTACAAGCTTTGTTCTTTCCTTTGATGATCCTTTTAATTGGAATAAGTAACCTGATTGTTATTTATGTTGGAGGGAAGCAATACATTAATGGAGAAATTCAAATTGGGGTCATTGCAGAATTCATTATTTATGTAAACATGCTAACATGGCCTGTGGCTGTTATTGGATGGGTAACTTCTATGGTTCAACAAGCGGAAGCTTCTCAAAAAAGAATCAATGAATTCTTACAAGAAATTCCTGAGATTCAAAACAATAGTTCTAATGAATTTAATGTTAATGGAAAAGTAGAGTTTAAAAATGTGTCATTAACCTATGACGATACAAATATTGAAGCTTTAAAAAATGTTAGTTTTACTGTTGAAAAAGGAGAGACTATTGCTGTTCTAGGAAAAACAGGTTCGGGTAAATCTAGCATCGTTAATTTGGTTTCTAGATTGTATGATACTACTAGTGGAGAAATTAAAATAGACAACATTTCTATCAAAGAAATAAACTTAGATCATTTAAGGAGTGATATTGGTTTTGTCCCTCAAGATCCTTTTTTATTTTCCGATACAATATCAAATAACATTAGATTTGGAAAAGAAAATGCAACAGAAGAAGAAATCACTGAGGCTGCAAAAAAATCTGTAGTACATGATAATATTATTGGTTTTAAAGAACAATACAATACTATTTTAGGGGAGCGTGGAGTTACTTTATCAGGCGGACAGAAACAGCGCGTATCTATTGCTAGAGCTATTATTAAAAATCCGCAAATATTAATATTTGATGATTGTCTCTCTGCTGTTGATACAGAAACAGAAGAAAAGATTTTAAGTAATTTAGAAGATGTATCTAAAGATAAAACCACTTTTATTATAAGTCACCGGGTATCTTCAGCAAAAAACGCAGATAAAATAATAATTTTAGACGAAGGGAAAATTCTTCAGCAAGGGGCTCATAATCAATTAATAAATCAAAAAGGATACTACAAAGAGCTCTACGAACAACAACTTCTTGAGAAAGAAAATTAGTCTTAGATTTTGCTAAGAAAAATATTTTATTAGATTTGTTCCTTTATTATTAAACAAACAACACTTATTATAATAAAGTTATGGGCGAAAGAGTTGAGCAAGAAGAAATTTTCTCACAGGTATTAAGAGCAGGAAGAAGAACTTATTTTTTTGATGTTAGGTCTACTAAGGCTGATGATTATTATCTTACCATCACAGAGAGTAAAAAGTTCACACATGATGATGGTTCTTTCCATTATCAAAAGCACAAGATATACTTATACAAAGAAGATTTTAGTGATTTTCAAGAAATGTTAGGTAAAGCAACTGATTATATCTTAAACGAAAAAGGTGCTGAAGTAATTAGTGAAAGACATCAAAAAGATTATAAAAAGGAAGAAGCTACAGAAGAGTCTTCAGAAGACAAAAAAACGACAGAAAGTTTTACTGATGTTAGTTTTGAAGATATTTAGATCTTAACTAACACTTATATTCAAATTCAATTTACACACGAAAAAGTTGTCATTAATTTGGCAACTTTTTTTTATAGGATATTTTTAATAGTTTTCGTTTTAGAAACTGTTTCCTCCCATTCTTTTTCAGGATCGCTATCAATCGTTACACCTCCTCCAACATATATGTTTGCCGTATCCTTATTAAACTCAACACATCGTAGGTTTACAAAAAGCTCCGTTTTCTGATTTACATTAATCTCCCCTAAAAAGCCAGTATAGAATGATCGGTTGTACTCTTCATTTTCTAAAATAAATTCTTTTGATTTTTCCTTTGGCAAACCACATACTGCTGGTGTTGGATGCAATGTTTTTAGAAGCTTTTTTAATTCAAAATTCCCTATAACTCCTTTAATATCTGCTTTTAGGTGTAGTAAGTTGCCAGCTTTCATTGTATACGTTTCAGAAACTTCAAATTCATCTAAGATGATTCCATTACTCTGATCTTTAATTTGAGAGACAATATAATCTACAACATATTGATGTTCTTTTTCCTCTTTAGCGCCCCATTTAGGGTTTAAATTTCCTTCATATGTCTGAGTGCTAGCCAACGCCATTGTTGCAAATTTATTTGCATCTAAAGTTACTAATCTTTCAGGTGTTGCCCCCATCCAAAGTCCAATCTTAGGATGATACCATACATAAATAAGTGCATTATCATAAGTGGTCAACAACCTTTTAAAGGTGCCTATTAAATCAAATTTTAAAACTTGAACAGCTTCTTTTCTTGATAATACAACTTTCTTAATACCTCCTTCAGCGATTGCATTAATTCCTTTGTTCACCAATTTAATATGCTCTTCTCGATTAGAATAAACTGTTTTTATCTCTTTTTTATTTTTTTTTAAAACCTCCTCTTTAAAAACATCTTCAAGGATTTGAGAACTTTTCTCATAAAAAATAATAGATGCTTCTAAATTATCAAAAGGAGAAAACACAAAACCTTCTTCATTAAAATTTTGCACATAATGAACTTCAGAAGTATCGCAAAAAAAACCTTTTACAGATCTACTATTTGGTTTCCTAAAACAAGTGAAGGGAAGTTCTGCAGAAAAAGATTCAGAGATTTTATCGAAAATTAAACTCAATCTATTTGTTTTAAAAGTGTATCGCGAATTTCAAGAAAATTTGACCAAATAAGGCCATGACCCGCTTCGTTAATTGTAATTAATTGAAACTGATTTTGTGCAAATTGACTTTGCAAGTATTCAGAATTTGAATAAGGTACAATCCAATCTGCATTGCCATGAATACTAACAATTTTATTTGGAGTTGTTTTCCAGTTTTTTTCGAATTTTTCTAAATCCTGTCGATGAGTCATCTTCTCTTTAGATGCTTGTTTCCATATTGGAGGCACAATCCATCGAGTTAATTTCCATTTATAGATATTCAGCATCCAAGGCATAGGTTCTACCTTGCTGTAAACTGCTGGCGCGAATAAAATTACTTTTTTGAACTGTTTCTTCGAAGCCAAAGCAATAGGCCCTCCGTATGAATATCCTACTAAAATTGTTTTTGCTGGATTTAGTTCTTTTGTAATTCCTTCTAACATACCAACTTCAAAAGCAATCGACTCCTGAACATTATTTTTATCATTGTAATTATACCCAATCCTATCATAGACAATCATGTTTGCTTTTTCTAGCAATAAACTATCCGTCATATAACTTTTAAAATCTAGAACAGAACCAATCGTTCCATGAACAAAAACTATTGTTGGTAAACTCGTATCTCGTTCAATGGCAACTTTTCTATATTCAAATGATTTGTATTTTTCGTGAGATAAACTAACAGTAACACCCTTTTCTTCAAAAGATTTTAATACTTTTTCATCTGATTTTGGAGAGGTCATTCTATAGAAAAAAACATAGAGTCCTACAAAAAGAACAACGAATACGATTCCTGCTATTTTGAGAATCTTTTTAAAAATCCTCATATTACTTTCTTTTTTCTAAAACAATATTTGTCATCTTACATATAGAAATCAACTGACCTTGTTCATCCACAATTTTCACTTCCCACAAATGAGTTGATCTACCCATATGAATTCTTCTTGCAGTTGCATAAACGATTCCTTCTCGTTTGCTCTTCACATGATTGATACTTAACTCAATTCCATTAATTAATTTACTTTCATCTTGTAGAAAAAAATGCGATGCCATGCTAGCTACAGTTTCTGCCAATGCCGCAGTTGCTCCACCGTGCAATTGACCATAAGGTTGATAAACCTTTGATGTTACGGGCATTTTAGCAGTTAAGAAATCGCTACCTATATCAACATATTCAATATCAAGTGTTTCCATGAGCGTATTTTCACAACGCTCATTAAACTGTTTTAGAATTTGATCTCTATCCATATGAATTCTTTAATCATGTAAAAATACATATAAATTATTGTAATTTTGCAGAGTTAATCTATGACAATTCATGTATAAAATTCGTGTTATTTTAGATACAGAAGAGGATGTAATAAGAACCCTTTTAATAGATCGTTCTGTTAACTTAGAATCCTTACATCTAACAATTGCAAAATCGTTTGGTTTTGATGGGCAAGAGATGGCTTCTTTTTACAGAACAGATCATGAATGGAATCAAGGTGAAGAAATTCCTTTGTTTAATATGTCTGAAGCTGGTGAAGGAATTTCAATGCAAAATTGCTTTATTAGAAAAACACTCCCTACCGTAGATGATAAATTAATCTACGTATATGACTTTTTTAGTATGTGGACTTTTTATGTTGAAGTTTTAGATATTACTCAAAATTCAGATATTGAATTACCAAAGACTATTTTATCCGTAGGAAAAACCCCCGAAAAAGCACCTGAAAAAGAGTTCATCGCAGAAAATCTAAATGACGATATGGATGATGACTTAAATGATGGATATGAGAGTTTAGATGATATAGATTTTGATCAGTATTAGGTTAGGTGTTAGGTGTTAGGTGTTAGGTGTTAGGTGTTAGGTGTT
>TARA_R110002073_G_scaffold185319_1_pt1 | contig 10202 bp, 7 predicted proteins | sample TARA_R110002073 | Tara Oceans TARA_R110002073 (sample SAMEA4397174) | marine metagenome | biome: Polar Biome; feature: [DCM] deep chlorophyll maximum layer (ENVO:01000326); material: water (ENVO:00002006), including particulate matter (ENVO:01000060) such as... | depth 40 m
GGTGTACTCATCAACCACCCGCCCCAGCATCGTCGCCGACCAGGGCGTATCGGGGGCCGCTTTCAGCACCACAGTGCACCCCGCAGCCAGTGCCGGCACACACTTGGCCAGATTGATCTGCAAGGGCACGTTCCAGGGCGTGACGCAGGCCACCACACCGATCGCCTCTTTCTCCACCAGGCGACGACTTTTGCCGCCCATCATCTCTGAAATGCCGATATCCCGACTCCATTTGTACTTCGGCAGGTTCTCGATGGTGTAATCCATAAAACCAATCGGCAGTTCGCACTGTGGCCCCATTGCGCCGCAAATACCCAGCGGCGCGCCGGTTTCGGCGGCAATCTGCTGTTTGAACTCGGCCTCGACTGCGCGCAAGCCCTGTTGCAGCTGCTGCAGGCACTTGAGTCGGAAATCGTGGTTGGTGGACCAGTCGGTGGTGTCGAAGGCGCGCCTGGCGGCGGCGATTGCCCTGTCCATATCCTCAGGGCCGGCGTCGGCAACCTGCCCTATCTCCTGCTCGGTAACAGGATTGATATTGGCGTATGTCCTGCCTGACGCAGCGCTACACAATTCACCATCGATAAACAATCGGGTTTCAGGGTTCATATCTGTTGTTCCTGTCAATCGGGGAGACGCGATTCGTCCTGCGCCAGAAAGACCGCCTCAATACGGTCGCGAATAAATTCAGCCGTGGGCATTACCACACCCTTCTCAGCAGCCGTGCTGATGGCGCACTCGAGATCCTTGCGCGCCAGTCGTCCCATACCACCAAAGTACGGATCCATCTCTTCCAGCGTCGATGCTTTCGCCATACCGTTGCGACCGCTGACGAACATATGCATCTGTTCATTGACCACGCCGTTGGACAGCCCCACGGCTCGCAGCACGTCGGCAGACAGGCCACAGGCATGCGCGAGGCGTGTCGATTCGGCCATCACGACAAACTCGGCGTACTGCATATAGTTGTTGCACAATTTAAGCGCAATGCCGGAGCCGATCGGGCCAGCGTGCACGATTTTCTCGGCAGAGGTCGCAAATACCGGTGACCCCGCCTCCAGTTGCTCAACGCTGCCGCCCACCATATAACACAGCGTACCGTCTGCAGCCCTGTGCGCACCGCCGGTAATGGGCGCATCGATGAGGTCAAGACCAAGGGCCGCGGCTTCTTGCGCCCAGCGCAACAGGTTCGCCTGGGTAACAGTGCTGTGAATCGCGATCAGTGTGCCCTTCTCCGCGTGCGCAAAAATGCCGTCGTCACCGTGCAGCAGCGCCTCTACCTGAGCGTCGTCGCGCACGCAGACGCCGATATGCTGGCAGCGGCTGGCGAGTTCTGCCACGGACGCGCAACCCACCGCACCTGCCGCGACCAACTCTTCAACGGCAGGAGCAAAAACATCGTAAACGTGGGCGGTGAAAGTATCACCAATCAGGCGCAGCGCGGACGGCTTACCAATATTGCCAAGCCCGATGTAACCGACGTTGGTGGTTGTGCTCATGCTGTGTCTCCACGGGTATCACCGCTTACCAGCTCATAGGTGGCGCGGCTGCTCGAGTTTATTATCGTGAAGAAGTTTAGCGACTCCATGCATTAAGTCAATATAAATTGACTAGTCGTCAATATGTGTTTACTATTTTTCCATGCGCGCATTGAACACCAACACTATCGATACCGGGCTCATCTGGAACCGGTACCGCAATAATTTCTCCAGGCACCTTCTGGGCGTCGCGCGCTATGTGCAAAGCAGTGCCATGAACACGCTGCAGGAGGAGTGCGGACACACAAGCCTGAGGCTTGGCTTCTCCCCCTACATCACTCTGCTAAGCCAGGGCGACAGGCGGCTGTCTGAGCTCGCTGATATTCTGGGCATCTCCCGTCAGGCCTGCAATCAGGCGGTCAAGCAGGTGGAAGCCGCAGGCTATATCACGCGCGCGGTAGACCCTGCCGATGGCCGCGCCCGGCAACTGACGCTGTCGAAAAAGGGCCGAAAGTTGAGTCGGGACGGCGAGCGTATCGTCGCACAGCTGGACAAGCAATTTTCGCAGCTTGTCGGTGCACAGCGGCTTGCAGATACGGGCAAATCACTGGACAGGTTGACCCGAAAGCTGTCGCTGCGAATCGATCGCCCACGTACTCCGGTGCAACATGCGTCGATGGGTGCCCTGCTACCGCGGCTGTCCGATTACATCATGCGCCGGTTGATGGTGTTGAATCACGCCAAAGGTCACCCCAGGCTCAAGCTGTCCTTCGCACAGGTACTGACATTGATCGGGCCCCAGGGTGGCCGCATCCAGCAAATGGCAGCGGTGCACGACGTCAGCAAGCAGGCCATCAGCGCCATCGCTACCGAACTGGAAGCACTCGACTACCTCGTGCGCCAGGCAGATCCGCTCGACGCGCGCCAGATCGTGCTGCAGTTCACCGACCGCGGCCAGGCACTGATCGCCGATTCTGTGGCCAGCGTCGACCAACTGCAACAGGAGTTCACCGCGATCATTGGCAGCGCAGCGCTGAAGCGCATGACCGCCACACTCTGTGAGTTGTATCGCGCACTGCAGCTCGAACGAGATATTTTTGATAGCGCCAGCACTGTGGATATCAAACTACTGGCCCGACAATTACAGCAACAACTGGGAAGCGACGACAGTCGCACTCTGGCCACGCTGCTCATGCAGCGGGCCACTACCACGAGGTAAAACAGCAATGAACAACGATTGGCTTTCATATGTATGGCAACACTACAACATTGTGGCAGCGATGCTGGCGCTGGCGAGCATTGTCGCAATAAATATGGTCGGAAAACGACTGTTGTTCAGCGTGCCCGCCCTGGGGGAAATGCGCGCGCTCAACAAGGAAAAAGACAAGCCGAAATGGGCGCTGGCGAAATATCGGCCAGTCGTGCGCGCGACACAGAAAACCGGCCTCTACTGCAACCTGGTCTTCTTCCTTCTTCTGCTGCCCTTCTGCATTACGCTCGAGGCGCAGTCAGTGTGGAAAGTGCTGCTGGATATTTTCATCATCCTGATGTTTTACGATTTTTTTTACTACCTCGCCCACCGCTTCTGGTTCCATGGCCAGGGGCGCATGCGCAAGATTCACGCGGTGCATCACCAGGCGCGCAACCCCACCTATCTGGACGCCCATTATGTGCATCCGCTGGAGACCTTCATCGGACTGGGCATGTTTCTGCTGTCGATCGTGCTGTTGTCCGCGCTAATGGGGCCTTTTCACATCACCACCATCGTCGTGACTTACCTGATTTTCACCAACATCAACCAGATAAACCACGTCTTTATGGATCTGCCCTACTTTCCGTTCAAAAGCATGAACTGGGTAGTCGCCAAGCACCATGTACACCACGAGAACATGCACAAGGGTAACTACGCAACAATCACGCTGTTCTACGACAAAATATTCGGCACACTTGACTAGGAGAGACACCATGAACGACAAGGAGCGGCGCGCACTGGGCGAGGCAAAGATAATGGACGTGTACGCCGGAGACGTGGTGGTACCTCCCGAAGGCTACGCCTTCTCGGACATCATGCTCAAGCAGTTGTTCGCGGAACTGTGGACACGCGAGACCCTGTCAATGCGCGACAAGCGTATTCTGCTGCTGGGAATCATTGCCGAGAAAGGGGAGACAACAACGTTTAAAATCCAGATCAAGGCCTCACTTAAACGCGGGGAAATCAACGCAGAAGAAGCGCGCGAATTCCTGCTGTTTATTGCGCAATACGCGGGCTATCCGCGCGCGGCAGCCATGCTCGGCCCCGTTGAAGAGGCCATCGCGGAGTTTGAACGGGATACCGCTGCGACCGACAAGTGAATCCGGCGACGACTTAATCCTGCAGTGTCGCCAGCAGCGCCTTGGCCTCGGCCAGCTCGGGGAAATTCTTGTTTGCGGCGAGTAACTTTTGCAGCGTTGATCGCGCCGTGGATTCATCGTTCAACGCAACGGCAATCATAGCGCTGTGATAGCGCATTGATGGGTCGTCGGGGGCGGCTTTGAGCCCGCGCAAAATATTACGCTGCGCCTGGTCGTAATCCCCGTTAATGTATTCGACCATGGCGAGTGTATCCAGCACGGCCGCCGAATCCGGTGCCAGCGACGCTGCCTTCCTGGCATATTCAAGCGCCTGTGCGGTGTCTTTTTCCCTGAGTATCCAGGCCTGGTTATTCAGCGCCGTCAGGTTATCCGGAGACGCTTGTAAAATGATCGCGTACTGGGTTGTGGACTGGGGTTCCTGCCCATCGGACATCAGCATACTGGCGTACGCCAGACGCACCGGAATATCGTCGGGATTTTTCTCAAGCCATGCAGAGAGTCGCGCCAACGCATTGCCGCGCATCCCGGCCGCCTCCTCGTAGGAGGCCAGCGCTATCAGTGCATTACCCGATGGCGCCAGACTGAAGGCTTTTTCCGACAGTCGCATGGCCGCATCCAGGTCATCACTGCGGCCTGCAGCGGCTGCCTGCATCAGCAGTACATCCGGGTTCTCGGGGGCCAGTACCGCCAGTTTTTCCATCTGCAGGTCGAACTCCGAGGGCTCGTTGGACGCAAGCAGGATTTTGGCAAGTGCAATGCGGGATGGAAGATAGTTTTCATCAAGTGCCAGAGCACGGCGCAGTTCCTCCACAGTGCGCTCAGTATCACGCTGTTCCGCTGCGGCCAGCGCCATCATGTGCCGAATCTGCGCTGTCTCTTCAGTGGCCTTCAGCAGTTTCTCCAGAGAAAATAGCGCCGAACTTGCATCCTTGGTGGCCAACTGCGCCAGTGCCATCAACTGCAACACATCCGCGGTTTGTTGTTGCTGGGCAACCAGATCGGTAAACAGGGGTGCCACCTGCTCCGGCTTGCCACTGGCAAGGTAGAAGCGCGCCAGTAACAAGCGCGGCTCCAGTGCTGTCGGCGCCGCTGCCATGGCTTTCTCAAGATGCTCAACCATCGACCCCTGCTTGCCCTCGCGCGCATCCAGCGCAGCAAGCTGCAGATGCGCCTGTGGCGCGTCTGGCTGCGCTTTCAGTATCGCCTTGTAATGTCCCCTCGCGGCAGCGATATCGTCGTCCGCCAGGGCCATCTGTGCCAGGTAGAAATTGGCGCCGGGATCACTGCTGTCCAACGCGAGAGCGCCCTGGAATGCCTTGCGCGCCTGCTGTTTGTTGCCCGCCTCCTGATAAACCCTACCCAGAAGGTTGTAGGGCGCAACCGTATCCGCATTGCGCCGCTGGTAATCTTCAGCGGCCGCGATCGCTGCCGGAAAATCGTCCTTCTCTACATGATTTAATACCAGCAGGATATCAGCCATCGCCAGGTTGGGATCCATTTCAAGTGCGGCCTGGATCGGCTGGACAGCAGCATCGCCCTTCCCGCCCATCAGCATGCCAGCCCCCAGCCTGACTTTTGCCTCGGCGGAATCCGGCTGCAGCTCGGCCACTCGCGCCAGCAGCGTGATGGCCTCACCGGTTTTACCCTGTTCCAGCAGTGCGGTGCTTACCAGGTTCAGTGCATCGACATCGTTGGGGTCAGTGTCGAGCACAGGCTGCAACAGTCGCTGGACGCTGTCCGGGTCCCCGCGCTGCAGACGGATCACAGCCAGTAGTTTGCGCCCCTGCACACTACCTGGGCTCAAATTATGGAACCGCTCCGCCTGGTTGGCCGCCAGATCCATATTGCCTTTCTTCAGGTTGGCACTGGCCAGGAAAAACATGGACAGTGGGTACTGCTTGAACGCCGGCTCTGTCACCGTAAGGGACGCAATCGCCTCATCGTAATTGCCGGCCTCATAGTGCAACAGCCCCTGCACATAATTGGAGCCCGGGTGCTTCGCTTTTCTGCCCATCAACGCCCTGGCATCTCTCTGTGCAGATTCAAAATCGCCCATCTGCATTTTCAGCAGGGCCCGCTTAAACAATTCGCTGGCGTTGTCGCGTTGGTATTTGACCGCCCTGTTATAGGCGATCAACGCCTTTTTATAATCCGCCTTACTGGTAAGGATCTCGGCTTTCAGGCTCCAGGCATCACCGCGTTCACCGTCGATGGCGAGAACGCGTTCTACCATGGCCAGCGCCCCGTCGGCGTCTTCGTTACTATTCAGTAATCGAGCCTTGGCAATCAGCACCTCGAGGTCCTCGGGCTTCAACGCCAGCGCCTTATCGATCAGCTCTTCCGCCTGAAAGGTATCTCCCAGCGCCAGTGCGGCCTGGGCCTGGAGGCCGTAGAGACTGGCCTGGGCACCCGGCGTCAAACCCTCCGCCTCCAGGTCGGCTACCGCTTCAAACTCGCTCTGGGCAAACAGCGCCTGGGCCAGCGCCGGCTGCACATCGTCGGGTGGCCAGCCGAGATCGCGTGCCTGTGTTAACTCCTTGGCCGCTGACAGCACATCGCCGCTATCCAGATATACCTTGCCAAGCAACCACCTGGCCTCCGCAGAATTCGGATCCTGGCGCAGTGCGTTCTTCAACTCAATAGTCGCCTCCGGATACTCCGCTGCAGCCATCGCATCAGTGGCGCGCTGGATATACTGTTCAGTGGTATCACTGTCACTGCAGGCGGCCAGAACAAACAGTGTGAGCAATACCGGGAGGGTTCGTTTCATAACCTGTACCTGTCTGATAAACCGTGTCGTATCCCGGCTGCTATCGCGAGAGGGAACACATCTGGGCATCAAACATACATCAGACTGCGCAAACAAGAAAGATGACTGCGGAGAGAGTGTGAAGCCACTCTCACTGCACGCACTGCAGGTAAAGTTTGCGCCCGTCACACTTCCATCAGGCAAAAAAAACCCCGGGGATAACATCCCCGGGGCCGAGTGCCGGTCAATCGAAAATCAGGCTGCCTGCTCGGATGTCTCTGTCTCCGGATCGAACGTGATGTGCATACGCTTGATGCCGTTGACGAGGTTCGAACGGGTATAGGCGACTTCGCCCACCAGTTTCGGATTACGCATGCGTGGAATGATTTCCTCGAACATCACACGCATTTCCAGTCGCGCCAGGTGGGTGCCCAGGCAGAAGTGCTGGCCAACGCCAAACGCACGGTGCTGATTGTACAGGTCGGGCATACGCTCAGCGCGGCGCACATCAAATTTCATCGCATCCTCGCCGAAAATGCTCTCGTCGTGGTTTACCGTGTGATAGTGCATGATGATCTTGTCACCCTTCTTGATCTGGTAGCCACCGACTTCGGTGTCTTCCATGCAGGTGCGACGCATCAGCGTAAACGCGGTGTTGTAGCGCAGCATTTCCTCGCAGGCACCGGGAATCTTGTCGGGGTTATCCACCAGGTATTGCAGCTGATCGGGGTTCTCCATCAGCATGCGCATACCCTGGGTGGTAACGGTACGGGTTGACTCGTTACCCGCCGCGATCAACATCAGGAAGAACCACACGAACTCGTCGTCGCTGAGGCCATCGTCCTTGCCATTGCCTTCGATCAGGGCACCGATAATGTCCTTCTTCGGGTTAGCCTTGTGTTGCTCCATCAGCTTCATCGCGTACTCGATGACCTTGAACGAGGCTTCCTGCGCCACCTCTTCTGACGCTGCCATCTCCGGGTCCTGGTTGAACATCATCTTGTTGGTCCACTCGAAAAAGTCCTTGCGATCTTCAGGTGGGATGCCACACAGTTCAAGAATGGCCAGTAACGGCAATTCTGCAGCTACCTCCTCGACGAACTCGCATTCACCGCGCGATGCGACCCTGTCGACAATGTTTTTAGCGTGCTGGCGGAAGCTCGGCTCGTAGGAATCGACGGCTCCGGGCGTGAAAGTAGCACGCACGATCTTGCGCGACTTCATCTGGCCGGGCGGATCCTGGTTGATGGTCATGTTGCGATGGATAAGCACCAGTTCCTCTTCGGGAAATTCCTCCGCCAGCGCCGAGCGCGCCTCGCTGGAAAACAACTTGGGGTTCTTGGAAATGAAGTCGATTTCATCGCGGCCGGTGACTAACCAGTACGGGACGCCCTGGTAGGAGCCGTCCATATAGTGCACAGGGCCGGAACGGCGAATCTCGGCGAGTGTCTCGTAGGGCATACCGTTAACATAGGTTTCGGGGTCGATCAGGTTCGGGAAATTTGCAAAGGGACATTGACTCATTGGAAGCCTCTCCAGGGTGGTTTATTAGACCGGATAGCTAGAGACTACTAGGCGTTAGTTGATCTGTCAATCGGGAATTATCACGCCGCCCCGGATCAGATGTGCACCGTCGGGAGTGATGCTATCTAACGCTGGGCCTTGAAACCCTCTGCGCGCGCATCCCAGGTATCGGGTGTGACACCCCGCTCACGCAACCGGAACTTCTGCACTTTGTTGGTCGGCGTATACGGCAGTGAGTCCACAAAATGGATGTAACGGGGCACGAAAAAATACGGTGCGTTGTCGTTGATGAACTGTGCCAGCTCTTCTGCCTGCAGTGCCTGCCCCGGCTTCAGGATCACGTCGAGCATGATTTCCTGTTCCGATTCCAGCTCCTCGCTGGGAATCCCGAAGGCCGCGCAATCGGCGATCGCAGGGTGCCTGCGGGCCGCCAACTCGACTTCAAAGGTGGAAATATTGCGCCCCTTGTAGCGCACGGCATCTTTTTTGCGATCGGCGAAGAAGTAAAAGCCGTCTTCATTGCACCTCAGCATGTCGCCGGTCTTGTACCACTCGCCTTCAAAAGCAGCAGCCGTCGCTTCCGGATTGTCGAAGTAGCCGTTGAAGATGAAATGCGGCTGCAATGGCTTGACCCAGAGTTCACCGGCCTCGCCCACCGGGACATCGCGACCCTCGTCGTCTACCAGTCGAGCCTCGATTCCCGGCACCACACTGCCGCAACTGCCGGGCGGCTGGGTCCGTCCCGAAACCGGCGCGACCAGTCGCATCGCCTCGCTCTGGCCGAGGCCCTGCGCCACAAGCTCGAGATTGAAGCGCTCGCAAAACGGCCCCGCGACCGCGGGCGGCATCGGGATCGCCATCAGTTTCCGCAGGCTGTGAGAGGCATCGTCATCGCGCGCAGGCGCGTCCCACAGGAACATATGCATGGCACCCAGGGTGAAGCACTGCGTGGCCTTGTAATGATCCACCCGCTGCCAAAACGTCTTTACCGAAAAACTGGGATCGACAGCCAGTGGAACGCCGGCGAACAGCGCACGAAATATCGCGGTGACCCAGACTGCGGAATTGTACATGGGCAGCACGGTAAAAATAATATCGTCCTCACGGAGCCCGAACTGGCACTCCTCATTGGTCGCCAGCGACGCGTTGAACCAGACATTATGACTTTGCATCACGCCCTTGGCCTTACCCGTGGTACCGGACGTCCACAGCACAGAGCAGGTATCGCCTGTACTCAGCGCTGACATATCCGGCTCGCCCGCCCCGGCGACATACAGTGACTCAAGGCTGACGGCGCCTGCCAGACGGTCATGCCCACCGTGCATCACGAAGGACTGGACGCGCAGGGAATCCTGCACTTCCTGCAGCCGCTCCGCATGCGCTGCGTCGCTGACCAGCACTGTGGGGCGACTACCGTTGATGGTGTCGAGCAACCATGCGCCTTTGTAATCCGTGTTGACAGGCACCCATACCGCGCCCAGCTTGTTGACTGCCAATACCAGGAAAATAACCTCGGGCGCACTGCTCATATAGAACGCGAGTCGCTCACCCGACTTGAGCCCGAGTGCGGACAGCCCTGCCGCCAACTCGTTGACGCGCTGGTTGACCTCGGCAAAGGTATACACGTCATCGGAAAATAACAGGAACGGTCTATCCCCGTGTTGTTCCGCTTGCAGTTGTATCGCGCGGCCAAGGTGGCGCTCGCCGGGCTCGTTGAGTTGTAGAATATTCATACGTTAAACAGACTCCCCAATATCGATCAGTCGATCCCGGACGGTCCCGGGCTGCGGTGACTAGCTGCGAATCAGCTGCAGAGTTTCGAGCAGGCCCTGGCGGTCGATGAGCAGCATTGCCGCCGCATAGGCCGCAGCACCGATGAACACAAGTTGTAACAAATATAACCAATCACCGACCATTCCATAAACGAAACCCTGTAGAAAATACACGGTGGCATACATTGTCATCCCTGCGATAACGGGACGCAGCATTTGCAGCAGGTATTTCACAATACCCAGGCCGATCTTGTGACAGCTCCGAAAGGCGGTAACCAGGAAGATCACCGGGTAGGCACACAGCCAGGCGTAGGCGAGACCGATCACGCC
>TARA_R110002073_G_scaffold302279_1_pt1 | contig 10202 bp, 9 predicted proteins | sample TARA_R110002073 | Tara Oceans TARA_R110002073 (sample SAMEA4397174) | marine metagenome | biome: Polar Biome; feature: [DCM] deep chlorophyll maximum layer (ENVO:01000326); material: water (ENVO:00002006), including particulate matter (ENVO:01000060) such as... | depth 40 m
TGGTCGGGCTAATCTGTAACCTATGTGCTCGGTTTGTACCCGCTCACTCTGGATCCCCGATCGGGGTCGGGGATGACGTAGTATTGAAAGAGCGGGGATGACCTGGTGTGGCGCCGCCATCCTGAACACTGCCGCCATCCTGAACACTGCCGTCATCCTCAACGCCCCTCCCGTCATCCTCAACTCGATTGAGGATCCACATACCACTGGCTAAGAGTTACTACGCACCACCTAAAAACTACCAAACAACAAAAACATACTAAGCAAAACTCAACACACTGCGCCCACGCCCAATACCGTAGTAAGCAATACCCTGCTCCTCCAGCATGTCCGGGTCGTATAAATTACGGCCATCAAATATCACCGCATTAGTCAGCGAGTCTTTTACCAAATCAAAATCCGGCGCCTTAAACGCATTCCACTCCGTACACACCACCAGAGCATCCGCACCGTTCAAGGCAGACTCTTTGGTACCCATCAACGTCAAATCTGAACGCGTACCATAAATACGCTGAGTTTCATTCATCGCTTCGGGGTCGTATGCCTGCACAACTGCACCTGCCGCCCACAAACTTTCCATCAACACCCGACTAGACGCATCACGCATATCATCGGTATTGGGTTTAAATGACAAACCCCACAGCGCAATACGCTTACCTTTCAAATCACCATCGAAATACGCCTGAATATGGCCAAATAACTTCTCTTTTTGACGGCTATTCACTGCCTCAACGGACTTTAACAGCGCCGGCACATACCCTACTTTTTCAGCGGTGCGCACCAAAGCCTGCACATCCTTAGGGAAACACGATCCACCGTAGCCACAGCCAGGATAAATAAAGTGATACCCAATACGCGGATCAGACCCAATCCCTTGGCGCACCTTTTCTATATCTGCACCCAGCCTTTCGGCCAAATTAGCCATTTCATTCATAAAACTAATTTTAGTGGCCAACATACAATTGGCGGCGTACTTAGTTAACTCCGCAGAACGCACATCCATCACAATTAACTTTTCGTGGTTGCGATTAAAAGGCGCATACAACTCACGCATTTTATTCTCAACTGCTGGGCTATCAGTACCAATCACAATCCGATCAGGTCGCTGACAGTCGGCAACCGCCGCCCCCTCCTTCAAAAACTCAGGGTTAGACACCACATCAAAGCCAATCTCCACGCCGCGCTCAGCCAACACCGCCGCAACACAAGCCGAGACTTTATCCGCCGTACCCACGGGTACAGTAGACTTATCAACGATGATCTTAGGAGTTTCCATATACGTGGCAACGGTTTTAGCCACCGCCAAAACATACTGCAAATCAGCCGAGCCGTCTTCATCAGGCGGAGTACCTACAGCAATAAACTGAATCCTGCCGTGCTTTACACCAAAGGCCGCATCCGTCGTAAACTGGAGGCGACCCGCATCGTAATTGCGCTGAACCAATGGCGTCAGACCGGGTTCATAAATGGGGATAATGCCTTTCTTTAAATTCTCAACGCGCTCAGCATTCACATCAACGCATACGACATCATGACCAACTTCAGCTAACACCGCAGCCTGCACCAGACCAACATAGCCAATACCAAACACCGTGACTTTCATCAAACAGTCTCGCAATTCAAATTATGTATAAGCGGGATTCTAGCACGTCAAAATGACAAAGGCGGGAAACAGAATAATCGTTTTGCTCAACCAGGCGACGGATGCCTGGCTTGGAAGTCAGAAGTCTGGCGTCAGATGTAGGATGCGAAAAACAAAAGCATTCGCTAACGCTCACACTGGATCCCCGATCGGGGTCGGGGATGACGTAGGATCCCGGTCTGTAGGTTGGGCTAAGCAAAGCGCAGCCCAACAGCCCCACCATCATCCGCAACTCCCCAAACATCATCCTCGGCTCCACTACCGCCATCCTCGACTCCACTATCGTCATCCTCAACAGCCCCGCTGTCATCGTCAACGCCCCAAACCGTCATCCTCAACCCACCACCCCGTCATCCTCAACTCGATTGAGGATCCATAAACCACGGGCTTTGCAGCACTACACAGTTGCGTCAGACGTCTGATGCTCGACGCTAAAGGCATTCGCTTTGCGCATCTATGTCCTCGTCGGGGACGACGCAGCTTTAGAAATCGGGAGTCAAAAGCTGTACCCTAGACGGAAAATGTTCAGAGACAAGCCTGACGACGAACGAAAAAGCCACCCGCCTAGCGAATGCCCTTAGGTTTTACGCCTCCCACCAACCGCTCACCTGAACTTACGTCAAACATACACGCCATCCAAAAAGCGTTAAATCTCCCCCGTGATTCAAAAGCTCCAGCCTTTGCCAAATAGTATCACCAGCTGATACTATTTGGCATGGAGAACGATGGCGGAATGGAAAACCTATTGTTGCTGGATGGATCGATCCTGGATCAAGGTGACGGCTACTGGGTAAAAATTGAAGCTCGGCAGCTTGCGCCAAATCAGGATATTCCGCATGGCATTCGCTGACGCTCCATAACCGTTATGGAGCCAGGCTGATTGGTTACGATAATGCCCATGCGGTGAAGCCACCAAAAAAATTCAAGTACGCAGGCCAGAAACTACCGTACGACCACAGAAACCGCAGCGCAGTTGATAAAGGTGTGCCCTATTTATTTGAAACCGCCCACCAGATGCTGAAAGATTTTTTCAAAGACGTTGATGACGTCATGAAGATAGCGAAGAAATGAAGACACTCAAAATTGGGATAATGCCCAAAGACAAAATTCGCGAGCGCACGCTGGCTATCGCAAAAGGCGAACTCACACCAAAACCTGGCGACCCAAAAGTATGGTTTACTTCTATGAAGTCAATTGCCGAGGTTTTAAGTGACGAAAACAGAGCCCTGCTGCATGTTATCGTGCAGACAGCGCCGAATACGATCGCAGATCTTGCGCGGTCAACAGGGCGCAAACCGAACAACCTATCTCGCACCCTAAAGACGATGGCTAACTACGGAATTGTGGAACTGAGAAAGAAACACAACCGGGTTACTCCTCTCGCGAAAGCGACAGAATTTACCGTGCTAGCCAACTAGCCTTTAACGTCCGGCACTAGCAGTCAGAACACAGCAGCCCAAAGCCGCCTGCCTCAACGGACGTCGGACATGAAAGTCAAAAGCATTCGCTGTCGCTCATCTGGATCCCCGATCGGAGCCGGGGATGACATGATTTTTAGAGGCTGGGGATCACGTGATTTTTAGAGGCCTGTGAAAACGTTGTTTTTAATGGCCGGGGATGACGTAGTGTGGAGCCCTATATGACGTAGGATCCCGGTCTGTAGGTTGGGCTAAGCAAAGCGCAGCCCAACAGCCCCACCATCATCCGCAACTCCCCAAACATCATCCTCGGCTCCACTACCGCCATCCTCGACTCCACTATCGTCATCCTCAACGGCCCCACCTCGTCATCCTCAACGGCCCCACCGTCATCCTCAACTCGATTGAGGATCCACATACCACGGGCTTTGCACCCACACTGAACTCCGCAAAAACCAACAGCACACGCATGTCGGATGTCTGGCTTGGAAGTCAAAAGTCTGGCGTCAGATGCCGGACGCAAAAAAACAAAGGCATTCGCTCATATGGATCCCCGATCGGGGTCGAGGATGACGAAATAAACTGCGACCATCATCCAGTCGTCACCTTGGCGGTCATGCGGATATTCCCACGACACAGGTGTATACCCATGTGACGATGGAGATTTATGCCAAGACGCATCCAGCAGCAATGCTAAAAGACTAGCGGATACAATCTCGGCGCGGGTAACACATTGATTTTGTATACTAATTTTATAAAGCGGTACGTTGGCGTAAATGCGCCGATTGACATGTACGATTCTTGTCGTACAATATGAAGGATGTGTGAGGTTCAAGGACGCTAAAGCACAAGTTCTAGCTTGTCTGAAAAAGGGTGCGGTTTCTCATCAAGAGCGGGCTGACATTGATGTTAAGAACCTACTTGCAACAGGCCGAGTGTCATTGAATGACGTCGCAACCGTAATTGGGCGGTCGCGAGGTAACCAGTATAGCTCCAGCCCTCACCATGTGGTTGACGACGTGAACGTCCACATCATCAAAACCAAACATGGTGACGAACATTGGTACATCAAGTGGTATTTCGTTGAACCCAACAGCGTATTTATTAGTGTGCATCACTGAGGTGACGTTATGAAGATTTTCAAAGTGGGCGATTCGCAAAAGGCGATCTGTGAGCACTGCCGTTCGCTTGAAAATGCGACTTTTACGTTGCGGGATGTCCCGTTCAGCGATGGCTCTGGTGTGGTAAAGAATGTGTTGGTCGGCGTTTGTGATAAATGTGACCAGGTTTGCTTGTTGCCACATCAATCCACGCCAGCGGTCAAAAAGCAGTTGGATTCTCAGCGCAAGCCGATTGAAAGCCGTTTGCCTGCGCATCTGGTGGATATTTTGAATCTGGCCACCTATGAACTGGGTGGCTCAACAGACTTTGTACCGAACTTGATGAAATACTATATACATGCTCTTGCATCAGACGAGAAAGCCGCTCTAAAAATAGTGGAACTCTTGCAGAGTGAACTTGCCCAGGGTAAAGCAGATAAGCGACTTTCCTTGAAAGGAAAAAGAATTTTTGAAGAACTTGATGCCTTGAAAGCGATTTCTCATATTGAGAATACGACTGATTTGATCAAGGGCGTCATTCTTAAAATCAACGATGATATTCTTGTGAACAAACGGCCAAAGCCAACGAGAGAACTGAAAAATATCGTTGCAGCAGTAGCTTAAGAACCAATAGCTTTTCTACCGCCAACCGTCACCCTCAACAGCCCAGCCGTCACCCTCAACAGCCCAGCCGTCATCCTCAACGTTCCCAACCCGTCATCCTCAACGCCCCCGTCGTCATCCTCAACTCGATTGAGGATCCACATACCACGGGCTAGGTACCCGCACTGAACTTCGCAAAAACCAAAAGCACACTCATGCTGGGCGCCGGGTGTCAGGCGTCGAAAGTAAAAGACAAAAGCATTCGCTATCGCTCATCTGGATCCCCGATCGGGGTCGGGGATGACGTAGTGTGGTGTTGTCATCCTCAACTCGATTGAGGATCCACATACCACCTATTTAGCAGCACATTTGGGGCGGCAATATAGCGGCATCATGACTCCCTAAATAACGGCAAACTCCCCTCTAAGGCATCGGCGAGGCGAATATCCGGCAATTCAAACCACCGATCAAGAACGGTCTGATACAGAACCCGAAAATCAGTGGTGAACTGCATATTTGCATTATCTTTCTCAGGCAATTCAGGATACTTGCCTATATGGCCGCCGCGCACTTTGCCGCCCATCACAATATGACTCGCCGCTGTACCATGATCCGTCCCACCGGAGCCGTTCATTTTCGGGCGTCGACCAAACTCAGAATAGGTCATCACCACAACATCATCCCAATGCCCGGACCGAATCATTTCCTCCCTAAATGCCAGCAACGCAGCAGACAGTTGTGACAGCAAGCGCTGATGTACCGGCTTTTGATTGCGATGAGTATCAAAGCCAGACAGCGCCACTTTATATACTGGCGTATCGACACCAAGATTGATCAACTGCGCGATCTCAGCCAACTGACGACCTAATAGCGTTTCAGGGAAGATGGTTTTGACGGCGTCCTTCTTCTGCAAAATCGGCAGCAAATCTTTAGCTACCGACACCAGATTATTCTGTACTGACAATAGATGTGAATAGGCCGCATTATTTTTCGCACCATCAATATGATCTAACTGCCGGCTTTTACCTAAAAAATGTCGCAGTAAATCTGCTTGCAACACCGCTCCCTTGCCACCCGCCACCGGCCCGCTATTTCGACCTAACACAAGCGCATCTACACCAGACTTGGTTGGCTGTTTTGCGAGGCTGCTTAACCAACCCGTAGTTTTATAACTATCGCTATTCGATGCGGTATCCCAAATTTCTATACTTCGGAAGTGTGACAAATTGGGCTCGGGATAGCCCAGGCCATGAACTAAAGCGAGGTCTTTATCCAACCATCCATTACGTAACGGCGATAACGCTTTGTGTAACGCAATGTTATCATCTAGCTTAACGCGCTCTTCTGCGGACAAGTGTAAAGCCGGACGCAATGCCTTATATCGCTCCTCCTGCGCCAAGGGAATAAAACAGTTCAAGCTGTCGTTGCCCCCGTTTAATTCTACCAACACCAAAGCGCGCTGCTTGCGCGCTCCACCGAGCGGCGCTGAACACACCAGCGGCACCGTGCCGACCGCACCCACTAACATTAAAAACTGAATTAGTTCACGCCTATTCATTTTAATTGCCATGCTGGGTGCTCAAAGACCCGCGCCAAATCATCAACACAAGCCTCACCATTAGCCCCTATATCAGTAATCTTTGCGGATGCCGGCGTGACTAAAACAGGAGAAGCCGCTAGCTCAGAAGCGCCTCGCTCACACAAAAACGAAAGCGATTTTTTATAACGCTTAGGCTGCAAACCCCGCGTTAGTTGCTCAGTAAATTTAACGCGCTCAACATAACTTTTACTATTAATCCAATCGCTACCAATTGGCCAGCCTTTCACATTAGGCGGGTCAAAAATATTCTGCCCCATACGATTAACCAGGTTTGGCACAGAGTTACCCGGAACCATACCGGGCAATAAACGGCTGCCGCCAACGACCAATTCCAACGGCGATTTAGTCATATTGCCTGCATCAGCCCAGAAGGCCTTACTCGCCAAAATGCCGCGCACCAATCGCGTAATATTCCAATCTTGATAAAAGATTTTCGAGAGTCTGGCAATTTCCTCCTCATTTTCTTTGCTAACAAACTCCAACCAAAGTTTTCTTGTAATATGCTTAGCCACTTGCGGCTTGTTTAGCAAAATTTCCACAACAGCGTCAGCGCCAAAATAACCCGTTTCGCCAAGAATAGTTTTCTTAGCGTAATCATGCCGTTCAGGATAAAAACGTGGCACAAAATTGGCATTATCGATTGAAAGCCCAGTTAAGGCACGGGCAACTTCTTTCACATCTTTTTCAGAGTAATTCCCAACACCTAGTGTGAATAGTTCAAGTAATTCACGCCCTAAATTTTCGTTCGGTTTAGCTTTATTATTATTGTTATTATCTAAGTACATAATCATTGCGGGGTCACGAATTACGCTATGCAATAAAACACGAAAGTTACCCAAGGCATTCTTGTGAATCGTATTGTGCTGCTCATACATCAATGCCGCGTAAGGAACCTTAGCCAAACTCGACGTAAAATGGTTATGCCAGAACAACTCCATCCTATGCAACAAAACGTCATTTGAGTCATTGCTTAATAAATGATTAGCGTAAGCCTGCTTAAGAGCACCCTTGCACTTATTCTGACTTTGCCTAAACGCCTTTAACTTCGGGTCATCAAATTCTTTAATTCGAACATAAGGAATCAAGGTTTCCTGTGCGCAGGCCGGAACAACAAAATCCTTTTCACACTGGCGCAATAAATACGTAATGGCCTCGCCTTTTTTAAGAGAAAGTAATTTATTTATAAGGATAGGCTCAGGCCCAAAACCCGCACGAAGACTTAAATGGCGAGCCTCTGAAAACGTAAGCGCAAATGACGCAGGCGCAAAAAGCAGCGCAGCAAGTAGGAGCAAGAAAATACTAACGAGATTAAACCTAGCTACAATCACACCCACGCAAAGACCCCGTCATTACCATAAAATCACGGCTACATAATAGAGTATTTGAGTCACTACATGTAATTAGTTCAGTACAACCAAAAGATAATCGTCGATGTGTTTGCCGAAAGCAAAAAGTCAGAAGTGAACGGTAATTCAATTACCGAGGTTTACAGATCCCCGATCGGGGTCGGGGATGACGTACTACGGTGTCGGTCGGAGTCGGCTATGCCTGAATAAAATGCGGCCATCCTCAACGCCCCACCCCGTCATCCTCAACTCGATTGAGGATCCACATACATCGAGCTCTGCACCCGCACCGAACTTCGCAAGAACCAAAAGCGTTCGCATGCTGGACGCCGGGTGTCAGACGCAAAAGACAAAGGCATTCGCTCACGCTCACTATGGATCCCCGATCGGGGTCGGGGATGACGTAGTGTGGGTGCCGTCATTCTCAACTCGATTGAGGATCCACATACCTCGGGCTAAGAACAAACACCAATCCAAATCAAAAACTCAAGCCTTAGGCGCCCGCCCATACCGATCTTCAAAACGAACAATATCGTCTTCACCCAAATACGAGCCAGACTGAACTTCAATCAGCTCCAGCGGAATAACACCGGGATTTTCCAAGGCGTGAACAACGCCAACTGGAATATAGGTAGACTGGTTCTCTGTCAGCATGATTTCCTTATCACCATTCGTCACTTTTGCTGTGCCAGACACCACAATCCAATGCTCAGCTCTATGGTGATGCATTTGCACAGACAGCTTAGCACCGGGCTTTACGGTAATACGCTTAACCTGATAACGCTCACCATTATCTATAGAATCAAACACACCCCACGGGCGATACACATGACGATGCTGACTCACCTCACTGCGGCCTTGCGCTTTTAATGACTCAACAATTTTTTTAACATCTTGAACCTGATCTTTTGCCGCCACCAACACCGCATCATTGGTTTCTACAACCACAACATTGTCTAAACCCACCGTCGCCACCAAACGGTGTTCAGCGCGGATATAAGAGTTAGACGTATTATGACTCAGCACATCACCGCTGCTCACATTACCCGATGCATCTTGATCGCCAATCTCCCACAAAGAAGACCACGCACCCACATCACTCCAACCGGCAGACAACGGCACCACCACCGCCTTATCGGTTTTTTCCATTACCGCATAATCTATCGACTCATCTGGGCAGGCTTTAAACGCGTCGGCGTCAATCCGTAAAAAATCGACATCGCGGCTTTTACCCAAATAGGCTTGCTCACAGGCCTCATAAATGTCGGGGCGAAAGGCTTTTAACTCCGCCAAATACACATCAGCAGCAAACAAAAACATACCGCTATTCCAGTAATAGCCGCCGTCATCCAAATACGATTGCGCTGTTGCTTCATCAGGTTTTTCAACAAAACGTGAAACCGAATAAGCACCATCGCCACTTTCAACACCACGTTGAATATAGCCGTAACCAGTATGCGGGGACTCTGGCACAATGCCAAAAGTAACCACCTTGCCAGTCTCAGCTTGTAACTTGGCTACTGAAACGGCAGCATGAAATGCAGCCACGTCTTTTATAACGTGATCCGCAGCCATCACTAACAACAAAGGCGCAGCACCATCAGAAGAATCCAGCGCATCGAAAGCCGCAAGCGCTATCGCTGGTGCGGTATTTTTGCCTACTGGCTCTAAAATTATTGAACCTAATTTCTCGCCCATTTCCTGAGCTTGCTGGGCGACTATAAAGCGGTGTTCTTCATTACAGATAACAGAAGTGCTGTTCGACAATCCCTGAACACGAGACAAGGTTGCTTGGAGCATAGTTTCTTGATTTGGAATTGATAAAAATTGTTTGGGGTATAAACCACGACTTGAAGGCCATAAACGGCTACCACTGCCGCCAGCCATAATTACTGCACGCATACTGCGATTCCTTTGCAAAAATAATTAAAACAGCCGGAGCTCGTACGCAAAAGCAGCCCACTTAAAGCGCAGCGAATGCCTTGCGTCCGACTTCCGATCAGCACGTTTAACATGGCAGCCCCATGTCAAATAATAGCTTGCAAGCCCTTGTCAGCAATGACGTTGAGCAGTTTGAGCGCTGGGCCGGCTGGGCGCGTTTCGCCATGCTCCCACTTGCGCACCGTCGAAGCGGTGGTGTGCAGGTGATGGGCAAATACGGGTTGGCTAAAGTGCAATGCCTCACGCAGGTGTTTAATGTCGCTTGCACTGAACTCGCGCACTGGCGGTGGACAAAGTGCGTCAAACTCTCGCATCGTCACTTTGCTAACCGCGCCAGCGTCGTGCAATGCGGCCAAGTCACCCCGTAGCGATTCAATGATTTTGCTCGTCACAACATACCTCCAATAAAACACCAGCTTGCAATGCCGCTACCAACTCCTTAGACGAGAGCGCCAGAAATACCTTGCCGACATAGTGCAGCGCCTTTTTCTCGTCCCGTGTAATATTCGCCTTGTCGCGTTTCGGGAACCCATGCAGGAAAACATAACGACA
>TARA_R110002073_G_scaffold160172_6_pt1 | contig 10192 bp, 4 predicted proteins | sample TARA_R110002073 | Tara Oceans TARA_R110002073 (sample SAMEA4397174) | marine metagenome | biome: Polar Biome; feature: [DCM] deep chlorophyll maximum layer (ENVO:01000326); material: water (ENVO:00002006), including particulate matter (ENVO:01000060) such as... | depth 40 m
TGGCACCGTTGTTGTAAAGAGCGGCCCCCCACAACATGCACCCGTTGGTCATCATGCTCTTGCGAAGCTGTAGCACTTCGTTCGCGTGACATTGTCCGCACGCGATATGGGCAACGCGTAAATCACCCGGGTTCATAAACCGAATGAACTCGGGCGACTCGTGATTCAAGATCGTGTAACTGCGAACGGGATTGGCCGAGTCTTTCCAGGCCGGTCCGTACTGAGGCCAAACATGGGCGGTGCGAATGTCGGTCGCGGTGGCATCGCCGCCGTGACAATCGGTACACCCGATTTGAATCGAGTTCACGGGATGCATGTGGCCAACATCGGTGTGACAATGAATGCATCCGACGCTTTTCGCATGGGCATCAGCGGCGGTTTGGCGAGCAAGATCGTCAAAGCGTAGATCTTCGGGAATCGGATAAGACGCATTGTCCGCGATCCCCAAGCGGCGTGCTAAATCCCAGGGATCTTCACCGCGACGTCCGATGTCCGGCTCACTCGCTCCGGCAACACGTGCTTTGCCATGGTAGCTTCCCGCGGGAAAAGGAATTTTCTGTGCCGGGATATTTTCGGGCGGAATGTTGGGTGGCCCCGCAGTGACGCCCCCCGCAGTGACGACCGGTGCGGCAATCGAATCGGTGGCGGCGACCTGCGCCACGACCGGAGATTGGATTGGCGTTTTTGACTCGGACTGACGACTCGACTTCAGAAAATCACGCAACGTCGCGATTCGCTGCTGAGGCGATTGGGCCCATCCAGCCGATGACGTCGCCAGACAAACAAGAAAGGTCAGCTGAAAGATACGTCGGCAGTTCATCAATCCATTCACCCAATCACTGCCAGCGTATTTGCTAGCTAGAACTCTAGAACCAGTTCGAGGAAGCCCGCCACGTGGTTGCGGAGCTCACCGTCGAGGTTCTGGTAAAGGTCTTCCAATCCATTGCCGCCAATGAGTGTCGCGAGACCACCCAATAACAGAATGTTATTATTTAGCAGCGGACGGTATTCAAGGCCAGTGCTAATATCGGTGCCGATGAATTTGTGGACTTCTCCTGTGAATAGATAGGTTTCCAGTGACGAGGTGTCTTCGAACCACAGAAAGTTGCAATTGTTGATGGTTTTCAGCCGCGGGGTAATGTCGGCGTCCAAACCTAGGTTAAACAGGTGCAAACCGGGATTAACGAAGTTGGTTTGCCCTTGGAATTTGCTTTGCCGCATGCTTGGATTCAGACTCAGCCGATTGGTCAGCTCGACGCCAAACAGTCGGATGCCTTGGCGTCCCCAGTAGCTGAATTCATTTCCGGCAAAGTTGGGATTGGCAAAAATCGCGTCAAATCCTGTCGCTTTGTCGTCGTTGGTGTCGCTGTCGCCTGAATTGAACAGATACGACGTGCGGAACCGAACCCAGTCGCGGTCATAGGACAGTTCAATCGCGGCCATGTAGGCACTGATGTCCACTTCGCGACCGGCGATTGGATTGAGCTCATCGCGGCCGAACACGTAATAAAACGCGCTGCTGACGTTGATCCGCTCCATGTGCCCATTGTTTGCAACGCCGAAATAGTACGAGCGTACATCATGCGGCTGGAAAACACCGACCGGATCGGGACGAACGAGGAAATTGTTCTCGTCGAACTCAAACGAGGCCCGGTCGTGGTTGGCGTGAAATGAAACACTCGCGGTGTTACCGGGATACAAAAAATCCTGGCGATAGTAGTTCGCGATCCAGGTATTTTGGTTGCGATCGTCATCGATGACGTTCAACAGACTATTGGTTTCTTTCTCGGTTTGATCGAACCACATCAAATTGAATTGATCGCGATTGCTGTGTCGCGTTCCGAATAAACGAACGCCGCGATTGATATCCGCAAAGATAAACCCGCGGAAATCGCTGACAAACGGCTGGCTGCCGACACGGACCGAGGCAAAGTCGTAATACGGGCTGAGGTCAGAGATTTTCGATTCAAAGAACCATTCTTCGAGTGCAAAATCGTCTCGATGGCGACTCGTTCCCGCGCGAACATCGGGGCTGACCACGCCTAATTCATCCGCAACCAAATGATTGACATTGTGAACCAAATTCAGTCGAAGTCGCCAATCGTTGGGTTTGAACGACGTGTTGCCATGGAACAGATCAACCGCAAAGGAAGTGTATTGAGCGGCGAGAAACGAATCAGAATCCCCAAAGAACCCGACCGCTCCAGGGTTGCGAGTTGCCTCGAACGGGGTCGTCGGCGTTGGTAATTGACGGCCTTCGAGCAGCGTCAAACTCTTGCCTTGCAACTTCAAAAACGTGTGCTGACCGATGATCGGATAGTCACCTTTGAGCACGTTTTGGTTGTACGGATCCCAAAAAGCGCCTTCGACACCTAAGTAATCATCGTTAAGCGGATGGCCTTTGCCGTAGCGGTCCGCATCGGGTTGCCCAAGTCGCCAACGATCCTCGACCGGAATAAAGTGGCTGCTGGTTTGATGCTCGGTCGGCAGCACGCCGCTGGGGCCTGTGAATCCGTACGGCGCATCGCGGGCGGCGACATACAGCGGATTGGTATCATCGAGGAGGTCTAGATTGATCCGCGGCAATTCGTGTGCAGGTTCGAGCGGATCACGCAGCACCTTGGGACGGATCTCATCATCCCGTTCCTCATCATCCCGTTCCTCATCATCCCGTTCCTCATCATCCCGTTCCTCATCATCCTGGAATGGATCGACGTCACTAGCGTCCGCATCGGGTCGGATCTCTTTGATGATCGAATCGGATGCTTGACGGACAGTATTGCTCAGCAGATCTCGAAACGAATGCTGCGAACGCGACTCACTGGGCTCACTGGGCACTTCAGCCAAAGCTTGCTGGTTCGCCAGAACAGCTTGTTTTCCGGCGTCGGCAGTTGGCTTCGACGCTTCGTTTCCACCGGCCCCTTTTCCACCGGCCCCAAGCAGTTCTCTCAGCGTGACGCGGCTTTCAGTTGGGGAATCCACACCTTCCTCGGCGCGCACACTCAGCCCAACCCAAACCAGGTTCAAGGCGATTGCGACTGTGATTCCCCGAAGATCAATCATGTTTGTTCTGTATTCTTCCTCATTCTTCCTCGCCTCTGCAGCGACAGGGGACGGGCTGTGACTGCCCCCCTTCACCCAACTCGCTCGCTAACGTTATCGGCCGAAAGTGGGGGTTCGCTTTGTATCGTTTGGTGAAAACGTGCGGATTATTCCGGTAGGCCGGTGCTGCAAATTCGCAATCTGCTTCGACTTGGCCGTCAACCGAACTAAGATGGGGGGAGGTAGAAATTGCTAGCCGATTTAAAGTGCCCCTCGCATCCTGTTTGCTCCACCCCGTTTTTATGCGGCGAAATTGTGAATTCTATGACTGCATCGTCCCTCGGTCGTTCAAAAGCAAAACGACGTCTCGTGGCCGAACGGCTCGAGCAACGCCATCTGATGGCGGGGGGGGACGCGCTCGGGTTGCACAACGACCAGCTGCCGGCCGATGTGAACCTGGACGGGTATGTGTCCACTCTCGATGCATTGGTGGTCGTTAACTATTTGCAGCGAGTCGCAGGCGTGGACGAGTCGTCTGCGCAATCCACGCAGGCCGAAACCGAAGCAGCCGCCACGTCCCCCTCGATGGTCGATGTCGACAACAACGGCCACGTCAGCGCGCTCGACGCGCTCGTCGTGATCAATCATCTCAATCGCATGGGCATCGGCGAATCGACTGCGCTCGCCGAGTTGCCAACGGCTGATTTTGCGAATATCGCCAAAGCCAGCCAAGTCGATAGCGATGGTGTGTTCCAAGCCGCCAGTGACGAGTTTTTCGCATCGCTCAATGCCGCCGAAAGTCTCGGTGACCAAAACCTGCTCGAAGCGAGTGATGTCGAAACGCTATTGAAGCGTGCTTCGATGGCCACCAGCAGCAACGATGCGATCATCGCGGTGGTCGATCGCAACGGCCGAATTCTCGGCGTCCGAGTCGAAGACGGTGTCAATGCGGACCTCGTCAATGATCCCGAACAGCTCGCGTTCGCGATCGATGGCGCCGTGGCCAAAGCTCGCACCGCAGCATTCTTTAGCAGCAACGCCGCGCCGCTGACCAGCCGTACGGTTCGCTTCATCAGCCAGTCGACGGTCACTCAGCGAGAGGTCGAATCGTCGCCCGTCAGCGATGACCCCGCCTATCGCGGACCTGGATTCGTCGCACCGATCGGCGTCGGCGGCCACTTCCCACCCGAGGTGAACTTTGCCCCGCAAGTCGACTTGTTCGCGATCGAACACCAAAGCCGCGACAGCCAACTGCATGCCGGCGCCGACGGGATCACCGAGTCGACAGCCGTGACGAAGGACGACCAAACCGAAATCACCATCACGGGCGATGACTTTGTGCTCGGTTCGCGATTCAACGCTGATCCTGCGTACGTGCCGCGAAACGCCGATCAATTCTTTCAAACATGGCCCGAGTCCTACGGTGTCGCAACCGAAACGTTTCTGGACAGCCAATCCCGCGGCATCGCAACGTTGCCTGGTGGCATTCCGCTTTATAAAGCGGTCACCAATCCAAATGGCTCAACGCCCAACGTGCCGCTCAGCGAATCATTTAACTTGGTCGGCGGAATCGGCGTTTTCTTCCCTGGCGAAGATGGCTTTGCCACTCACGAACAAGGGTTCCAGCACGCCAGCGAGCGAAGTGGCACTGCTCAAACCGAAAAAGAACGCACCAATGCATCGAAGGTGCTCGAAGCCGAATTCACGGCACTGATTGCCGCCGCCGGCACGGGACTGGTGGGACCCTCGGCATTCGTTCGCGACTTGAGCGAATTCAATAACGCTCTGCCATCGCTTCCCGATTTCTTCTTGCCCACCGGTCGCATTGACCTCGTCGGCATCACGTTGGAAATCTATGGACCGCACCCCGATCCATCATTCCGCCAACCGGGTATCGATCGTCTGATCCAAGTTGGACGTTCGCTCGGTCGAGGCAGTGATTCGGGTGAAAACAAAGTCGTCAACGGAGACGGCGACACATTGCTCGCCGGACAATCGGTCCCCGAAGGCTGGTTGGTGGCACCGCATGATTCGGCCGTCGATACCGAATTGACCGCCGAACGAGTCGAGCAGATTATCCTCACCGGCGTGAACGAAGCCGACCGCACGCGGGCGGCGATTCGATTGGATATCGACAACAACTTCCGTCCCGGTGCGAAAACACGCATGGTACTGGCAGTCGCGGATACCAACGGCGAACTGCTGGGACTTTACCGAATGCCCGACGCGACCGTCTTTTCGATCGATGTCTCGATCGCCAAGGCTCGCAACACCGCCTACTACGCCGACGCCGATGCACTGCAAGCGATCGACCGTATCGACTTCAATGGCGACAACGTGTTCGGACCGATTACCCAGTCCCTGGAAAACGCTTCGGGTGACACCGTGCCACTGGGCACCGCACTGACCAACCGCACCTTCCGTTTTATTGTCGAACCTCGCTATCCGACCGGTTCCAACGTCGATCCGTCACTGGCTGGTGGCTTGCAAAACGACTCGGCTGCGGACCTGTGTGACCAGAAACCTGGAGCATGCCAGCAAATTGCACCGCACAGTATTCTGCGGACTGCGGGAATCAATCCGGTCACCGCCGAGAATATCGTCAACGATCAACCGCTGGATTTTGACGTCTACGGAAGTACAACCACCAACAGCTTCTTGGCGTTTGATGCCTTCAACCCAAGCCGCAACTTCCGCGACCCAGGTGACGCCGTCGTCGTGGCTGGCACCAATGAGGTGCAACCGCTAGCAAACCAAAACGGCATCGTTTTCTTCCCCGGCAGCACCCCGCTTTACATCGGCAACTCGCAAACGACGCTCGTTGGCGGTTTTGGCGTCAGCGGTGACGGGGTCGATCAAGACGACGTGGTCACCTTTGCCGGGCAACAAGGATTTGATCCCAACGCCTCGATCCGCGTTGACCAGTACGTTGTCGGCGGCGTACGGCTGCCATTCCAGAAATTCAATCGCAACCCATTTGCTAGCTAGCGCCGCGATAAACCTTGCCGGTTGTTCTAGCTGTAATGGATAATTCGATTCCCCGCGTCAAGGTGGTGCGATTGTGCCGATCCTTTTGGCAAGGCGTTTTGTTTTCTTGCCAAACGGATGGATGATGAATATCTCGAATCGACTTCGATCGATCGCCACGGTGTCACTTGGCGTCGCGATGAGTCTGGCGACCGCTTCCGGCAGCGTTGCCCAATCTCCCCGCTACCACGACGACGCGTTGTATTACCAGGGAAGTGAGATCGTCGACAACGAGATGCCTCATTACGACATCAACGAGTACGAGATTGCGGAGGACCATGCCTACGTGCACGAGCATACGACCGAGCATGGGCACGAAGAATTCCACACTTCGCACCACGGCATTTGCCTTGATCCCGGCCATCCACGCAAACCCAAACACGAACAACCGGGCGATATCAATCGCGGCGACTGTCCCCCCAAGCGATATCGGATGGACGATTGTGCTCGAGCGGGCAATCCTCATTGCGTCGCCCCGTGGGCCAAATGCAGCCCCAACAAAAAATACAATGCATGGTTCGTCGGCGGTGGAGCCGCATTTTCAAAGGTCCCCGATCTGCATCCGGGGCTATTGCACCGAGGCCGCGACCGCAAAACCAATGCCGACCATGGCTACGGCGAAGGCACCTGGGGAATGGATTACAGCGGCTTGTTTGGTCACGCCAATGTGTGGCTGAAATACACCTGTGGGCGAAAACAGGGTGGCGAGGGAGAATATCGAACCGATGGTGAACCGAAAGTAATCGCACGCGTCAAGTCGCTGTTCGAACATGACCACGGACATCACTAGCGAGATTGCGATGATCGCTCGGTTGGCGCCGGTAAGATACTATTCGGAAATAACTTCGTGATTCCAGTTATGTTACAAATCACGCGGGAAGTGTTTTCTTTGTAGTGGACGAGGCAACGAGTCCTGTCGTGCCACTAAGTCGCTGGGACTCGTTGCCTCGTCCACTACCTCCAATGCTGGCCGACCTACGCACATTCCAGTAAAGCTCTAGCGGAACGGCCCAAGCGTCACCGGAGGCTTCATGTCGTTCGAGTAACATCTTGAAATGACGAAGTTATTTCCGAACGGTTCCTAAATGCCCCAAAAGTCTTGGCGGCTTTCGCTACGCCAGGATTTCTTTGACAACGCGGCCGTGCACATCCGTCAGCCGAAAATCACGTCCGGCGTGGCGGTAGGTCAGCCGGGTGTGATCGATTCCCATTTGATTCAAAATCGTCGCGTGCAAGTCGTGCACATCGACTTGTCCGCGGACGATCGATTTACCGATGTCATCCGTTTCACCGTGAACGATGCCCGCATTGACGCCTCCGCCCGCCAGCCAAATCGAAAAGCAATCGCCGTGGTGGCCGCGTCCGAACTTGCCTTCTTTTGTTGGCGTACGTCCAAATTCGGTGGCCCACACGATTAAGGTTTCGTCCAACATACCACGTTGCTTCAAGTCGCGGATCAGTGCCGCGAGCGGTTGGTCCGACGCCTTGGCCAGCGGCTGATGTTCTTTCATGTCGCCGTGCGAATCCCAATTGGGGCGTGAACCGCTATCGACAAGCTCGATGAACCGCACGCCGCGTTCGGCCAAACGTCGAGCAACGATGCATTGCCAGGCAAAACTTTGCGTGTCGCCTCGTTTCAGTCCGTACATGGCATGCGTTTTGTCGTCTTCTTGCTGAACATCAAAGGCTTCGGGACCTGCGGTCTGCATGTGAAAGGCGGTTTCGTAACTCTTGATCCGAGCAGCGAGCCGGGAATCGTCACTGCGGCCGGCAAGATGTTGACGGTTCAACACGTCGGCAAGCTCTAACTCCATTTGCTGGATCTTTCGCTGGGTAGTTTTGGCGTCCAAGTTCGCGATCGGCTCCTTGCCTGGAATCACTCGTGTTCCCTGGTGATACGCCGGCAAAAAATCGCTGGCGTAAACTTGAGTCCCACCGTACGGCAGGTGCGGCGCGATCACGATGAACGAGGGCAGGTTTTGATTGACGGTGCCCAAGCCATAACTGAGCCACGATCCCATGCTCGGACGCGTGAAGGTTGCCGACCCGGTGTGCATCCCGACCGCCGCTTCGGTGTGATCAAAGTGCGCCGACTTCATCGATCGGATCAAACAGATGTCTTGCATCGAATCGCGAAGGTGCGGAAACAGATCGCTGACGACGGTTCCACATTGCTTGTTCGCGCTCGACGGAAACACGCTGCCCATCAACTTGTCTTTGCCGCTGCCGTCACGGCCTTTGCCAGACGATTTTGGATCAAACGTGTCGATATGCGAGACACCGCCAGTGGCAAACACCATAATGATCCGTTTGGCCTTGGCCGGAAAATGCGGTGGTTTCGGCGTCAACGGTCCGCTCGGTAGCGACGTGGGTTCCTCGGCCGCCATCAATTCGGAAACGATGGCCGGGAACAAGATTGAACCGCCAATCAGCGAGCGGATCGAGTTGCGACGCGTAACGCGAGGTAGATTCATCGTGTCAACAATCGGTGGGTTGGATCAATCAACATACAGAAACTCGTTCGTTCGCAGCATCGATCGCGTGAATGCCGTCCATGTCTCTCGCTCGCGAACCGCTTTGTCATTTTCAGATTGCTTCAACGCATCATTCATCAACCGCATCCACTCGGTGATGTCGCTGCGTTCGGCCGCGGTGGGTGGACGTCCAAGGATTAATTCGTACGCCAACACTAAACGGGCGTTGTGATCCAGGTCCGGCTGCAGTAATCGTGCTGCCAACTTCGCTGCTTTCTCATGCACGAAAGGATCATTCATCAAATACAACGACTGCACCGTCGTCACACTGCTGTCACGCACCGACGTGCTGGCGTTTTGGTCGGCACCGTCAAACGTCGTAAAATAGGGTCGGGCATTGAGCCGAGCCATCATCAAGTACACGCTTCGTTTGTTCGAATCATAAACGTCACGAAACGGATGATGCTGAGTGTATTTCCACTTGTCCTTTGGCGGAAACGGATGCGGTTCGCGTGGCATCTGCGTATCTAATTCGCCGCTGAGCAGCAGTAGGGTGTCACGCAGTGATTCCGCATCGAGTCGTTGGCGATTGAACCGCCAATGCCAATCATTATTGGGATCAGCTTGGATGGCGGCCGTGTTGTGGTCGCCTTGCGAGCTCAGTTGATACGTCCGCGAGAGCATGATGCGTCGATGCATCTGCTTGATCGACCAACCGTCGGCGATAAAGCGAGACGCCAACCAATCGAGCAGCTCAGGGTGCGTCGGCGGCAATCCACGCACACCGAAGTCGCTGGGCGTTTTCACAAGCCCCGTGCCGAAGTGATAATGCCAAATGCGATTGACCATCACGCGAGCGGTGAGCGGATTATCCGTGGCGGTCAACCACGTTGCCAATGACAATCGGCCGCTGTGCCGAGTCTCTTCGGCGGACAACATCTGACCGCCCAACACTTCGAGAAAGCGGCGAGGAATCACGTCGCCGGGCTTTTGCGGTTCGCCACGTAGATGAACGGCGGCGGCGTCCGCATCCCCGTCAGCCATCGCATAGACAAGCGTCTTGCTCGGTTTGCCTTTTTCTACCAGCGGCACAAAGTCGCGTGGCTTGGAGTCAAGCTCGATTCCCGGAAAGGGATAACGGCTGCTTGCTAAGATGCCATACAGTCCGTAGTAGTCGTCTTGTGAAATCGGATCAAATTTATGGTCGTGACATCGAGCACAGGTGATCGTCATCCCTAGCACCGTGCGGCCGATATTGTCGAGCGAGTCTTCGATCGTCAAGTGTTGCGGGTAGTCTTTGACGACCGAGCCGAATCGCCGCGAAATCGCCAGGTACCCCGTCGCGATCGTTTGCTCGTTCCGCTGATCATCCGTCGTCGCAGGCAACAAATCGCCAGCGATCTGTTCTCGCAAAAATTGGTCGTACGGTTTGTCAGCGTTCAGCGAATCGATGATGTAATTGCGATACCGATAAGCTTCTGGAATCGGATAATCCGAGTTATCGCCAGCGGTGTCGGCATAACGAACCAAGTCCATCCAGTGTCGCCCCCAACGCTCGCCGTAATGAGGCGATTCCAACAACCGATCAACGACCTTTGCAAACGCGTCCGAGGATTCGTCCGCCAAAAAGGAAGCGAACTCGTCGGGCG
>TARA_R110002073_G_scaffold69905_6_pt1 | contig 10191 bp, 4 predicted proteins | sample TARA_R110002073 | Tara Oceans TARA_R110002073 (sample SAMEA4397174) | marine metagenome | biome: Polar Biome; feature: [DCM] deep chlorophyll maximum layer (ENVO:01000326); material: water (ENVO:00002006), including particulate matter (ENVO:01000060) such as... | depth 40 m
CGGAGTGCCAGATAAAAAGCCAATGTCGGGCGGGGATCAAAGCGGCAATCAGAGCGAGGTTCCGGCGTCGCCAGCAAAAACGAATAACGCCGCCGAAGTGCCCGAAAACTCGCTTGGCCCCGAAGACTATCGCAAATGGCCGACTCCGGATTTGACATTGGTGTTGTCAGGAAACCAGCATGGTTATATCGAACCGTGTGGTTGCACCGGATTGGCGAACCAGAAAGGTGGCGTGGCGCGACGCTATTCGTTCCTTGAGCAATTGAAACAAAACGGCTGGACATTGGCACCTATCGATGCGGGGAACCAAGTACGGCGTTTTGGGATTCAAGCGGAAATCAAATTGCAGCGGACCGCCGAGGCTCTTCGATCGATGAACTACCAATCGGTCGGCTTTGGTCCCGAAGATGTTCGTCTCGGTGTAGGCGAGCTGCTTTCGGTCGCCAACCCTCCAAGTGATGCGGTGGACGACATCTTGTATGTCTCGGCGAATGTCGTGTTGCTGGATGAACCTTCGTTTATGGCTCAGCACAAGGTGTTCGAACGAGGCGGTATGAAGGTCGGCGTCACCACGATCTTGGATCCTGCGTCGCTCGAGAGTGAGCTCTCCTCGGACATTACCGTCAACCCGCCTGTCCCGGCATTGAAAGCGGCATTGGCTTCGATCAATGAAAAATCACCCGACTTTCGCGTGCTGACATTTTTCGGCGAAGAGGCTGCTGCCGAACAATTGGTGCGTGACGTGCAAGGATTTGATATCGTTGTCGTCTCCGGCGGCTATGGTGAACCCACCTACCAAGCGCAAACGATCGAAGGGACCCAAACACGAATGTTGGTCACCGGAAACAAAGGCATGTACGTCGGGCTGGTCGGTTTGTACCGCAACGCGCCGATGAAGTATTGCCGAGTCCCGCTGACGGACGAGTTCGACGATGCCAAGGAAATGCGGAAATTGATGGCCGAATATCAGAACCAACTTCGCGACCTCGGTCTCGAAGGATTGGGGCTGAAACCGATTCCCCACTCGACCCGTCGTACGTTCGTAGGCAGCAAGAAATGTGGCGAGTGCCATACCACCGCCTACGAGATTTGGGAAAACACTCCGCATGCCGAAGCGACCGAGTCGCTTGTCCATCCTGGCGAACGCAGTGATGTGCCACGTCATTTCGACCCCGAATGCCTCAGCTGTCACGTCACCGGCTGGAACCCACAGAACTACTATCCTTATGTATCGGGCTACCTATCGCTCGAAGGAACCTCGCATTTGACCGGCAATGGTTGTGAAAATTGCCATGGCCCAGGCGCCGAGCATGCGGCTGCCGAAGCCGAAGGAGCCTCGGTTAATGCACAAGAGCGTGATTTACTTCGCGACGCGATGAAATTGCCGCTCGCCAAGGCCAAGGAAAAGTGCATGGAATGCCACGATTTGGACAACAGTCCTGATTTCCACATCGACGACGCGTTCGAAGATGAGTACTGGCCGCAAATCGAGCACGAAGGCAAAGATTAGGGCCGTCAGAGGACCGCGTCGCGGTTCGGATCGAGCTTTTCTCTGCCGTCTCGACGAATCGGGCTTGAGAGGTGAAAATAGCCTTTTGATTGCATATTTTTCCTCTCAAGTCTTAGTTTAGGATCGTAATGGCGAAGAAGGCCGCGAGTACCACTTTCGAGTACGTAGAACCCATCGGCGATCGTGTTTTAGTCCGCAAGGACGAGCCTAAGCGAGAAACGCGTGGCGGGATTGCATTGCCCGATGCAGCCGAAATCCCCACGATCACGGGCCGCATCGTGACGATCAGCGCCGTGGTTGAGAACGACGAAGAGTTGCCGCTCCGCCAATACGACAAAATCTTGTTCCATCCCAAGAACATGATCCCGGTCGACCTCGAGCATGACAATCAATTGTTCGTGATCCCGGTCGAAGACGTCGTCGCCGTGTTCCGTAAAAACAAGCCGGAATAGTTTGTAACGGTAGGAGCGATTGTCGCGCGGCTTTCCTAGCCGTTGGCGGTCATTGGCCCGAACACTCGATCGTTTGCTCGGCAATCGCCCATTGCGACCCCTCGTGAATCGGTGACCAACAGCCCGGCGCTCGCAATGCCGCCGCGTCGGGTGTCACCGTTGGTGCGCCCCGCCGAAAACGAAAACCTGCTCTACCATCGACGTTCTGTTTCTTCCAGGCTTGGCCTGTCACTGATTCATAATTCGCCGCCGGTCCCATTGCGTGAGCCGAACGCGCGAGCGTCGGGCCGCCGCTTGGTAAATCGCGGATAAAAAAGAGGCCCGCGGCTAGCGCCCAATGCCATCTACTTTGGCACTAAACGGGTGGCGTTTGTAGCGGTGCGGCGCAAGCCGCCCGGTCTAAACCGAACGTTTTACTCGCCTTAACCGGACGGCTCGCGCCGCGGACGCTACCAATGTAGATGGCATTGAGCTAGCGCCGTCGGCTCACAAATGCAAGGAATACGAAAAAATGAGACAGTCGAATTAAGAGCCGGATTAAGATTTAGAATTGCTTGTCCATGGACCAGAATGCGGTCGTTGCCGCAAGCATCTAGGCTGCAGTTGCGTTTCCCCTCGCTTCATCGAAAGGTTATCGTGAAGAAATTTATATTGGATTTATCGTGCGTGTCCGAGCTTCTGCAGCGGAGCTTGTTGCTGGGATTGTTGTGGTGTTTGTGTGGCACCGCTGCGATTGCAAGTGAAACAAAGCCCAATGTGGTGTTCATCTTGGCGGACGATCTTGGTTGGAGCGACACATCGCTGTTTCAAACCACCAAGTTTTACAAGACTCCCAATATCCAGCGACTTGCCGAGCGTGGAATGACGTTTACGCATGCGTATGCATCGAGCCCACTTTGCTCGCCAACTCGTTCCGCGATCCTGACAGGACTTAGCCCGGCAAGGACCGGGATCACCACGCCCAATTGTCATTTGCCACAAGTGATACTGAAAGCAACGGCAACGCGGACGGGCCCCGCAAACCAGAAGGCGACTTTTCCCAGTTCGGTCTCGCGGTTGTCGACCGAGTACTACACGCTCGCCGAAATGTTCAAAGACAATGGGTATGCGACCGGTCATTTTGGAAAATGGCATCTCGGAGCCACGCCCTACTCGCCGCTTGAGCATGGATTTGATGTCGACGTTCCGCATTGGTCCGGACCCGGACCCGCAGGCAGTTATGTTGCCCCTTGGAAGTATCCTGACTTTGATCCGAACACTCCCAACGAACACATCGAAGATCGGATGGCCGAGGAAGCCGTGGCGTTCATGGAATTGAACAAGGGCAAACCTTTCTTTTTAAACTACTGGATGTTCAGCGTTCACGCTCCCTTTGATGCCAAGCAATCGTTGATCGATGAATACCGCAAGAGAATTGACCCGAACGATCCACAGCGCAGTCCAACTTATGCCGCAATGATCGAGAGTATGGATGATGCCGTTGGAACGTTGCTCGACACATTGGACCGACTGCAGCTCGCAGAGAATACCATCATCGTGTTCGCATCGGACAACGGCGGTAACATGTACAACCAAGTCGATGGGACCACAGCGACGAGCAATGCACCGCTTCGAGGCGGTAAGGCGACGATGTACGAAGGAGGCGTTCGCGGGCCGGCGGTTGTCGTGCACCCAGGTGTTGTTGAGGCAAACTCGCGAAGCGACGAAGTGATTCAAAGCAGCGATTTCTACCCCACGCTCTTGGAACTGCTGTCGATTGATCCTCAGCCGAATCAGGAATTTGATGGCATCAGCATCGTGCCAGCTCTGCAAGGCAAGTCGCTCAAACGTGACGCAATATTCACCTACTTTCCGCATAGTCCGCCTGTGCCGGAGTGGCTTCCACCCGCAGTCAGCGTGCACCAGAATGATTGGAAGTTAATCCGCATTTTTCACGGCGGCGAAAACGGAGATCATCGCTACAAGCTATTCAATTTGAGTGAAGATCTTGGTGAGCAACACGATGTGTCGTCCAAATACCCTGAACGCGTCGACGCCATGGACGCGTTGATCGAGACGTTTCTTGAAAACACCGAGGCTGTGCGACCGCTGCCGAACCAAAATTTCGATCCGGCCAAGTATCAGCCTGCACAGGAAGGAATCGGCAGGATCAAAAACACCGCAAACCCATCCAATCAAAAGCCCAAGCCAAAACGCGTGAAGCCGGTTGCGGGTTGGCAAGCCGATGGCACTTGCACGCTTGCGGTTGATGGCGATGTGCTCGTGGTGACCAGCCGCGGCGGTGATCCCTATTTCAGTTGCCCATTGCCCAAACCGATCCGGCAACAAACCATGACGCTTCGATTTTCGATGCGATCACAATCGGCGGGTCACGCACAGGTCTTCTGGCACGAACAAGGCGTTGCCCCCGCGTTTTATCGGGACCGTAGTGTTCGGTTTGATCCCGAGCATGACGGCCGGACGCATGACTATGTGATTGAGTTTTCGCCAGCAAAACCAGTGCAGGCGATTCGCATCGATCCGTCGCGCGCCGCGGGCGAGATGCAATTGTCAAACATTCGGTTGACAACGCCCGCAGGCGAAGTGCTGCACCGCTTCAAACCCTAGATAAAGGTTGCGGAAGTCGCATGCCTCGTGGCAACAATGTTTAGTCACCTCTCCAAAACGCAGTTTGGGAGAGGTGACAGCAGAGCCTTCAGCGATGCTCGGGTGAGGGCCGACCGAGCAAGTCGAGGCCCACTGCCCGCGATGTTGCGCGGTCAGTCCCTTAACCGAACCAGGCCCAGGCCCCGCTGGACCTCTATCAGCTTCGCCACGTAAGGTGACTCAAGTTTGTGACGCAAGACGCAAGCATGCAGCTGCGGTTGGACTTCGTCGCTGGCAGTGCGAGCACGGACCCAGCGGTTTGAAATCAACTTATTCAGCCGTCTCACGAAGTTGGCTCAGAGACGTAATAAAAGAGTGCCACTGGAAAAAAAGATTGCAAACTCAACGTCTTAATGCTCCATTGTTGCGTTTAAACAGCAATCAACGTGATTCCCGGGACTCGCGTTTCTCCACGCAAGTGATTTCAATGAAACCATCCTTTCTCATTTTCAGTCTCTTGATCACGGTTGCCACGTTCGTCCGTGGCGACGAAGTCCGTCCCAATATCGTCGTGTTTTACACGGACGATCATGGCTACGCAGACTTGTCGTGCCAAGGTGTGTTCGATGACGTCAAAACTCCCAATGTCGATGCACTTGCACGCAGCGGCGTGCTTGCCAGAAACGGGTACAGCACCGCGCCGCAGTGTGTCCCCTCGCGAGCCGGATTGTTGATTGGGAAGTTTCAATCGCGATTCGGCGTCGAAGCGAACGGTCAATCGCTTGACGGATTTGATCGCGAGTTGACGATCGCCGAACGACTGCAAAGTGCTGGCTATATCACCGCTCAATTCGGCAAGTGGCATCTCGGGGTGGGAAGTAAGATCACGGAGCACGGGTTTAAGCACGTGTTCAATCAGAACGCTCAACGTCCCTTTGCTGCGAACATCACGCTCGACGGGGCAGATCGCGAGATGTCCAATTTGCCGCCTACGATGTATCACGTGGACGGCTGTAGCAAAGCGGCCGCGGCGGTGATCGAGCGGTACAAGGACGAGCCCTTCTTTTTGTATGTCGCCTATCGCGCTCCGCATGTTCCATTGGATGCGCCGCGAAAGTATCTCGACCGTTTCCCCGGAAAGATGCCCGAACGACGTCGTCAGGCTTTGGCGATGCTGTCTGCGGTGGATGACGGCGTGGGATTGATCACCAACACACTGGCTAAACACAATCTGACGGAAAAAACACTGATCTTCTACATCGGCGATAATGGAGCTCCGCTAAAGATTCACAAGCGGGACGCGCCTGGAGGCGGTCCAGGCTGGGACGGTTCGCTAAACGATCCGCTGAATGGTGAAAAGGGGATGCTGTCCGAAGGCGGTATGCATGTGCCGTTTGTGATCGCGTGGCCTGGCATCATTCCCGGCGGACAAATCTACGATCATCCGGTCAGTTCGCTTGATGTGGCGGCAACGGCAGCGGGAATTGCGAATCTGGAAACACGCCCCGGCGATCTGGACGGTGTCAATCTGCTGCCGTATTTCAGTGGCCAGCTTAGGACACCGCCGCACGATGCGCTAATGTGGCGGTGGACGGCTCAGTCGGCGATCCGCGAAGGCGATTGGAAACTACTTCGAGGCGGCGATCGCGAGTACCTTTATGACTTGAGTAACGATATCGAAGAACAGCACAATGTCCTCCGCACGCATCCTGAGATCGCCACCCGATTGCGAGGGAAATTGTCGGCATGGGCCAGCGAATTGACGCCTCCGGGGCTTGCGACGCAGGAGATGTCCAAAGCCGCATCCGACTACTTCGACTTCTACTTGGATGGAAAACCGGCAACGCAGATACAGCGAAACTCCGCATCAACACTCTCGAACCAATCGGACGTTCCTTGGCTGGTACGAGGCGGCGAGATGAAATCGATTGCGACCGGGGTGCAAATCACTGCGGGAAAATCCGGTAAAAAACAAAAGCCATTTATCACTCGGAGTGGACTCAATTTGCTGGGGCCGGTTAAGGCAAATGTCGTCCTCAAAACCGACACGCTGGGTGAACTCAGCATCACGTGGCGAAATTTGGGCGACAAAGATTTCACGTCGGACAAACGAGTGAGCGTCGCGTTAAGCAATTCGGAAGATTGGCAGAACGTCGCATTACAATTGCCAGGCGGAACCAAGATCATTCACGTGCGACTGCAAGTCCCCGGCGGGGTGACGACAATCAAGAGCATTGAGCTCCATTCGACTAACGCAAAGCCCGTGACGTTGACCGAATAGCGACATCTGGCAGTCACTTATCGCGTTAGCGGTGACGATTGTATCACGCCAGGTCGCTAGCCCGGAGCGGTTTCTTGCCGTACAACTTAGGTAGGCTGGAACCCGAGGTTTGCAGTGACGTTTCGTGCTTTGGCGGATTGGCTTGAAGCGACACCGCGCGGCTGCTTGGATTCCAGTTTTCCTTTTCTGCAGACTCCATCTCATCTTCTAACGTGATACGCCATGCTCAACACGTCACTATCCTTTAAGCGTCCCGAAGCCGATCTTTCGGTATTGGAACTGTTGGCGGTGAAGTATCCAAATGTCGACGCTGCGATCGCAGAGGTGGCGCGGCTTGCGGCGGTGCAAACGCTGCCCAAGAGTGCCGTGCATGTGATCAGCGACATTCACGGGGAAGACAAGAAACTTCAGCATGTAATCAACAACGCCTCCGGCACGCTTCGTCCGCTGGTCGAAGAGATGTTTTCAGGAAGGATGGACGCTGATGAGATGGCTGAGTTTTTGAAGCTGACCTTCTATCCGGCGGAAGTCACCGAACGTCTGCGGCACACGTTGAAGAGCCCCGAGGAGGTGAAAGCGTACGCGGCGCGAATGTTGAAGTCGCAACTGGAACTGCTGCGTCATTTGGTATCCAATTTCAGTCTGCGGTTAGCGTCGAATCTGTTTCCGCGTGAGTACAGCGAATTGCTGTTAGAAATGCTGCACGCGCCTTCGACCGAGCGTGGCCCGGAATTCGTCGCTGCCATGCTCGATGAACTGGTCCAACGAGGACGTGCGCTACATCTAATCCATCTTCTTGGGCGTTTGATTCGTAACTTGGCTGTCGACGAGCTAATTATTGGGGGTGATTGTTGGGACCGCGGTCCACGAGGTGACCGTGTCGTGGATTATCTGCGTCGTCAACCCAATGTTGAATTCATTTGGGGGAACCACGATGCGTTGTGGCTCGGTGCATCGCTGGGAAACGAGGCACTGATTTGCACGGTGCTTCGAGTTTCGCTGCGATATCGCCGAATTGGCCAATTGGACGAAGGTTATAGCGTTCCGCTGACACCGCTTGAACACCTGGCACGCACCGTTTACGCCGACGATCCCGCCACGTTTTTTATGCCCAAACGAGAGGGGATGCGTCCCAACGAAGTCGTGGCGCGGATGCAAAAAGCGGCCGCAGTGATGCAGTTCAAACTCGAAGGCCAATTGATCCAACGCAATCCGCAGTGGGGTTTGGACCATCGACGCTTGTTGCACCGGATCGATTATCGTCGTGGGACGATCGAAATTGACGGAAACACCTATGAACTACGCGACAACCTGTTCCCGACGGTGGATCCAGAAAACCCGTATGAATTGACCGCAGAGGAATCGGCCTGTCTTGCTTGTTTAAAGCACTCGTTCTTGGACAGCCAGAAACTACAAGAACAAATGCGGTTCATGGTCGGACACGGGTCGATGTACCTAAGACGTGACGAATGTCTGATATTTCATGGTTGCGTGCCAGTGGATGCCGACGGTTCGTTTTTGCCGCTGATGGTCGATGGTCAACCGCTGGCGGGACGTCAATTGTTTGAGGGCATCGAAAAAGTGGTTCGTCGGGCGGTCGAAAAATCCGCCCAGGAGGATCTCGATTTCCTCTGGTACCTGTGGAGCGGGCCGCGGTCACCGCTGTTTGGGAAGGACCGAATCGCGACGCTGGAGCGTGATTTCATCGCCGACAAGAAACCGCATCGCGAGACCAAAGATCCCTACTTCTCGCTGATTCATGAAACCGAGTTTTGCGACAAGGTGTTGGCGGAATTTGGGATGGAAACCGAAGGCGGATTGATCGTCAACGGACACGTGCCGGTCAAGGTCGAAGAAGGAGAGTCTCCGCTGAAACGTAGTGGCAAAGCGATCACGATTGACGGAGCTTTTTCAGAGGCGTACGGCGACTATGGATACACGTTGGTGCTCGAGCCGAACCGAATCGTGTTGGCCGAACATCATCATTTTGAATCAGTCGATGCGGCGATCCGCGACGGAATCGACATTGTGCCCTCGGTCCAGGAAATTCGTGTTTTCGATCAACCACGGTGTACCCGTGATACCGAACGAGGCCAACGGATTCGATATCGGATCGAGATGCTCGAACGACTGATCGAAGCCTATCAAACCAATCGGCTGCATGAGCAAGCGACCAGCAGCAGTCTGTAATCGCTTGAGGCAGATCACTTTGCTACCCGTCGTTTTCTCGGTAGTGGATGAGGCAACGAATCCCCGCGGTCTTCACTTTGCGTAGCACCCAGTTCGTGGTCGTCCACCAAGCTCGGACGGAGATCGGGTGAGGGCATTTTGAGCAATGACGTAGGTTCAAAAACGTAGCCAAGTTTTGCCAGGACGTGGCCCGCCCTCTAGCGACGGTAGCCACATCGAAGAAAAAAATGTACTAGACGTAATGAATGACTCTTGTCTCGATCCCGTAGCGTTCACATCGACCAAACAGCTCATCGACCAACTCGCGATAGCGCGTGGCGAAAGGTTTGCTATATTTTGCATCGCAATTCGCAGATGGGTTGTGGATGCTACGGGGATCCACAGCCGAAGCTAAACGCGTCGCGTTGGGAATGATCGTCTGAAACGGTTGGGGGATTCCCGAGAACGGATCTCGGACCATTTCACGGTGCAGTGCGACCTGTTCGCGGTACAGTGTCCAAAGCGTGCCCAAACCAGCGAGTTTGAAGCCGTAGCTTGAGATTCGTTTGACTAGGTTTTCGGAGCCCCGCACCGACAACTGATCCGGAACGCTCGGGATGATGTATCCGTCCGCAATTCGCATGAACATTTTGACTTGCATCGCAACGCTTGGGGGACAATCGACGAGCACGATATCAAAGCTGGCGTCAAGCCAGCGTTTTACCTTCTTCATTTGGCGAGTCAGGTATACCTGCAGTTCACGCTCGGTGGCATAGGATCGGCACAGTCGCCGGGACTTTGCAACGTTACTTGAAAAATCATCGATGCGAAAGGAGCAGGGAACAACCGAAAGATTCTCGCTGGCCGTTAGCACGGACGACGCATTGGCCATTGCATATTTCGGTAAGTCAGCGATGTCGAAATTGACGTCGGCCATTGCCAGAAACATATCGTGCAGTGTCGTCTTTGCCCGCTCCGATTGAAGCATCCGAGTCTGTCCCACCAACAGTTCACCTGCCATGCTCTGGTGATCCGCGTCAATGACAAGCGTTCGTTGTCCCTGTTCGGCAAAGGTTTCGGCAATGGCGACCGTCGACGCGGTTTTGCCAACACCGCCTTTCAGGTTGATCATTAAGAGGATGGGCACGATTTGGCTCGCAATGGGTCGGGGCGATCTGGAAGGGCTGAGTTCA
>TARA_R110002073_G_scaffold120669_2_pt1 | contig 10185 bp, 15 predicted proteins | sample TARA_R110002073 | Tara Oceans TARA_R110002073 (sample SAMEA4397174) | marine metagenome | biome: Polar Biome; feature: [DCM] deep chlorophyll maximum layer (ENVO:01000326); material: water (ENVO:00002006), including particulate matter (ENVO:01000060) such as... | depth 40 m
TTCTATTTTTGTTCCAATTTTACTTGCACGTCAATCTGTATTTAGACCTGATGCTGTGACATCTTGTAAGTACTACAGTGATACTAGTACGACAATAGATGCAATAGCAATGTCTCAGTAAATGCATTTATTCGCTCATCGTTTGCCAAAAAATTAAGCTTGCCACTGTTTAATTAAATGGCTTAGATAAGGGCAGAACAAAAACGGGGGGATTAACCACCCCAAAGAAAAGCCCTTTTTTGTTCTTAAACTTTAAAACGAAAAAGGAACGACCAAAATGAAACTATTGAACACGAATGCCAGCAACACCAAGATCATGAAAACCCAAAAGGGAACCGAATATGAAATTGCCAGCTTGTCCCTTATGCCAGACGGGATCTTGTGCCCTTCACAAGTTATAGCAGAATGTAAAACGCCCTGCCTTGTATCGTCGGGGCGGGGTCAAATGCATTCAGTAGCAAGGGCAAGGCAAAGCAAGTCAGATCTTTGGCACAATGATCAAGCGCAATTTCTTGCGATACTAAAAAAGGAAATGGCGGCATTTATTAAACGCTGTGAAAAGCGGGGCAAGCTTGCGGCGTTTAGACTGAACACAATTTCAGATATCCCGTGGGAAAAATACGGCATACCGCAAGCTTTCCCGACGGCCCTGCTATACGATTACACAAAACTAGCGGCGAGACTAAACAGAACACCCGAAAACTATAAGCTTATGTTTTCTTATAGTGCCGCCCCTGCATATCAGAACCAAGTTAAAGCGGCGTTAAAAATTGACGCCCCTATGACTGTGGTATTTCGTGGCGGTATGCCTCAAACCTTTTTGGGAAAGGTAGTAATAGACGGCGATAAGTCAGATCTTGAAAACCTTTATAGTAAAAATATGATCGTCGGTTTGAAGCTTAAAGGGGGCAAAGCTATTCAATCTAGCACAAGCCCCTTTATTGTGGACAACCCCGAAACGGCATGCCCCGCAATATCAAGCAACACCTGCAGCGAACAAGATCTTGCTACTGCAGGCCGTGCATATGCAATTGCAGCAGAATAAGGGGGGCTTGGATATGTTGAAAGTGAAAGCCGCAAGCAATGGCAAGCAAGCTTTGGCCCTTTGCTTACTAGGGGGCAAACCAGCCTTGCATAAGTACGCCCCCAAAAGCTTTGGAAACACCGAACACCAAGATGAATTTGATAGGCTATTTAAAAAAGCGGCGGGAAAGCTTGGCTTTAAACATGATCGCCGATGCAAAGGACATTGGCGCAAAGTGAAGGGGGCGGCGTAACGTGGGGCCGTTTTACCAGCTTATTGGTTTTAGCGTGTTTTGGTTATGGGCTGCAGATCTGCTTTTCTAACGCCCTTTTAAAAACCCTTTACAAAACACCGAATAGTATTTAGTTATATTAGGGCAGGGCGCAAGCTTTGCCCTTTTAACATTTAAACCGAATAGGAACCGACCAAATGACAAATGAAACTGTATTGTTCGCCATCATGATTGCCCTGCCACTTATCACTGTTGCCGCCTATTTTATTGCGCAATTGATTATCAATATTAATGATCGCAATGACCAAAAAGCACTTGATGCAATCACTGCAAAGTATGCCGCAAGAAAGATTGCGGATGAAAAGCACCATGCAAAACTAATTGCTGATTTTTCTGCAGAAACTGATCGTATTCATAAACAGCTTTTGGAAATGAAAAACTGCCCCAAATGGAACAAGATGAAGCAAGAAATGGCGCAAGAATATGCCGCCATGATCAAGGGGCGCAATCAATTTAACGCAATGCTTAACCGTTAGATTATAGCCCTTAGCCCCCTGCAACATTGGGGGGCATTGGGCTGCAATCCTGCAGCGATTAAAACGAATAGGAACCGACCAAATGCCTTTTGACCTAATCCACACACACAAACCAAACGCCGCAACCTTAACACTTAAAGAAGTGCAACACGCTTGCCCTGCAGCATTCACAAAACACGCAAGCCCCGCAACATCAGAACGCTATGGTTTTGTTTCAACATCAAACGCAATTGAGATTTTAGGGGATCACGGTTTTGCCCCCGTTCGGGCCATTCAAAAACCTGTTAGAAAGCTTTCTGAATTAGCTTACGCCGATCATATGCTTACGTTTGCACCAACCAACCTTGCAGATCCAAACGCACAAGATCGGGCAGAAATTGTTTTGTATAATTCCCACAATGGTAAAAGCACCCTTAAACTATTTGCGGGGGCTTTCCGATTTATTTGCAGTAACGGCATGGTTGCAGGCGATGGCTTTGCAGCAAAGGCACGGCATAGCAAACTAACGGCGCAATGCTTTTCAGATATGGTAGAACAGCAAGCGGAAAGCTTGCCTGCCATGATGCAGCGCATTGAGCGGATGAAAGAGACAACGCTAGAACATGAACAAGCAATCGATCTTGCTTACAATGCAGCATCACTACGCTGGGAACATGAGAACGATGTTGAAGGAATGCCGAACGGTTCCTTTGCATTCAACAGAACCGTTAACGATATGATACGCCCCAACCGTTTTGAAGATCGGGGCCAAGATCTTTGGACATTGTTTAACACCGCACAAGAAAAGCTTATCAGGGGCGGGGCACGGGTTCTATCACATACCAAAGCAACACGCTTGCGGGGCTATCCTACCATCCGCAAGGCAAGGGCTATTTCTAGCTTGCCAGAAAGCATTCGGATTAATCGCCAATTGTGGGACATGGCAGAAAAGGTTGCAGCGTAATGCGCTGGCAAGATCTTGTTGGCGATATTGTGGGGGCGTTTAGCTTGTTTGGCATTATGTACATGCTGCAATTCCTGCCCTTGCTATTCTAAACCATACGCCCCCCTGCAACATCGGGGGGGCTTACATATTAACAAAAGGAACCGACCAATGAACCATCATTATTTAGACGTTAGCCAATTTCTAGAATTATCTAGTGAAATTGCAGAAATTATGTTGAAAGCCACATGGCCTGCAGATCCTTACATAACAGAACCAAACGGGGATCAAAGGTTGACCGATAGTGCGCAAGAAGAATTTAATGGCTTGTTAGATGATGCGGAAGCAATATTGATACGTAGCGGCATACACCCCGACAGATAACCAAACGGCCCAAAGCCTAAACCCACAAAGCCCTGCCCTAATAGGTGGGGCTTTTTCTTGTGCGGTGATAACAGGGGGCAGATCTAAGGGGCATACAATAGGCTGTAGATTGATTGCGCTATGGTTACCGCTAGAAAGAACAAGGGGGCATTGTATGGGGCGTATATAGGCTGCAGGGAATAGGGCAAAGGAACCAGGCAAGGGCAAAGGAACCAGGGGCAAAGCCTTGCAGGATAACATGCCCCGCTGTTGTGAGATAACAAGCCCCGACCTTGTGAGATAACATGCACCGCCATTGCAGGATAAGGTACACCGCAAAGGCCCCCGCTGTTGCTATTTAATTGCGTCAAACAAAATTGCAGCTATTACAGATCTTTCTTGCGCTTGTTTTGCTGCAGGATTTTAGAACGAATACTTTTAAGCAATACTTATTCATTCATTAGCCTTATTTTTAAGGGATTTATAGCCCTTGGCCCCATATCTTATAGGTCTTAGCTGTAATATTATTATATTATTATCTAATGATTGCAGGGGCTTAGATGCAGCAATAAAAATCTAGGAGGGGGGGCGAGTGGATAGGGGGGGTGTACCCGTACCGTATACAACTACTACCTATTTTTGGGAAATCGTAACCGTAAACCTGTCCTATTAATGGCCCCCCTACGGGACTTTTGTTCTGTTTCCGTCAACATAATACGGGTATATAGGAATATTGTTCTGGGTAACTGTAAATAACTATTGACCTAGTTGTGCCACTTAGCTATATTGCTCCTACGGGCTGTTCTGCAGGCTGTAATTAACTGAGAGTATATTATGAGTGAGTTTGGCTCAGATATAACGCTAGAGATCCCTGTTCATGTAGATCACGACTTTGAGGTTGATGCTGATGGCATCAGCTACATTGTTACGTTTCTTTATATAGATGATGATGAGGATGCTATTGAGACCAGGGTGTCTCTTGAAGGCGTTACCGATGATTTGTGCGAGTACTATGGTGACATTGATGGTTACCAGCGGCTGTACAGTATTGCCCATGAGTTTAGCCGTGTAGCTGAGAAGCTTCGTTCTACGGCAGGGCGCATAGAAGACAGTTCAGATGCTGTAGATGATTTATTCAATATCTCTGATGAGTAAGTGCTGTATTCATTGTGATGTGCTGTTAGAGGATATTACCTGGGCTATCGGTAACATCCGTAAGAATAATTATATATGCCGTGTTTGTGATTCCAAGAAGGGGAAACGCAATCGCCTAAAGCGTTTAGCTTTAAGCATACACCAGACTGCACTTAGACAGTATAATCAGGTTAAGGCAGGGCATGTTTATATTGTTACCAATCCTGCTTGGCCTGACTGGATTAAGGTTGGGATGGCTATTGATGCAGCGGATAGGTGTAGTAGTTATCAGACTTCTAGCCCGTATCGGGATTATGTTCTGCATCATGCTGTTGATTCTGATGATAGGCGTAAGGCTGAGTATGAGGCTCATACAGCGTTAGAAAAGCTGGCGGATAGCCGTAAGGGTGAATGGTTTAAGATCCCTGTAGATGCTGCCGTAGAGTGCATGACGGGTATTACTAAATAACAAAACTCCCCTTAGTACAGTGCTGCTATAATATAATTAGCAACATTAACTAAGGAGAGTTGTAATGAAGTATGTGTTTAACAGCCTGAACGGTATCTGGAATAATATTCAATATGTGCAGCAAAGACGTGCAGACTATTGGATCTTACAGAACATGAGTGACAAGCAGTTAAGGGATATAGGTGTAACTAGAGGTGAGATACGTACTAGGTTCTATAGCTAGTATTGGTATATACCCCCTGGCTTACAAGTAAATTATACACTGTTTTTCAGATAAGTCAACCCTAATAATGCCACTCAATTAAGGTATTGACCTAAACCCAACCCCAGTGTTATAATAAACATATTGGGCAGGAAAGCCCTATGATAAATCTCATATACATTCGTGCTGCTATCCGTGAACGTACAGGCAAAGAGTTATCTCTGGAAGCTGTGCGGGATCTTCTTTTTGAGGAAGGTCTGATCACCAAGGCTCAAGCCAAAGATAGAGATCTAATCTTCAGGGGGTATGCTGAATACTTTGAGACTGAAGAAGCATCTGCACGAGTTGAAGATCCAAATCCATTTATAATCAGGGAGATTAGCAATGAAGATGACTAAGGCAAAGTGCGGTGCTTCCAATCCTCCTGCGGGTAAATCCGCAAAGGTTAAGATGATGGGTGGCGGTATGGCTATGAAGAAGAAGCCTGGTTACAGCTACGGCGGTATGGCTGCTAAAAAGACTAAGTAATGTTTGTTGGTGCGTTACTTCTATGTGCGTCCGTTACGGATGTATCTAGCTGTGACGTTAAAATGAACATGAAGGATTTCTATGACACCAAGGAAGAGTGTGCCTTAGAAATGTTTGAGGTAGCTAAGTACACTGCCAACGCATTGAGGGTAGCGACCAAACCCTTCTGTTTTAAAATAGAGGTGTACTCCACCTAGCATACTTCTGGGGGGGAGCCATGCTTGCAGAGATTGCGATGGCTAATGCTGCCTTCGGAGTAATTAAATCCGCCATTTCAAATGGCAGAGAGTTAGCCCAGTGCGGTAAATCAATAAGCGATTTTCTAAGTGCTGAAGACAGTCTTAAAGACAAGACTGAAATAGATAAGAAATCTGTCTTTAATAAGATCATGGGCAAGGACACCAACGACTTTGAGTCTTTCCTAGCCCTAGATCAGATCAAGGAACAACGCCGCCAGTTGGAGTCGCATATGCGCTTGTACGGGCGTCCTGGGTTGTATGATTCCTGGGTGGAATACCAAGGCCAGGTTCGTAAGGCTCGAAAAGAAGCTGAGAGACAACGCATTAGGGAACGAGAAGAACTAATCGAAGGTCTGACGATTTTTGGATTTGTTGTTGTTCTTATTGGTTCTGCTATCGGCGCTGCCTACCTTTTCTACGTTTATAAAATGTGAGGTCTAATGGCGCTCATGTAATCATACCAATCATCGTATGTCTAAAAAATCCCTTTTTTGCAACATACAGAGACAAGTGTGACACGGCAAAAAGTAAATTAACGGCCAGATACTGGTCATGCAAAAAGTGGTAATCCTATGTCGTTAGTCAAAAACATGAATAAGCGTAAGAAGGACGGCACTAGTCGTCCTAAGTCTAAGTCCACCGTAAGCGACAAAGCTTATAAGGATATGAAGGCTGGCTGGCCGAAGAAGAAGAAAAAGAAGGCCTAGACGTGAGTGATGCTCGCCTCACTCGCATTGAGGATAAATTAGATGCTCTTTCAAATGCAGTCGTTACGCTAGCCCGTATGGAGGAGCGTATGATCACGTTGTTTAAGCGCATGGATCATTACGACGATGAACAGAAGCACATGTGGGATCGCATACGGAAGCTAGACGAAATTAGTAAGTCTAGAGGCCAGAAGCTGCACTTTATGGAGCGCATCTGGTGGATCGTACTAACCGCAGCCGTAGGTGCTGGGTTTGTATATATGAGGACAGTAGGATGATGGACGAACCTAAGAAGTATACTGATAAACAGTTACTCTTTTTGGATGCGCTTATGAGCGAAGCTGGCGGTAACATCCGCAAGGCTATGGATATAGCGGGTTATTCTAAGACCACGAAAAGTGGCGAAGTAGTTAAGAACTTGCGGGAAGAAATCATTGAACGTGCAAGCCTGATGTTGGCTATGAATGCACCTAAAGCGGCCTTTGGTATTATTGGGGTTCTTGATGACCCTAGTGCTATGGGCGCAAGAAATTCGATCTCTGCCGCCCGTGAAATACTAGACCGTACAGGTTTGGTTAAAAAGGAACAGGTAGAGGTCACCAGCCAAGGCGGTGGCATGTTTATTCTTCCTCCGAAATCATCAGATGACATGGGATAATAAAGCACGTCCTAACGGATCAGCAAGAATACCGTTTGGTTATGTAGCTGACCCCGATAATCCCCTGCTTCTGTTTCCAGATGAACCTCTTGTAGCCCTTGTAGAAGAGGCGCTTGATTATCTGGAGAACGGTCACCCCACCCGAAAGGTGGCAGAGTGGCTTACAGAAAAAGGAGGTCGTAAGATTTCTCATCAGGGCATTATCCTGATTTGGAGAAAGCACCGACCAACTAGTAAACGAATAGCGGAATTAGATAAGGCTACTAAGAAGCGTAAGCCTAAAACCCGCAAAGATAAGAAGATTGCAGCGGTAAAGCGTAAACGGGCAGATGGCAGACGTGTTGCCAGTATGATGACCAACAAGCTTGCTGCACACGAAGACAAAGCACAATCAATTAGCAATACATTGGATTTTGGAAGCGTTGAAGAGCAGGCACAGAAACAGGAAATTATATTCGCCCCAAATCCTGGGCCACAAACCGACTTCTTGGCAGCGCCAGAGAGAGAAGTCTTGTTCGGGGGAGCAGCGGGTGGTGGAAAAAGTTTCGCCCTACTTGCAGATCCCATGCGCTATTTTTCAAATGCTGCATTCAGTGGACTCATCCTTCGCCGCACAAACGACGAATTGCGTGAATTGGTTTTCAAGTCGCAAGAACTCTACCCCAGGGCCTACCCAGGGGCGAAGTGGCAGGAAAAGAAAAGCCAGTGGATTTTCCCGTCAGGGGCCAGACTATGGATGACATATCTTGAGCGTGATGAAGATGTCATGCGTTACCAGGGTCAGTCATTTTCTTACATTGGCGTAGATGAGTTGACGCAATATGCCACTCCCTTCGCCTGGAATTACCTAAGATCTCGATTGCGTACTACAGATCCTGATCTACCTACATACATGAGGGCAACTACTAACCCTGGGTCGAGAGGCCACCAGTGGGTTAAGCAGATGTTCGTTGATCCTTCCCCTGCAAACAAACGGTTTGTAGCGAAAGACCCCGAAACGGGTAACGACTTAGTTTACCCCGAAAAACATGAAAAGGCAGGTGATCCCTTATTCTACCGCAGGTTCATTCCTGCGAGTTTATACGATAACCCGTACCTTACAGAAGACGGGGCGTATGAGGCGAACCTTCTATCTTTGCCAGAGAACCAAAGGCGGCAATTACTAGAGGGCGATTGGGCGATAGCAGATGGCGCTGCTTTCCCAGAGTTTAAGCAATCTATTCATGTGGTAGAACCTTTCGATATTCCAGATGAATGGGTACGATTTAGGTCAGCAGATTACGGGTATAGTTCTTGGAGTGCAGTGCATTGGTTTGCAATAGATCCTGCATATGAAACTTTAATAGTTTATCGGGAACTATACCTGTCCAAACATACAGGCAAAGACCTAGCAGTTGCAGTAATGGAAGCTGAAATGGGCGACAGGATCACTTACGGTGTTCTGGATAGTTCATGTTGGCATAATCGGGGCCAGATAGGCCCATCCATTGCAGAAGAAATGGTTAATATGGGCTGCAGATGGCGTCCTAGTGATCGTTCTTCAGGTGCAAGGGTAGCTGGCAAGAACTTATTTCACCAAAGACTAAAGGTGGACGAAGTTACAGAGCAGCCAGGTATCGTATTCTTTGATACTTGCCGCCAGATCATTGCAGATCTTCCTTCAATACCTTCTGACCCTAAAGGTTCGGACGATATCGACCCTAGATACGCAACAGATCACACATACGACAGTGTTCGATACGGCATCATGAGCCGCCCCAGAGCATTTTCGCCTTTCGATATGGGCAAAGGTGTTCCTGAACGAACTTACCGTCCCGCAGATTCAGCATTTGGATACTAAAACATGGCTTTAATGGACAGACCTACTGATACTAACCCTGAAGATGTTACCGAAACTGATCGTGTGGTGTCGCTAGAAGAAGATGGGGACGTAGAGCAAGAGAATACAGAGTATTCTGGTGTTGTAGCATTCATCGACGGGCAGTTTCGTCGTTCCAAAGACCATAGGCGCACCGATGAGGATCGCTGGCTAACCGCCTATCGTAACTATCGTGGTATCTATGGCTCTGATGTGCAGTTTACTGACACTGAAAAGTCCCAAGCGTTTATTAAAATCACAAAGACTAAGGTTCTTGCTGCCTATGCACAGGTTGTAGACGTTCTATTTGCTGGTGGTAAGTATCCACTAGGCATTGAGCAGCGTAAGTTCCCTAATAACGTAGCGGATGCGGTACATTATGATCCTAACGCCCTGACTACGGATAAAGTTAAAGAAAAAACGGGTGTGGACTACAAAGTCCCCCGTAATATCGTCCGTCCAGAGATTGCAAAAGAGTTAGGTCTGTACGAAGACAAGCTAAAACCTATTGAAGAAGAACTTGAGGTTGGCCCAGGTACAAATCCTGGTTCCATCACCTTTGAGCCAGCCAAAGTTGCGGCCCAGAAGATGGAAAAGCTTATGCACGACCAGCTTGAGGAATCTCAGGCATCTAAGCACCTACGTTCTATGGCATTTGAGTGTGCATTATTGGGACATGGCCTACTTAAAGGCCCTTTTGCCCAAGATAAGGAATACCCTCGCTGGGATGAAGAGGGAAACTACAATCCTATCTTTGAAACCATCCCAAAAGTTGAATTTGTAAGTATTTGGGACTTTTATCCTGATCCAGACGCACGAAACATGGATGAGGCAGAGTTTACTGTACAGCGACACCGATTAAACCGCTCACAGATGCGTGGATTGAAGAAACGTCCGCACTTCCGTGAAGAAAGCCTCGAATTAGCCATAGAATATGGCGCTAGCTACACCAGAGAGTATTGGGAAGACGCATTAGAGGATAATGCAGGCTCTGAGCAGGTAGATCGCTACGAAGTACTAGAGTATTGGGGCATTATTGATACTGAATTGGCTGAAGAGGCTGATTTAGACATCCCTAAAGAATACGAAGATCGGGACGAAATACAGGTCAATATATGGGTCTGTAACGGCCAAATCCTCCGTTTAGTGCTAAATCCGTTCACTCCAAGCCGTATTCCTTACCATGCAGTGCCATATGAGTTAAATCCGTACTCATTCTTTGGAGTTGGCGTTGCAGAGAATATGGAAGACACCCAACTGATAATGAACGGTTTTTTCCGTATGTCGATAGACAACTCTGCTCTATCAGGTAA
>TARA_R110002073_G_scaffold7861_1_pt1 | contig 10177 bp, 3 predicted proteins | sample TARA_R110002073 | Tara Oceans TARA_R110002073 (sample SAMEA4397174) | marine metagenome | biome: Polar Biome; feature: [DCM] deep chlorophyll maximum layer (ENVO:01000326); material: water (ENVO:00002006), including particulate matter (ENVO:01000060) such as... | depth 40 m
GCCAGTTTTTTTTTCTGTTTTAAGGTTAACAAACGAAGATGTCAAAACGCGATATCAAAAACTTGAAATCCAATCTGGTTGAAAATTCGAAAATTTCTGAAAGATCGAAAAGATTATCAAAAAGAACGGAAAAAAAGAGCGATAACGTGAGGGCATACAAACAAAAAGTACGAGCGCGTGGTCGCGTGACGGCTAATAAAAGGTCTGAGAAGGCGTATATGGAGGGCAAGACCACGCAAGCAAATTACAGACACACATCGTACAAAGAAGTCGCAAATACGCTCGGGCGTTATGTAAATGCGTTGAACGACGGTGGGCGGTTTGTTATTAAATTGCAATCTGGTAATCACTATACACTGACTCGCGCCAACTATGGCGACGTCTCAGCTCGTTTAGAGGCGATGATGGACGGAGGCCGCGTCGAAGATGGAGGAGGGTTGGAGAGCGACCCCGAACTTTTAGAAGAAATGTCGAATGGGGGAACTTTCTCCATTGCGAACCCTACTGCTCGCGCTGGTGGGGGGTATGATTTCAGGGGCGGTGCTTATTTCCCGTATAACCATACATTCGAATGTGAATACGTTACAGCCGAGTTAGCGAAGTTAGGGTGTCACAAAGAAGTTGTAAAGGAAAACTACAAAATGAACTGTTTGTGGAATGCGTTCAAATCGGCAGGGGTTGAGGAAAAAATCCTAAATGCGATGAAAACGTATTTCATGAGACGCACAATATCACGTAAAAACATTGAAATAATTGCGAAAGATCACGGATTATGTGTTGAATTACACACAGACGAAGGCAGCCGACGTGTTTTGACATACGGAGACGAAGACGGGTATAAAGTTGAAATAGCACTTTATAAAGATCACTATTTCCATTTATATAAAACAGATATAACAAAATATGCACTGGATAATTATGAAGTGTTAAAAGGGAAAGAACAGTGGTGGAGATTTAGTTGTGTTAAAAACAGAGACGAAAACAAAGGCATGAGTACTCTAACTTTAATGAGGTATGTAGTAAACAGTAAATATGGAAAAGAAATAAAAATCACAACAAACGGCGTGTTCACGACCCAATTCTTAGACAAAGTCAATGGAACAGAATTCGAGACTCTAGAATATGAGGACAAATATTCGAAAAGGTTTCACCCAAAACGCGAGGGTGGTCACGATTTAGAGTTGTGCGAACCTATAAACGCAGAGAGAGCAAAGGAGCTGATCTATGAGATAAAAAGTCGTATACATGGGATGTTGCCAGACAGCAGGGGTTCGAAAACAACAGGCATTCAGCGAGAGCATGACAAAGTTCGTGACATTCTCGAGTTTTTAATGTGGATATATGGAGACGGGCAAGGGAGGAACATGGTAAAATACTTCAAGAACGGTGGGGTTGGGCGACTATATGCCAAGGGCGAAAAAAAAAACGAAAGAACAAAGTCGCTGCAGGGGTGTTTTAAGGACGTGAGAGTTGCTCTTATAGGGCATGTCGGTCACGACGTCGACATACAGAACTCACTGCCAGTTATAGGAGTTCAATGGTTGAATAAACTACGTAAACAAGGATTGGATTGTGTGTTTACATTGCTTGAAGATTACGTGAAAGATCGGAAACGGTGGATGGATGAGATCATGAAATTTCATGAATGCACACGCGACCAAGCGAAAACGTTAGTTTTAGTCACAATGTTCGGAGGAGATCCCAAACGGCATTTAAGCGATATGCCTAAGAATAAGTACAGAACATGGACAACACTCACGAAGTTTCAATCAGAACTACAAAAGTTGAGAAAAATAGTGGTAGATGCACACCCAGAGTTTCTCAAACAATACAAAGATGAAAACGATAAAGACGAAGAATCGTGCTATAAATCGGTTTTCAGTATATTAACACATGAAGAAGAGTCAAAATGCATGAAGGCGATGGTGGAATACACTGACAAGCAAAAAATAGAGTTGTATGCAGTTATACACGATGGTCTTATATTGTCAAAATGTAACGAAGATTTGATGATGAAATGTGAACAAGCCGTTTTTGAAAAAACAGGTTATGTGGTAAAGCTGAGTGAGAAGCCAATGTTTGGAAAACACAACGACGATGTGGATAGTCTTAAGTGTATACAAAATATCGATCAAATTGACGAAGAATATGTTGATATGAATCTGAGCGGGAATGTGACATTTAATCAGATGTTGGAAGAAGTGGAAAACGGCAGAGAGATATTGTTAGAAAAACGCAATGAGAAATATTTACACGGCGTTAAGAACTACGGCGAATGTCCTGGGCTGTACAACAAAGCAGATGGCGATTGCTGGGACGTCGTTGTGCCTGGATATGACGTGTCATTGGAAAAAAAGAAATATCGAGTTGAAGAAATCATAGGTGCTCTTTTCCTCTCCGATGGAAATCACAAACTGTTCGTTAAGTTAAACGAAGATGGGTTTGATGCCGAAAGGGCTATAAAAGACCTAAGCGACTATAAAACCGGCTGTGAGCGCGAAAAAGGCATTAAAGGATATTGGAAAGCCGGAATTTGCTCGCGCGAAGAAAAGCAAAACGAAGGAGAGGGAGGGTCAGAACGCAGACTTAGAGATAGCATAAAAAGACTACGGGAATGTGAATCTGACGCTTTACGTGAACGTTTAGATAAAAAAATAATAAAACTAAAACTGGGATTGCAAGAAGAAGAAAAGTTGAGATCGAAAAGCAGAGACGTGACAGCCAGCGTGTTCTTCGACTTTGAAGCCACGACGGAAGAATCACACGACCCTAATGAGCTAATTCAAAGATGTGAAAATCAAATAAGAAAAACGTCAACAAGAGCCGAGCATGTATTAGAAAAACTGGAGAACAAATGCGTAGGATTGGACATTGAATCAAAAGCGTTGCTGTATCAACAGGAGTGTCCTCATGTTGCCTATCAAGTATGCTATTCGTCAGATGATAGCGACGAGATTTACGAACATGGTGGTTTGAATTGCGCCAAACAGATGCTTGACGCGTTGACTGAAAAATACGGAGTTGAGGTAGACTCGGATAACAAAAAAATAGACGTACCCGTTATTCGTATGGGTGCTCATAATGTGACGTATGATATAAGCTTCCTATGGCAGCATTTAACACGAAGCAACTACATAGAAAACGGTACTAGTATTGTGTGCGGAGGCGCAAGACATGTGACGCTCGGTAGTACTAGGTCGAGCACAGCCACACAGCGAAAAACTCCAAATGGACAAATCGTCGAGTGGATGAAAACAACGGGTGCTTCAATTTATTACAATGACCCGGTGTTTGGTGCCGGTCGCTCAAGTCATAGGGGCGTGTGGGAAAAGGCGACGGATTCCGTTAAAAAACACGAAGTGTTTATACCAACAATGCTCGACTTCAAAAAAATAAAAAACATCGGAACAGCAATAAGCGCCGTTCTTGAAAATGCGCCATTTTCTGAGTTTAAAGAAACAAAGGCGTATATGTTAGATAAGGTTTTAGATATTCGGTTTTTCGACACTTATAAGATGATAAGCATGCCTCTTTCCGATTTTGGAAAAGGGTTTAAAATCTCGCAGAAAAAAGAAGTAATGCCTTATAAGTTGTATACCTCGCAATTTGTAGAATCGGGCGGGCTTGCTACTACTGATCAATTGCAGTCAATTCCTGATTTTGTTCAAAACAAAGAGTTGATGATAAATTTAAAAGAATGGGACTGTGCAGTGGGCATCGACAAATTCGACATGCTGAAATACAGTAGAATATATTGCGAAGCTGACGTGTCAGTGTTGAAAAGCGGTTATCGGGTTTTCAGAGCTGGTATGTTGAACAACTTTGACATAGATTGTTATCACTACCCTACGATATCGTCACTGGCCGACACCCTATTCACCGAGCAAGGGTGCTACGATGGAGTGCACAAAGTGTCCGGGGTTATACAAAAATTTATAGCAGAAGCCTCAGTCGGTGGGCGTGTCATGTGTGCTGAAAACAACCCAAGGGCTTTGATAAGCAGAAAGCTGAAACCGCATATCGTAGAAGACGCAAACGAGGAGATGCGACGAAAGATGGAAGAAACCCCCACAAACGAGTTGGAAAGCAGAAAGGTCGCAGACTTTGATGCATGCGGGCTTTATGGCGCGAGCATGTCTAGAATCCCCGGATTCTTAAAGGGTAAGCCAAAAGTGTGGGATCCATCAGTCGACATTCATAAAACCGACGGTTTCTTTATCAAAATAAAAGTGAAAAAAGTGAATAAAAAGTGGAAATTTCCAATCACAAGAATCAAAGAAAATGGAGGAAACACATGGACAAACGAACTCGAAAATCAAGAAATAATTGTCGACAAGTGGACGCTCATGGACCTTGAGAAATACTGCGAAATCGAGTTTGACATCCTGCAGGGTTATTATTTCGATAGCGATAGAAATGACACAGTCAACAAAGTTATAAATAATTTGTATAATATGAGAAAAGAATACAAGAAAATAGGCAACCCGTTCCAATTGGTTTTAAAGCTAATCATGAACGCCGCATACGGAATAACGGGGATGCGGGCAAAAGAACAGGACGTAAAGTACATACAAGACTCGAAAAAAGACGCGTTTATTGACACACATTTTAATGAAATAAAGTGTATAACGCAGATGAATAACAACGAGTGGCGCTTTGAAATGTACAAAGAGATTGACTCGCATTATAATCGTCAACATGTTGCTTGTGAGATTTTATCAGTTTCGAAAAATATAATGAACGAAGTGATATGTCTCGCCGAAGAAATCGGAGCTCCTATATGGTACACTGACACTGACTCGATGCATATTGACGAAGAGTGGGTGGCCGGTGAGGGTGAAAGCAAACTCGGGAAAGCGTTTCGCCAAAAATACAACCGAGAACTCATAGGCTCCAACTTAGGGCAGTTCCACACAGACTTCGACATGGGATCTTCCTATATGACGAAAAATGGAGCTCTTGTGAAATGCACGCATAAAAGCGAAGGTAATCTTGTAGCGACCGAGTCTATTTTTCTAGGTAAGAAGTGCTATATAGACAAGCTGCAGGACGAGGCTCATAACGTTGCGTATCATATCAGGCTCAAGGGTATTAAAATAAACAGCATTATACACAAATGTACAACAGAATACAAAGGAGATCCCATGGCAATGTTCTTAGAGTTGTTTAGGGGCAAGGAGTTGACATTCAACCTCTCTGACGGTGGGGTGTGTTTCAAGGTGAACAAAAATCACACAATGAGTACCGTTTCATTGAAGAGAACCGTAGGATTTTAAAAAAATTAAAAATTTAAAAAAAACGAGTCGTTCGACGACGAAAAAAAATATATACAATAGACAAACAAAAAAGAGTTGTATAAATGGTGTCGAGTCAAAAATATCTTGACGAAAATCGAGAAATATTGAACGAAAAACGACGAGCCCGTTATAGCTCTGAAGAAAGGAAACTGGATTATCAAAAGAATAGAATTCAAATATTAGAGAAAAAAAAAAATGACAGAGAACCGTGCCCTATGTGTGGTTTGATGTATAGAAGAGCGTATATAACAACGCACATTAAAACTAGACACGAAAAAAGCGAAAATATCCACAAGTGAAAATTGCTATTTTTTTTGAATGACGAAACGAGGAGCCATACATTGGTCAATCAAGTTACACGTTGCGGCTTCTCAAAATTTTAGATGTGCCGGCGATAAAAACGTATGCGCTAGATGGAGTCTAGACCATGGCATTTTCGGACAAGAAGCGTTCCAGGCCGACCATATCATACCATTGAGCGAGGGGGGCACGAACGATATATCAAATTTACAGGCATTGTGTCCAGCTTGCCACGCTTTAAAATCAAGATCTGAGCGTATCTTGAAACTACAATAAAAAAAAAATCTATTTTTTCAAGATCTACACAATGGACACGTTTTAAGATTAACCCCACCCTGGTGCAGGCAGTCGTTACAAATGATGTGACCACAGATTAGCAACATAAATTCACGGTGTGTGTGCATCACATCTGAACAGATAGGGCATGTCATATCTATACATCCACTGTAAAACACCTTTTTTTTTAAATGCGCACTCACACAAAATTTTAACACAGGCGAAGGTTTGTACATTTTCTCTATATCATTATTTTTTTTTTTATAAATTTTTTATATATTTTGAGGTGAGGGTTCTTTATCTACTTGTATATTTTTTCATTTTATTTATCAACCCCCATGCAACACAGCCCTAATCTCACCGGTTGTGGCGTTGTACACGAGGTAATGGTCAAAATTGGGGTCTGTAGGACGCTTAATCGTCCCCAAATCGGAATTGCTACCGATTGCGATAGGTTTGATAACAAGACCGCTACCTACAGCTGCAAGGTTAACACCAGTGCCGTTAATACATATAGCCTGATCGGTGCCGTTGGTAGAATTTCCGAATGCTCCGATTATAACGTTGTCTTCCCCAGCCCCCGAGAGGCCCGCGGATGCTCCAATCACCAATGCATTTTCTTCCACGTTTCCGTTGAGGGCTGTACCATCACCGATAACGATGGATTTGGCGCCGAGTGTAGCATAAGGGGCACCACCATTGTACCGCCCACCGATGCCGATACTACCCACTCCCTGAGACTGGGCGCCAGCACCGATCGCCACCGAGGAGACACCAGTGGCTGTTGCATTTACACCAAGAGCCTGCGAATAATCACCACTTGAGTTAGAATTATAACCAATAGCAACTGACTGGAGACCACTCCCGGCAATATTAGAACTGTCGCCAATGGAAACAGCCTTTGATTTGACTGCGGACGATGTACCTGCCCCAGAATTGAACCCAATGCTTACACTGCCTTCAGAAGGCGGGTTAGTTGTCCCACTCAAGGCACCAATCGCCACAGCGTTGTTAGAAATGCCGTTATAAGCTGCGGCACCGCCAATCATGACTGAAAGATCCCCGCGTTTTACTGACGAACTTGCTACACCATTACAGGAAGCCCCAATAGCAATCGAAGCGTACCCGATCCCTTCGTCGCTTGTTGCGTTTTGAAAGCCCGAATTTTGCTCTTTCGAACCGATACTGATACTTTTGCTTTGAATATCCTGTGAAACTCCTACACCGTTTCCGATGGCTATGAAGTCATCGCCCCTGAGGGTGCCAGTAGCTGTGGTTGAACCCGCGTTTTTACCGATACAGATCGCATTCGTTGAAGCGTTGCTTTCCAGAACATTGTCGCCAAAACCGAGATTGCCGCTATTCGTCACAACGTCCGAAAGTCCAGCCAATGTGGTTATGGAGTCTTGCTGAGTTAGCCTGTCAGATCTAGGAACATTTACAAATTTCATAAATTTTGAGTGATCTTTTTTTATAATAATGCTATATTTAAAAAAAAGGATGAACTATAACCAACTTTTAATTTTCTGCAGAAAAAAGGAAAACGAAGATTTGCCAGTGTGTCGACGTCTACGACTCCTCAACGAAAACGAGAATTTAATAAGCGGAAGCGATGGCGGAGGTGGTAAAACCCAGTACGTTGAGGTTTACAAAAAATTACAACAAGAAGGATTTACACATTCTGAAATACAAACCGCGTTGACTGACGTTTTTCCGTCATTTACCACAAGCATAGCTGATGTCGTGACACAAAACAATTCGGGGTCTAGTCTAGCGGCTCAAGGATCGCTACAGGCAGCGGGTATTCTTTTAGACAATACCATTAACACATTACAAGACAGTGTGAATATGGGCGCCCGTCGAACCGCCAGAGGGTTACAATCAACTTCAAGTAGAAGCACATACACACAGTTGGCCGAAGACCCGGTCATAACAACAACCACAGAAGCCGCCGCCGCGGAGGAGACCGCCGCCGCAGAAGCCGCTGAAAGCGCCAGGGTTGAGGCCGCCGCCGCTGAAAGCGCCAGGGTTGAGGCCGCTGCCGCAGAAGCCGCAGAAGCCGCCAGGGTTGAGGCCGCTGCCGAGGTAGCCAGGCAAACGTCCCTTACACAACAAGCATTAAGATCTCAGACTTATACAGACGCGCTTGCGGCGGTTAACAAGGAGCTAGGCGTTGAAGTTAAATTACCCTCATACATGAAACAACAACTGTTAAATGACTTGACCGTTGAAACAGACATCGCAAAATTTCAAAAAAAAATTTCAGACAGTTACAAGTTTATGTCTAAGAGTTTTACAACCCCCTTCACGGAAGCAGTTGACGCTGTAACTACAGCCGACACGCTTGTAAATACAGCCTCAAACGTTGTTGATACTGATTACAATTTCGTGTTAACTAAACAGGCGGCACTCGATGATATGCTTGTCAGCGATCCTTTCTCGGAACAAATCGCGACGCTAAGGGAGGATCTTAAAACGGCGAAAGCAACCCTCTCTCTAAGCAAGGCCGACTTGGCCGATAAACTGGCAACTCTAGGTTCAAAAAACCAAAACATGTTAATTACGCAAAGAACGTACAATACAAAAATGGGCAGTATTAATGGTAAATTCGTGAAGAGTGTAAAGACCCTAACAACAAACAACGCGGCGGAACTTGTAGAATCGATTGCACAGGGGGTTTTAGACGACGCTGAGGGGTTGTTAAACGATTTCCCATCATACACCGCAGAAAAGAAAGCGACCTTTTTAAATAACATAGAAACGGACGTCGCACAGACGAATGCAAAAATTGAACAAGCGGCCTCAAAGATCGCAACAGAATCCGATTTGTTGACAACGCGCAAAAGCGCCTTGGAAGTGGCTCAGTCCATGAGTGAAAACACGCAGGCAAACAAACTTGCAAAAATAAAGGCGTTAACCAAAGCACAAACTGCCTATAAGGTTCAGTTAAAAGCGGTGAATTCTGCTATAACGCAAAAGAACACGCTAATAACCAGTCGAGAATCGTCACTAAAATTTCAAACCTTAGAAACAGAACGTCCAGCCTCGTCTGCGTTAAAAACGTTCACCACCGCGGAAAAAATAACGACGCCGGTAATTACCGCATCGGATTCTCAGTTGACATCGTTACGTACATCTTTCCAAGCGACTGGGGAAACTGAATTAACTAGTCTCAACGCCGAGAACACACTGCGACAATCCAAGATAACAATAGCCACCGACGAGATAAAAACATTAAACAATACGCTAGAAATTCAAGAAGCGGTCATTCCATCATCAGATGCTGCGAGGCAGGCTAGACAGCTAAGAATTCGCAACACAGTGGCCCGGTTATCAAATGCGACGAAAAAGTTAAACACGGCGCTAGGCAAGGCCAATTCGGCATATAGGGCCGCTAACAACTATTTAAATGAATTAAAAACCAATTTTACGTCAGTTGGAACAGAAACTAGCAGTTTGATAAGCCCCGAAGCAACGGCCGTAGCTAGCGTCGATGAGGCGTTGACTCGTCTCCCATCGGCTATAACGAAAAACCAATCGCTGATGACTACTTTGAGAACAAGCAGGGCTTCAAGTGTGGCCTTAAACGCAGGTTCTAAGACTTTGAACATGACATCACGACTAGGACGTAGTTTATACGGCTTCAGTGGTATTCATAGCGTGTTAACGGCAACGCGCGATCTCTTTCGCCCGGCTTCGTACGCGGCAGCGGCTTTGCCAGAAGCCTTACTAGCTCCCACAGGCCGGCTTACTTCTGCTTTATCGCGTTCCTCGGCTTTTCTCAAAGTGGCGCGTGTAGCTTTACCTTTTCTACGAGTGGCAAAGTCGTTGATTGGGCCCGCCAGCCTAATTTTAGAGCCGATTCTGTTCTATTTTCAGTGGCAAGAGGCAATGCATATGGACGACACATACGATGCCAACATATCGCTCCCTGATAATTACTCGATGTTGATATCAGACTCAACGAGAGACAACCAAGTCATCAGAACGCCAACACACGAATTGCGCGACACTGGCCACGACGGGTATAACGGTTATGATACGACTTCGTATCTTACTTACCTCAAACACTATGCATTTGACACTGGATACTTCGGCATGTCCATAGAAGAGGGTAAATCAGCTGCAGAAGCGTATTTCTCACCTTATTTCGCCCATTTCCCCAACGACTGGACGCCACAAGCGCCCTCGGCCTCAGAAGCGCCCCTCGCCCGCCGGTCGATCTGGGCGCCAGAAGACACTCGCGTGAGTCAGGAATACATTGCAGATTCGCTAACGAACGCGAATTCTAATGTGCCTGAGTT
>TARA_R110002073_G_scaffold253037_1_pt1 | contig 10176 bp, 7 predicted proteins | sample TARA_R110002073 | Tara Oceans TARA_R110002073 (sample SAMEA4397174) | marine metagenome | biome: Polar Biome; feature: [DCM] deep chlorophyll maximum layer (ENVO:01000326); material: water (ENVO:00002006), including particulate matter (ENVO:01000060) such as... | depth 40 m
GAGCTGCGCGACATCAAGGAATCGCTCGGTCAGCTCGCGGACGATCAGCAGAAGCTGGGCGAGCGCACGGATCAGCTGCGCGAGGACTCCAAGGACGACAGGCTCAAGGAACTCGGCGCAGGGCTCGAGCAGTTGCGCCAGGAACAACGCGATCTCTTGCGTGAGGGCGAGGACCTGGCGCGCGAGTCCGGCACGTTCGAGATGGAGCAGATCCTCTCGCGCCTGAACCAGCTCTCCGAACAACAGAACCTGGCCAACCAGGCCTTCCCCACCTGGACGCCCGAGGACAGCGAACGCCTGGAGGCGGCGCGCCCCAGCCTCAACGCCGCACGCGCGGAACAGTCGAAGGCCGAGCGTTTGAACCAGGCCGCCCAGGACCTGCGTGATGCCGCCGCTGGCGCGCGCGCGGGGGACGACACGACGCCCATCGCGGACGAGTTGAAGAGCGCTTCCGAACGACTCGAGCGCCAGGCGCGCACGGCCAAGGACGAGACCACCAAGACTGCGGCGCAGGCTTTGGCGGATAGCGCGGACGAGATGCGTGACGCGAGCAGCGACGTGGAGCGCCAGATCGCGGCGCAAGCTGCGGAGGCGCGTGCTGAACTGCTCGAGATCGTAGCGGCCACTGCGGCCGCCGCGGCGCAAGCCGCGCGCGATCAGGCCGAGGACGCGATCGCCGAACTGGCGCAAGAGCCGACCAGTGCGGGCGTCGCCGCGGAGCGCATGCAGAGCGCTCTAGCGAAAGCCAGCGAGGCGCACGCCGAAGCCCAGGGCAAACCGTCCGCGGCCTCGCGCCAGGCGACCGACGAAGCCTCGCAGGCCCTCGACCAGGGACTCGAGGCTCAGGAGAAGTTGGGCAACGCCCTCGAAGCGAACCAGGACGAGGCCGCCCAGGAAGCTGGCGCGTTGGCCGAGGACTTGGAGCGCGTCGCGGAACAGCCGGACGCCACGACGCCCGAAGCCCAGGAACAACAGGCGTCCGCGCAAGCCGCCGCGTCCGCGTTGAGCGAAGCGCAGGCTGCGATGGAACAGGCGCGCGACGCCGCCCAACAGGGCCAGAGCGCGCAAGCCAGCCAGGCGGCGCAGGAGGCGACCGAGAAGCTGAACGAGGCCAAGGCGGCGTTGGGCCAAGCGCTCGATCAAGCGGCGCAACAGGGCGCGGCCGGTGAGCAACGCGAGGACCAAGCTGCGCGCCAGGAAGCCCTCGCCGAGAAGGCCGAGGACCTGGCCGAACTGGCCGACAGCGAGTCGTTGACGGAAGCAGCCCAAGAGGCGGTCCGCGATGCGCTCGAACGTGCTCAAGAGGAGATGTCCAAGGCCCAGCAAGCGATGAGCGAGCCGGGCGGCGGCGAGCAAGCGGCCAAGGCGCAACGCGAAGCGATCGACGCCCTGTCCGAAGCTGCGCAAGCGGCCGAAGAAGGCGTGCAGCCGAACAGCGAAGCCACCCAGGCGGAGGCCGCCGCGCAGGCCGAGGAGCAACGCCGGATCGAGGAGATGCTGTTGGAACTGGCGCGCCGCAACGAGGAGCGCGAGTCCCCCATGCCGCAGCCGAACTTGGACAGCGCGGCATCCAGCGCGAGTCAAGCGGCACAGTCGCTGGAGCAAGCGTCCCAAGGTGGCCCGCAACCCGAGAGCGAACCCGAGGAGGGCGAGCAGGGCGACCTCGATCGCGCGCGCGAGCAGGAGGAGGAGACTGAGCGCCAGATCCAGGAGGCGCTCGATCAACTCGAGGAGGAGGAGAAGCAGTATCAGGAGTTGCGCCAGGAGGAGCTGCTGTTCCGCATCGCCGAGGAGATCGAGCAGATGCTCGACACGCACCGTCAGCAGATGGCGGCCACGGTCGAGGCCGACCTCGAGCGTGCGGCGGGTGCGCGCGTCAGCCGACGCACGCGCGTCCGTTTGCGTGCCATCGCGCGCGAGGAGGAAGCCCTCGGCGCGCGTTCCGAGGAGATCGCGAACAAGCTGTCCGAAGAGTCCGTGATGGTCTTCCACGAGATCATGCGCAACGTGCAGACCGACTTCGTACGCATCGCGCGCGACATGGACGAGAAGGGTGGCTACCAGTCCGGCGACCGCGTCCAAGCGTTGCAGGAGGACGTCGAGAACTCGCTCGAGTGGTTGCAGGCAGCCCTCGACGAGGAGATGCAGCGCCGCGACGAGGAACAGGAGGAGCAGGAGCCCCAGGACGGCGGCGGCGAGAACCCTCCCCCGCCGCTGGTCCCGGACGTCGCCGAGCTGAAGCTGCTGCGCCGCATGGAGGTCGAGCTGCTCGACCAGCTGCGCCAGATCCGCGACCTGCACCCTGAACTGGCCGAGGCGAATCCCGAATTGGACCCCCTGCTCATGGAGGAGCTGGGGCGCCTCGCCTACAAGCACCAACGCATCACGGAACTCTTTCAGGAGTTCCGCCGCCGTCTGGGGGTCCCGGATCCCGATGGTGGAACTGGGGCGGGCGAATAGCTCGTCCCTCAGCTAGGATCGAATCCGCCTTGGAGACCTCTCTATGAAGATCAACTCGACCGCACTCCCGTGGGCCCTGCTCGCCTCGCTCGCCCTTCCGACCGTGTCTTTCGCGGCCGTGTCTTTCGCGGCCCAGGACATCGACAGCGACGACCCGACGCCGACCGAGATCAACCCGTTCCGGGAGGCCCAGGAGGTCAGCCCGCAACAGCGCATGATCGAGTTGTTCCACGAGGTCGAAGGCAACCTGAACGGCGCGACGAACATGCTGTTCAACGCAGCCCAAGGTGACCTGTCCGCGCTCGACGCCATCGACGGCGCGGGCATCGAGGACATCGAAGGTGACGAGAACCCGAACGCCTCCGGTTCGCGCGGTTCGCTCGCCTCGTTGTTGACCGCCACCAGCGCCGAGGGCGAGTCCGTCTTGTCCGGCATCGACGCGATCATCAAGCTCGCCGAAGAATCGGGCGGCACATGAAGCGGAGCCATGGGGCAAGACGGCAGTTCGCCGTCCAACAGTCAAGCAACCGGCAAACCGAGCGAAGGTCAGGAGCAAGGCAGCTCCGGCCAACGTCGTGACCAGACCGCCGAGGGTCCCAAGGAGGGCGAAGGCGACAAGCCTGGTCAGCAGAAGCCTGGCGAGCAGAACAAGCCCGGTGAGGACGGCGACCCGAAGGGCAACCAAGAGGACAAGGGCGAAGGCCAGAACCAGGTCGGCCCCAAGAACCCCGATGGTGCCACGCAGGTCGCTTCGCCCGCCGGTCGCAACACCGACGTCTGGGGCAACCTGCCGATCCACCTCCAGGACATCTTCCGCGCCGAGGGCGGTGCGGACATGCCTGCCCAGTACCGCGATTGGATCGACGCGTACTACCGTCGATTGAACGAGCGCTCGGGCGGTTGAAGGTCGTGACGGAGTCAGGTGATCACGACTACGATTCCTCGATCCAACCGCTGCGGGGCGGCCACGGCTACGGCGTGGCCGCCCCGCAGTGCTTGGAACGGGGAATCGACGTCAGGATCACCTGACTGCGCCACCACGCAAGGTCACACACGCACATGACGCCCCCCACACGACACACCACGATCGGACTGGGCTTGACCCTCGCGATCGGAGGACTCGCCGTCGCGGCGACCGCGCGCGCGTTGACGGTGGGCTTCGGTGCGGTGCATGCCGCAGACAGCGACCGTGGCCTCGTGCGACAGAACGAAACGCCGTCGCCTGGGAACGCGGGGATCGATTCGATCAGCGAAGAGCGCCGCTCGGGCCCGCGTCCGCTCGGGGTCCCGATGGTCGATTCGGACCCGATCGGCGACGCGATGCGCATGGGCCTCGACTACCTGGCCGAACAACAGACGGTCATGCGCGACGGCTCGGTGCCGGCTGCGCAGGGGACCTACCACGCCCCCATCGGCGTGACCGCCTTGGCCGCGCTGGCCTGGATGTCGGGCGGATCGACGCCGACGCGCGGCCCCCATTCCGGCGCCCTCGTCCGTTCGCTCGAGTACCTCCTGGGACACCAGGTTCCGGTGGGCGAAGAGCGCGCCGGTTGGATCGGAGCTCCCGAGGACCAGCAGTCCAAGAGTCACGGTCACGGCCTCGCCACCCTCGCGCTGAGCCAGGCCTTCACCTTGTCGCCGCGCAGTCCTCTGGGCCACCGCATCCAGGTCGCGCTGGAGGCCAGCGTCGAGCGCATCAAGGTCAGTCAGGGCATCGAGGGCGGTTGGTACTACGAGGCCCAACGCTCCCCCGAACACGAAGGCTCCGTCACGGTCTGCCACGTGCAAGCACTGCGCGGCGCACGCAACGCGGGCATCCACGTCGACCCGAACATCATCGCCAACGCCATCGCCTACGTCCGTCGCTTGCAGACGGACGAGGGCGGCTTCCAGTACAGCTTCACGCAGCCGGAGACCTCGGTCGCCTTGACGGGCGCGTGCCTGTCCACGATGCACGCGGCGGGCATCTACGAGGACAAGGACGTCGAGCGCGCCTACGACTGGATCTGGCGCGAACTGGCTGCGCGCGAGGACGACGATCAGCGTGGCGTGTTCGGCAGCCAGGCGCAGTTCCCCTTCTACGAGCGCTTCTATCTGAGCCAGGCGTTGTGGCACAACCCGGACGAGGAGGTCTTCCGACGTTGGTCCCGGCCGCTCGTGCGTCAGTTGCTGGTGACGCAATCTCGTGACGGCAGTTGGAGCGATGTGCGATACGACTCGTTGGGGACGAAGCACGAAGGCCGTTATGGGTCGTGTTATGCGACGGCGATGAACGTCTTGTTCTTGAGCGTGCCGGAGGGGACGCTACCGATCTTCAGGCGTTAGGACAGGTTCTGCCGTCGTCGAGCCGGCTTGCTTGAACTCTTGCGGGCTGGTTCGGGGTAGGTGTAAGAGTGTCAGCTTCCCAAGCTGATGCTCTTAGGCTGAATAGGGTCGAGCGGATGGCCGTAAGCTCCGCACCATGCGCAGCTTACGCGCGCCGTGTTGGATGTCGCATTGTGTCCGACGAGGCACTGTTGCTGTCTTGTCTCTCCTTCGTGCGCGCTGGATCGCGGAGATAGAGGACGGATCGGGGCTGATCGTCCTGGATCTCGGCTCGAGCGTGGATTTCAGGAGGCTCGCCAGGAGGCCGCCCGTGAGCAGCCGATCACGCATACGAGGAGCCCTCGCGCTCTGAGAGGCCCAGGATGGACTTCTGCCCCGGGCTCGATTCCAGCGCGCCAGCCCACGTGGACGGCGGCCCAGGTAGGCTCGCTGACGAGTCGGAGCGTGACCTGCGGCACCTGGCCGTGGGACGCAACAACTGGCTGCTGTTTGGAAGTCAGCGCGGCGGCGAGATGGCCTGCCGACTGTCTTCGCTGTTGCTCTCGTGCAAGCAGTGCGGCGCGCCCCCCCAGGCCTACCTCGAGGACGTGCTGATGAAGGTGGCGACGGTGCCCGCGTCCGAGATCGCAACGCTCACGCCCTGGGCGTGGAACGCGGCGCGGTAGGGCGGGCTGGGCGGAAAGTGGTCTTGCTGGTGATGTCAACCGGCCAGGGGGATAGGCTCACCGGACGCGTACCGACGATGCAGCACGTGCAGGCGCGGATCACCGAATCGCGTACGCTCCATAGCTAGCTCCTTCAAGCGACCGCGCAGTCCATCTGGATCCGTCCGGGTCGGTCGGTGGCGAGCCACGGACCTGGAAAGCCCCACGAGGCGGCAAGCGCGGCGCTCGCTCAGTCTGTGGGCTTCGCGGAGGTGGCTGACGGCCCACCTCCGGCTCGCGGGGCTCACCACTTTCTTCCCAGCACGTCCTTCAGAGCGACGATGTCGAGCTGTTGATCGCCGACGATCCGCTTCAGCTTGCTGTTCTCGTCCTCGAGCTGCTTGAGGCGCTTGGCCTCGCTCACGTCGAGGCCGCCGTACTTCTTGCGCCAGTTGTAGAAGGTGTTCGTGCTGATGCCGTGGCGGCGGCACAGCTCCTGGGTCGAGGCTCCCGCCTCGGACTCCTTCAGGATCGCGACGATCTGCTCCTCGGTGAATCGGCTCTTACGCATGACTGCTCCTTGCTTGGTTCTAGCTCAGATGCACAGTTCCTGCTGGACCGGATATCGGGGACACCCTCAGCCCTTCTCGATGATGGACTTCCTCATCAGTCGATCCCCAGCTCCTTGGACTTTTTTGCCAGCCAATCTCGCTCGACGACCAGTTGGCCGACTTTCCGCTCTAGGCGTTCAATGTGTTGCTGGTCTTGTTCGGCTTCGCTGGAGCGCGCGTTCTTGCGCTCAAAGAGCTCCGACATCCGGTCCTGCAGCTCCTTCTTCCACTGCGAGACTTGGACGGGGTGAATCTTGTTGTCGGACGCGATCTCGTGGATCGGCCTGACACCCTTCAGCGCTTCAAGAGCGATGCGTGCCTTGAATTCCGGGCTGTGGGTACGTCGCTTGTTCTTCATCAGGAGTCATGCTGCCAGCACCCTCCGCTGCACCGCCATTCCTAACTTGTGGACTGGCTCCGAATTCTCGGTCCACATCTGGGCGCACCACCAATAGTCAATCCAATTGAACCCAACTACTAACAGCGCCACAATTAGAAACACATCGAACGCGAGCCCCTTCCCCTAGGAGAGCCGGATCGGCCTTGGCTAACCCTATAGTAGGGTTCGATTCTGGGGCCACTCCAGCAAGGAATCTGCGCCCTCGGATACCCTCAATAATAAAACCCAAGACGCCCTCAAGCGCCATGCCAGTGAGATCCCCACCTTCTACTGAAAGCACTGGAAGATCAGGCAACCGCAGGGGATATTCAATAGCAGCCTCTACCCCGATTCGAAACGCAGCGGCATCACACATGGCGGGCAAAACCAAGTCCAGAGGCACGACATGGCCACTGACGTCCCAGAAGACTTTGCTCACTTCACCGAACCAAATCACGCCACCCCCGTTCGCCGCTGCCACAAGCCCTCCCCGATCACTCACTGCGACCTGATACGCCACAAAGTCTCGCCCCGATCGGCACACGTCAACGCCTGCATGACGCACGCAAACAAAGAAATTATCCACAACGAGAATCTCAGACATCACTACATTGTTACTCAAACCTACGGCATCTTGACCGGACTCCAGATCAAGCCCCACTTGCGAACTTTCACCATGGCCCCAAATGGCAACAAGCCCCGACCTCTCATCGACACTGACCCTCAACAACCCTCCACCACCGGTAAACAGTCGGCGCTCCCAAGCAACAGCCTCGGAATCTCCCCAGTCGCAGCGCAGGACCGTCCCTCCAGGCCCACCAGTCACAACACAAGACAACGCATCATTCAAAACGACCAAGTCATCGAACCTCCACTTGTCGGACAAGGTATGCGGACTAAGGTCAACACGCGCAACGACAGCTCCTCGCTTGCCACTCCATCTAACAATCTCCCCGGAGTCAAGCCCAGCCATCACAACAACCACGCCATCCGCCTCGGCAACGCGAGCAACTTCAACACCGGTCATTGGCAATTCGAACATCACGCTCCACACCCCGCCCGCATTGGGCGACCAAACAGCTGCGCGCTGATTGTAATCCACAGTGACCAAGTGGTCACCAGACTCAGCCATGTGGACACCCAAGCAGCCGGACTCGACAACCATTTTGTGAACCGCCCCACTGTCGACATCCACAACGGCCACCTTTCCGGCAAAACCACTCACGGCTACGCGAGTACCATTTGACGCGACCTGCATGGACAACTCCGCACGAAACGAAGCCGGGCGACCCAAATCCTCAATAAGGACGATCTTGTCATCCGCGATAGACCACAACCAAACTTGGTTCTGCTGGCTGAGAATTGCACATACACCACCATCATCACTTAGCTCGACGTCCGCGACCTGGACCCCCTCAAGAAGACGCGAGCTAGATGGCGCTCCTGACTGAGCACGAACTAGGCTGATAACGGATGACCCAATCTCTGAAAGAGCAACCAAACCACTATCGACGGAAACGCTAGCAGAAACTGGCCCCTCCCCGACCAGCAAAGGGGGGGCCCTACGGGCAACCAACTCTAGCTCCCCAGCCGCGTTCAGTTGAAGACCACCATAGCACCCCGTCACTTCTTTCGAACTAGGCCATCGTGATAACCCTACTCCACTAATTGGAAACGGGCACTCATGTACTGCAACAGTGCGCTCTTGAAGCGTCATGCAAGAGCCTCCATGAGGAGCGATGCAAACCAATGCCTCCCCTATCTGCGCTAAAACATCTGGGACTTCCCGAATTCCAGGTCGTGAGAACAGGAGAAAGGGACCCTGTTGTGAGACTATGCATGCCCCGCCAGCCGTCACGGCCACTCCAGCAAAAGGTCCGCCCCTTGCCACTTGTGAGGCGATAAGGCGGAGCTCTTGAACGTGGAACACAAAGGCAGTAGCAAGCCCGTCACCCAGCCACGAGCAAAAACGCCCATCAGCACTAGCCCGCAGGTTGGGCCTCGCGCGATCCGCATCGACACGCAGCTCCCCAGCGAGAACCGCTCCTTCACCACTAATGTCCCAAACCTCTAGCCCACCACCAGAAGTTAAGGTAACGATCCTATCGACTGCCCAAGCGTAGCATGCACTGCGGATGTCATTCCTCTTCAAGATCGGCGCGAGTGACTCCCAATCAACAACCTCGAACACACCGTCGGGTGACTCAGAATCCCAAATGCAAGCGAATTCTCCATCTTTCGACAATGAACATGAAGAGCTCTTTCGATACCGCCCCAGCTGACGAATACGCAAATCGCCACCTGCTAAATCGCATGCGAGAAGCGAATCCTTGCCTTGGAAAGAGGAAGCTAATACAAGATGCAATCCGCTTGGCGAGATAGCCACGATCCGCGTAGTTGCACCGCCCTGGTGAATGGCCACTGCCTCCTCAATTCCAGAAACAACCTCAAGCGCTTTGCGAGATAGGATTCGATGCTCAAGCTCAACCCGCTCCACCCCCCAGGCCAACGCGCCTAGGGCATTCCATTCCATCGCGAGCGACTGCAAATTGTCAGCGCTTGGAGCTGCAACTGGCGGCACGCCGCCCGCCTGCACTCTTACGACTTGAGACAAATCAGGGTCTAACTCTAACACCCATGGCCTCAACCGGCTGCGTTGGGGATATGAGGACATAACCCTAATCGCAGCCTCCTTATCGCCCACCTTGCTGTGCGCTCTTGCTAACAGATTCGCAAGCCCTTCACAAGCACGCATTTTTTCAAGCGCCTCGCCAACGTCGTCAATTGAATCTTCAAGCCGGCCGGCGTCGAAAGAGGCCAATGCGGCGTGGTACTCGCTCTGCCAAACCGCTGTCCAGGTACCACTAGGTTGCTCGAAGTGCCTATTCGTTACCTCTTGGGCAACAACGAATGAAGCGCCCGCGACCACCGCCAGTATTGTGTATGCGATTCGGTCAAACTTCAATATAGTTCCTCATGAATGGTCAGCGCTGCTATTGTACGCTAACACAGGATCCGCACGACAAGCGAATACTGGACTTAAATGCCGGGATATCCGAAACAGCACCTTCCGCACTGATAGTAAAGTCCTTCTTGCCACCGCTGTGGGTCCCGAAAACGTCATCCGTTCACGTAAGGGCTTCATCACAACGCCGACGGTAGCACGAAGCCGACCGTTACGCCGCAGTGGAGGCACAAGCCTCCCTCGGGCAGTCCTCTGTCGCGAGCTGTTTCCTCAGCTCGCTCTACGATAACGGTGATGCAATCCGCCCAGAACGGGCTCCCCCACCACCTCACGTGCGCGCTCGACGACCCGCCCTTCCGGCGCGTCCCCATCGAGCCCCTGATGCGTCCGCGCCTCGTTGTAGTAGCGGACGTAGTCGCTGAGCAGCCGGCGCAGATGCTCCTCGCCCCACGGGATGACGTGGTCCGTGCACTCCCTGCGAAGGGTGCCGATGACCCGCTCCGCGTACGGGTTCTGCCAGGGACTCCGCGGTGACGAAACCACGCTGCGTATCTTCATGGCCTTCAGAGCCTGCATCACCTCCCAGCCGTAGATCTTGTCGCGGTCGCGCATCAAGAACCGTGGCAGGCGCAGGTCCCCCGGAAACGCCTCGAACAACTGACGCGCAGTCCACGCAGCCGTCGGGTTCGAGGTGACGTTGAAGTGCAGGATGCGCCTGCGATCCAAGGACAGCACGACGAACACATACAGCACTCGGAACCGCACCGTCGGCACCGTGAAGAAGTCGCAAGC
>TARA_R110002073_G_scaffold29177_1_pt1 | contig 10172 bp, 3 predicted proteins | sample TARA_R110002073 | Tara Oceans TARA_R110002073 (sample SAMEA4397174) | marine metagenome | biome: Polar Biome; feature: [DCM] deep chlorophyll maximum layer (ENVO:01000326); material: water (ENVO:00002006), including particulate matter (ENVO:01000060) such as... | depth 40 m
ATCCCGCGTCCCAGGTCAGTTGGCGAAACCGGCATGATCTGAACATCGCTATGCGGGCTGGACATCTGGTAGGCCGCTCGCAGAGCTCCTGCCAATCCATCTTCATAGCTGCTAGTAAAGTTCGGGATCGGAGTCACCAGGTCTGTCACACGATAGGTCTTTGGATAAACTTTGCTTCGCTTGGCTTCGAGGCTGGTGATGTTCAGAACGTCATTCTCAACCACATACGTCAGTTCCAAGTTCGTCAGAATCAAGCTCAACGCACTCTTCAGCGGAATGCTCTTTTGCAGATTCAGATTCACAGGGGTGTCCGGGGTTACACGGACAGCTGACAATGATTTGCTATCCATCACGATTGGCACCCCGGTGACCGCCGACAGTTCGTCGATCACTTCGTGCAGCGGACGGTTGCGGTATTTGACGTTCACGTCGCTCGAGAGCGAACGGGTAATCTCTTGCTCGCGAGCACTGAGGCGTTGGTCACCCCCGGTGTTGGCGAGTCGACGTCGTGACAGGTCTTCCCAGACCCGTGCATCGGGTAGTGCAAAGTTGCGTTCAGGGTCGATTCCAATCGACGCTCGTTCGACATCAAGCATGTTGGTAACAAAGGAGTCTTCCTTGGCGTCGCTGATCTCTTGGTTCATCAAGCGGCGAACTTGCATTCGGGCGTTGTGGAACATCGTGATCGCGATTGGCGAACCTGGTTTCAGTTCCGCGACTTGCTTGGCAACCACTTCGGCTTCGTTAAAGCGTCGCTCTTCGATCAATTGGTTGAATTCTTCGACCAACGTCGCGATCTCGTCATCCACCGCGGCTTCGCGTTGAGACTGGGTCGCCATCGTGGTGCGAACGGTTTCGTTTTGAAGTTCCAGTTCGATGTCGGCGCGGTTGGCTTCGACATACTGTTGTTGCTCTCGCAAGGCTTTATCAACCATCACGGACAACGAGCGTCGGCTGGCTTCGTCAAGATCCGATGTTTCAACGCGTCGCTTGAGGCGATCGAGTTGGTCTAAAACGTCCATTGGTGCGGTCGTTTTGGATTCGTGTGCCTTGGCCAATTCCGAAGTCACTTCGCGATACATGCGACGTGTCTTTTCTTGGTTTTCAATTTGAGCCTGCTCGATCGCGGTCAGCGGTGCAGCAGGATCCTTGGGCGTCATCGATCCAATGCTATTGGATTGCAACAACGTCAATTTGTCTTTCAGTTGGCGGCGTGTTTCAAGATCCAGCGTGGCTTCGGATTTCCATGCTTCCAAGAACTTTTCGCGAGCTGCGACCTTGTCACCGCGAGTCAACAGGTCCAGTCCATCTTGATAGGCCTGGGTGGCTGCACTCGATTCGCTCGAAGGCAGCGGTTCGGTGTTTTGGACTTGCGAAATGCCGCTGGATGGTTTGTCACCGTTGTACAACATCTGAGCCACAGCACCCGAATCGATGTCGCCTGCGGTTCCGCCGGCTTGTTGAACGGGTGACGAGGTGAGGGGCGAAGTACCACTGGTCAAAGCCACCCCGCTCTTGCGTGCCGCCGATTCGGCGTCCAGCAAAAGTTGCCAAACGCGAGGCTCGCCGGTCGTGAACTCGCGTTCAGGAACGTTCAGTGACTGAGCTTGTCGAGCCAACGTCAACGCGGTCGAGGCGTCGCCTCGATCGAGCGAAGCGCGTCCGATCGCCAGTAGCCGCAACGCCTCTTGTTTTCGTGCGGCGATGTCCGACGTGCCTCCGATTGGCTGAGCATCCGCGACGCTCGGCAACCGCTGCATCGACGGCGGATCGCTCGCGAGACTCGGAAGCGGTGTGGTCGGGGGCATCGACAGCAGTTCGCGATCAAAGCCGACGGCGAGTAGTTCGCCACGAAGCTTTTCGACTTGAGCTGTCTTTTCAGGCGATCGTGCCACCGAGGCTACCGAATGCCGGAATAGCTCGACTGCGTTGCGATAGTCTTTGCGACTCATCGCATCGCGAGTCTGAGCAATGAGTTGGTCGGTCGCGGCACTCGGGGTTCCCGAGGCGGCGAGATTGCTTGGTGACTGTGGGGCGGCACCAGGCGGCAATGGCAGTTGAGCCGACACGGTCGTCGACGATGCCAGTGAATAAAGAATGCCTAGACTAACCACATAGGTGAATAAACCTATGGGTTGTCGGTGTCCCACGAGAGGACGGCGTGCCATTACGAGGCCATTTGCGTTTAAGAGGCGGTTCAACGCGACTCTCCTTCTTCGCGGTGAGACTTCAATGATACCGGTCGCGTTAAGATTGCCTGCACAACAAAAACGCGTGGTACTTGTACACGTTGCTTTGTTGCCGGTGGTCCCAGCACTCCCGCCTGTGATTCAAACTTCACAGGACTTTTAACACCCCAAAATCCTCTTCACGGACGACCAAATGCAACTTTACGTTGCTTTGATAGCAAATCACCTCCTGTGATTTCCGCCAAGAGTCTCCTGGTTTGGATTGGGAATAGTCACTGCGGAAGTCCGCTGTCAACACCGATAGGAAGAGATTTTGAAAATTGATTTGGCCGACGCGGTCCGGCGGCTTGCGTCGATGCCACAACGCGAGGGTGTTGAACTTTAGTCCGGCGTATCGAGATAGGGATCTTGGCCGATTTCACGCTGCATTTTCTTGCGTTCCTTTTCATGATGCATCAGCACCATGCGGTCTCGGAAATGCTTGCGTTCGACCTTTCGTTGAGCTTTTCCGAACAGTTTCGCGTAGCTATCCATCGCTCCTGGTTTGGCGATCCCTTTTGCCTTTAACTTCTCCGCGCGAGCCGGGCCGAGTCCGCCTTTGAGGATATCGTCGTCCAGCGACAGATATTGGCGATACGAGCCCTCGTCGCCTTGTCGACCACAACGGCCGATCAATTGGCGGTCGATCCGCGCGGCATCGTGCAGCTCGGTACAAATCACGTGCATCCCGCCCATCGATTCGATCGCATCGGCCAATTTGATATCGGTACCACGCCCAGCCATGTTGGTCGCCACGGTCACCTTGCCTCGTTCGCCGGCTGCGGAAACGATCTCGGCTTCCATTTCGACATTGTTCGCGTTCAGCACTTTGTGTTCGATCCCCAGTTCGTCTAGCAATCGCGAGACGATCATGCTCTTGTCGATCGATCGTGTTCCGATCAGCACCGGGCGTCCCTGGGCATGCACCTCTTGGACCTCTTTGACGACCGCTTCAAATTTGGCTTGCATCGTGCCAAACACGCGATCGGCGAGCCGTTTACGTTTGGGGGGCCGGTTAGTGGGAACGGGGATCACCGGAGTGCGATAGATTCGCCGCAATTCGCGGGCGCTGGTGGCCGCCGTTCCGGTCATTCCGGCCAGATGCGGGTACCGCAGAAACAGGTCCTGGACGGTGATTCGAGCCGCCTGGCCGGTGGGCACGCTGATTTCGATTTTCTCTTTGGCTTCGATCGCTTGATGGATCCCGTCACGCCACTTGCGTCCCTCGGCGAGCCGGCCGGTGAACTCGTCGACGATCACGATTTCGTCGATCCCTTTTTCGTTCGGTTTGACCACGTATTGGCGGTTCAGCAGGAATTCACGGTGGACCTTCACCGAGCGTTCGATGTACTCGTACAAATCGACCAGTCCCATCGTGCGAACGAGGTCGCTTTTGGGAAGGGCGCGGACTTTTTGCCGTCCCCGAGCGGTCAATTCGTACTGTTTGGTGTCGTCATCGATCTCGAAATGCTCGTCCAATTCGAAGCTGGGGGCGTTTTCGGCGGCCCACAGATAGGTTTCCACGATCTGGTCGCGAACGGTGTCTTCGATGCTGCCGATGATCAGCGGTGTCCGTGCTTCGTCAATCAAGATACTGTCGGCCTCGTCGACCAAACAGAAATGCATGCCTCGCATCACGATTTGGTCGCCGCCGCCTGAAAATCCGCCGCCGCCATCGCCAAGCATCTCGGTTTGCAAACGGTTCTGGGCTCGCAGCAGCAGTCGATCTCGCAAGAAATCGAAGCCAAATTCTTTGGCGGTTCCGTAGGTGATCGCACAGCCATAGGATTCGCGGCGGGCTTTCTGGTCGTCTTGCGTTTGAATGATCCCGACGGACACGCCGAGCAGTTCAAACAGCGGCCGCATCCACTCGGCGTCACGTTTGGCCAAGTAATCATTGACCGTGGCCAGGTGGGCGCCTTTGCCCGTCAACGAGTGCAGGTACAACGGCAGCGACGCGGTCAACGTTTTACCTTCCCCGGTCTGCATTTCGGCAATACAGCCTTCGTACAGCGAGATGCCACCGATGATTTGCACATCGTAATGCCGCATCGATAACGCTCGCCGGCCCGCTTCACGGACCAACGCATAGCCTTCGGGCAACAGCACCGAAAGCTTTTCGCCCGCCATCGCTCGGTAACGCAGTGCAAGCGATCGTTTTCGCAGCGAGAGGTCATCTTCCGCTTTCAAAATTGGCTCAAGTGCATTGATCTGAGCCAATTTGCGGCGCCACCGCATCATGCGGGGGCTGAGCCCTTGCTTGGAATAGGGCGACAGTGCTTTGTGAGTGCCGCCGATGTGACGTGCACTGGTGGCAGGTTTACGCTCGGGTTCGGGCTCCGGGTGCGGGGGCACAGCGTCGAGCAATTCTCCCTGCAGCGAGTCTCCCTGCGGCGAGTCTCCCTGCAGCGGGGCGTCCGGCAGAGCGGAGTGATCATGCTCTGAAGCATGGCTCGTTGTCGTGTCTGCAGCGGATGCCGCGTGGGTCTGTTTGCTGTCCATTTCCTGATCCGTTTGCTTGCCTTCCATTTCATCCCCTTGGCCGCTGAGGGCGCTGTCTAACTCGTCGACAATTTCGCCTGTCAAAAATGCCGCTCGTGAATCCGGTTGGGGCGCCGACCCTGAAATTGGCAGCTCCGGTCCAGAATTACGAGCAGACATAGCGACTTCTTTGCAAGTTTTTTTGGTTTCAGAAGTGATGTAATAGCCTCTTCAACGCGCTGAATCGCGTGAAACATCCATTCTAACGGGTAATCCAGCGATGTTAGCGAAACTTTGCACGCTTTATCCACCAAGCTGGGTAGTTTGAGTCGACTTTGCCTAGTGTTCCTGTCGATCTGCATATAGCGGTGAAACGAGTCGATTGTCTTATACCAGTCAATCAGTGTTCCCGGACTGTTACGAGATTTCCTATGAAAACGAATTTGAGAGGCCTGGCCCTAACAGCATTGTTGCTGTCCGCCTCAAACGTGAGCTTTGCTCAACAGGGTGCTTCGAGTGTTGGTGATCTTCCAGGCTACGACGAAGACGCATATTTTGCCGACGAAAGCACTTACCAACAACAGGTAAGTGAAGTCGCTCCGGCGTCTCATGCGAATACTTACGAGTCTTCGCAAGCCTACGAAGAGGACACGGCACACTACGATGCCCCGTCTGCCTATCAGTCGCAGCCTGCCTACTCGGCTCCCGCTGCCAACGATCTTCAACCGGTCGCCTTCCTCGATGGGCATCGTTTGCGAAATCGTCGTAGCCACGGCGGTTATCAAGCCGCTTGTGACGGCGGTTGCGGTGGCAGCTGTGGTCAAGCCGGTTGCGGAATGGGTTACAGCGGCGGATGTGATGCCGGTTGTAGCGGCAGCTGTGGTGGCGACTGTGGCCGCCGTGGTGCGCGTCGCCGCATGGGGCTCGGATCGATGTTCGGTTGCGAAAGCAACACATGGGCACAAACCGAAGCCTTGTTGTGGTTCACGCAAGACCGTGACATGCCCGCCTTGATCGCTACTGCGGCACCGGGTGAAGCCCCCTTCGGTCCCGATTCGACGACCGTCTTTGGTGACGACATCAATGGCGAATTGTCGGGCGGTTTCCGTGGTGACTTCGGCAAGTATTTCACTAAAAACGTCGGCCTCGGTGGACGCTTCTGGATCCTTGCTGAAAACCAAGATTCGTTCTACGGCGAAGGCGACGGCAGCGACCGATCGATCGGTCGCCCCTACTTCAACACCAACACCGGTGGTATGGACGCATTGCTTGTCGCAGCGGACAACTTTAACGGTGCAAACTTCACCGGTGCCATCGCCGCAGAGAGCTCGCTCGAACTGCTTGGTGCCGAAGGTTACGCTCGCATCAATCTGGGCGGCAGCCGCACCAGCAAGGTTGAATTGATCGGGGGTTACACTCACTTTAGCATCGACGACACGTTGCGAATGAGCAGTGCTAGCTTGAACCGTAACACCGGCAACCTGACCAACTTCAACGACTCGTTCGAAATGGAAAACCGTTTCAACGGTGGTCAAGTTGGTTTCGAAATGAGCGTGACTCGGGGTCGTTGGACCGCCCGTTCGTTGACCAAGGTCCACTTGGGTAACATGAACCAAACCGCGAACATCGCCGGTTCGTCCCAGTTCGGTCCTGTCGGCAGCAACCCACCTGTGCTATCCGGTGGAGCTCTGGCGTTGGACAACCAAGGCACGTACGAGCGAGATGTGTTCTCCTTCATTCCTGAAGCGAACTTCAAGCTCGGCTACCGATTCCGCCCCAACGTTTCGCTTAGCGTTGGCTACTCGTTCCTGTACTTCGACAATGTGGCCCTTGCCGGCGACGTGGTTGATCCGATCTTCGACGGAACGACCAACGCCACGGGTGGCCCGTTCGGTGGACGACCGTTCAAATTTGATGATTCGAGCCTCTGGGTTCAAGGAATCGACCTAGGTGTGGTAATCAACCTCTAAGTTGAACTGAAAATTGGCCCAGCGGCTCCGGCTCATCGTTTTAGTCCGGAACACCGCGTCGGAGTCCGCTAGAAGAGTCAAATTTGGGGTGTGAGGGATTTTTCCTTCACGCCCCTTTTTTCGTTGGTTGACGCTTTTCGTCGCCGGATTTGCTCGGCACAATGACAAGCATGAATAACGAAAAACCGATCGTGCTTGGTCTCTGGCCCATCGCGGGTGTCACCACCATGGGCGTCACCCGCAGCGATGCCGAAGCCACCATCGCCACCGCCATCGATTTGGGCGTGACCGCGTTTGATACCGCATTCAGCTACGGTTATGACGGCGAGAGCGATAAGATTTTGCGGCCTTTTTTGGCCAAGGATCGCGACCGTTTCGAGGTGATTGGAAAGGTGGGCCAGCGATGGTCAAGCGATCGCAAACGGGTCATCGATGGCTCGGCCGAAACGCTCACCGCTGATGCCGAAGAATCCTTGCGTCGACTCGGGATCGATTGCTTTGACGTGCTGATGTTGCACTCGCCCGATCCAAACGTGGCAATCGAAACCTCGGCCGCTGCGATCGCGGAACTCCAGCGACGAGGGCTCTGCAAACGCACCGGGGTTAGCAATGTGACGCCGGCACAAAGGGCACAGTTCGCGTCGGTGGTTCGCTGTGATGCGATCGAGTGTCCGCTAAATCTGTTGCAGCGTGATTCGCTCGATCAATTGATCCCCGAGGCGAGTCAGGATGGCGGCCAGGTTTACGTGTTTTGGACGCTGATGAAAGGCTTGTTGGCAGGCAAAATCAAACGCGATCATGTGTTTGCCAAAGGTGATAGTCGGCCTGGGTATCCGATTTTCCAAGGCGCTGCACGCGAGCGGACGCACAGGATATTGGATCAGATGCAGATACTTGGCGAACGTACGAACCGTACCATTGCCGAATTGTCGATCGGTTGGGCGGTGTCGCAGCCGGGCGTTACCGCCGCGCTCGTCGGTGCTCGGCGGCCGACTCAGATACGCGAAACATGCACCGCCACTCGCTTGCCACCCGAGATCGTCAGCGAGATCGACCAGATTGTCGCGTCGACCGATTCTGCCGGGATGTAGGGCCGGCTGCTTTGGTTAGCCGTTTTGGCTGACGTCGTGAAGCATTTTCTCGTAGCGGAACTCGTCAAGAGTTTCGGGAGGCATCCGTCAATCGAACGAAAGTCTTGACGACTTCCGCTACTCGGAGACGGCTAGCACAAACGCGGTGATGTTCGGCTAATCCACGAATGCAAATTCGTTGCTCATCAATAAGACTTGGGCCAGTTGCTCGAGTCGATCGAGTGGTCGTGATGCCGCGTTTCTGCCGGGACCTTTGAAGTCTTCGGTCGAATCGGTTTCAAATTCCTGTCCGGTCTCGGTCACCAATTTGATCGTGGCTTGCCACACGAACGAGTCGAAACTATCGGAATCCCCGCGATTGATGACGAAATCGATTGTTTGTCCCTTTTCGATCCGTGTTTTCAGTGGTCCGAATTCATGATTTTCGCCGTGACGAACTTCGCTGAACAATTGCTCTTTGCCGCACCACACGATCGCCTGGACACCGTCACCTCGTTTTTCGCGATGCCCGATCATCCCCGCGATTGTGACGTCGCCCGCCACCGGTGCGGTCCAGCGCCGCACGACGCCGCCGTCGGCGCCCCGCATGGCGTGACCTCCATTGTCGGTCAACGCCGCATAGCCAAACGAACCATCGTCGGGGTACTTGTCCTTGGCTTGCCAGCGTTTGTCTTTGAATACCGCAAGCGGTAGGAACTCGCTGACACGGCGGTCGGCATCCAGTTTCGCGGTGCCGTAGGTCCAGTGCTCACTCGCGACAACGAACGGCGCCGGAGCTTGTTGTAAAAAGGAAACGAATTGTCGTTGTTCCTCTTTACTGGGGTCACGCGACAACACACGTCGAACCAGTGTTTGTGTGTACGCCAACTCGTTGGGCTGTTCACTGTTACGAGCGACAGTTCGCCGGACTTCCTTCGCTACCCGCCTCGCTAATTCCTGAGATTGGGCTCCGTTTAGCAAGTACAGCGACTGTTGCGGCACCGTCGTGAAATAGCGATTGGGCGAATGAGCATCGGGACTGGCAAAGTCAAAGGTGCGAAACACCGCTGGCAAATTCTGACGATCGATCATCGCGTAGATCGTACGCCGGGGGGCGGGCGTCGGTCCGGTGATCTGGACCGGCTCGCCACCGATCGTGTGCTGCAACGACCCTGAAACCGCCAAGAACGAATCACGCAGTGATTCAAAATCACGCCGGCGACGGTTCGCGCGGGCCAGTAGTCCATTGTCGGGATCAAGTTCAAGATTTCGCTCGGAGGACGATACTGCTTGCCGATAGATTCGTGAAAGGACGATGCGGCGGACCGTTTTCTTAACACTCTGGTGTCGCGAAAAATCCACCGCCAATTCTTCGAGCACCTCGGCAACCGCAGGCGGCGGAGTCCGTACTCCGAAGTCACTTGTCGATTCGACCAATGGTTTGCCGGTTAAATGCCCCCAGATTCGATTGACAAAAACTCGCGAGGTCAGCGGATTGTCTGCTGCGGCGATCTTGTTCGCCAATTCCCAACGACCGCTGCCATCACGAAACGGTTTGTCATCCGCATCACGCAGCGCGGTGAAATATTGCCGTGGCGCGATCTCGCCTCGATTCCCCTGTTGGCCGCGGACCAAGATCGGATGATCGTGCGGCTTTTCGATATCGGACATCATCAACGGGCTTTTTCCGTCCTCGTGATGCTTGCTGCTGCTGAGGATTCCGAACATCGCGTAATAATCCGCCGTCGGAATCGGGTCGAATTTGTGGTCGTGGCAACGAGCACAGCTGACGGTCAACCCGAGTAACCCGCGAGTGATCACGTCGATGCGATCATCGCGCGTATCCAAACCGTTCAAGTAGCGACGTCCGACGGTTAAGAAACCCATCGCGTCGAGATTGCCCGCTTCGTTATTGGGGTCAGTGCGATCCCCCGCCAATTGGTGCAGGATCATTTCGTTAAAAGGCATGTCCGAGCCAAATGCATGAATCGTCCAATCGCGGTAACGATCGCTCCCTTTTAAACGACGTTCCTTGCCCCCGAGTGCGTAGCCAACCGTGTCGGCGTAGCGTGCCACATCCAACCAATAGCGAGAAAACCGCTCGGCGTATTCGGGGGACGCCAACAGCGAATCGACCAAACGCACGTACGCATCAGGCCGCGTGGAAGCGACAAACTGCTCAATCGCGGACTCACTAGGTGGTAGTCCGGTCAAGTCAAAATAGACACGGCGGATCAGCGTTTCACGCGGCGCCGGTTCGGCCAGCGTCACCCCCTTCTCGGTCGCTCGTTGGCTCGCAAAATCGTCGATCACGTCGTGGGATCGGGGATCATGCCGTGGTGGCGGATCGGGTGACACGGGGGCGACAAACGCCCAGTGCGATTTGGGGTCGATGTCCATCGGTGAAACCGAGGGCTGGTGGG
>TARA_R110002073_G_scaffold60209_19_pt1 | contig 10169 bp, 3 predicted proteins | sample TARA_R110002073 | Tara Oceans TARA_R110002073 (sample SAMEA4397174) | marine metagenome | biome: Polar Biome; feature: [DCM] deep chlorophyll maximum layer (ENVO:01000326); material: water (ENVO:00002006), including particulate matter (ENVO:01000060) such as... | depth 40 m
CGAGCCGGCTGAGTGGTTTTGGCGCGGCGGGCTTGGCTTCGGCAGGCTTGGGTTTTGCAGCCGGTTTAGCCGGTGCGTCTTTCTTCGGTGGCAACGGTGCATCCACACGAATTTCACCCGTGCCATTGGTTTGCACAATCACTTCGTCACCGACGGTAACACGTGATTTACAGACGAGCGTTTTGTGGTTCCCGGTCTTAGCGTCTTTGGCAACTGTGATTGGGAAGATCACGCTCGTTGAATCTTTGCTGATTTTTTGGACTGCAGCCGAACTGGTCAAACCATTTGGAATTCCGACCAGTTCCACTTCCGCGTCACCAGGAAGATCTCGCAGTACTTCGACTTCGACCGCCACCGTCGCTTCGGTTCCAAGTTCGGCAGCGGAGCGAGGGAACTTGTAGCGGAACAGTTGCGATTGGATCTCCAACATGATGGGGGTCGTCGCGATTTCCGCCGTGCCGTTATCGGTGGGGTAACTTGCGATCATAATCAACGGCCACGTTCCGACAGCGGCACTACCGTTCGCGGTGATCGGAATTTGAACTTCGGTTTGGCCTTTGTCGATTTTGCGGCTATTGTTGACCGCAACCCCAGGCGGATTGTAGAGCGTACGTAGCGAAACCGCCCCGTCGAACCCTTCGCCACGTTTGATGCGGACGACCAATTCCTTGCTACCATCGCGAACGATGGGCGTTTTCGGCTGGACCAACTCGATCTCAAAAGGAGCCGCGTCGGTGACTGCCACCGCGGCACGATCAGTGTCATAGCCCCACATCGGACGCCGGTTTTGGCCGAGCACCAATTGGTGAGTTTGCTTTAGTTGGCCCGTCACGGTGGCGTTTTTCTCATCGCCTTTACCGCGAATATCAAACAGCGAAGCGGCATGCGTTGCTTCAGGTTTCGCAGTCAACAGCACCGGAATCTCACCACGCCCGGCGGGCATGGGGAAGGTTTGAGCGACGACGTTTTCAGGAAGCCCATCCAGTTCCATGAAGATTTCGCCGTTGTATCCTCGACGTGTCGCATTGACCATGAATGCGGTTTGGCCGCCGATTGGCACCGAGACCACTTGGGGGTAATAACGACGCAACTCGGCCAAGCTCAAATCAAACTCGCTGACTGCGGGAGTGACTTCGATGCGGTAATGATGGATCGCACTGCCGCCGCGAAGATGATCATAAATCCGAACACTATGTTTTCCGTCGGCCGGAGCAGTAAACTCGACGTACGGATCCATGTTCGTGCCGATGTCATCCGAGGACGACAAAGTCTTTCCATCGGGAGCAAACACGTTCAGCACGGCATCCAAAGGTGAACGAATCACATTGCGAGCGAACACGGCCACACGGAAACGCTGTCCCTTTTTGCATTGAAAACTGAAGCAATCGAAATCGCCCTCTTTTTCAATCACACCACAAAACGCAGCGGGCACAGCGGACTCGGGCGCCTTGGCGCGGTCGTCGTTGGGTTCCTGTTCCATCACCACAGGCAACTCGTTGACTCGCACCCAGTTAGGTGATGGCGAAATGCCTTTTTCGTTTTCGGTGACCACCGCCCATTGATCATGGGGTTCGCTAGGAAGTTGGACCGATGCTTGACTGATCGTGCCATCCAATGAAACCAAGTTCGCTTTTAGCGTGTCACCTGGAACGCCCCCACCGGGAACGGCGGCAACCGGACGAGGAAACGTCCCGACATGCAGCCGATAACCGGCGTTGCCATTGCCTCCGAACGAACTGTCGCGGACAAGGACGGTGTAGGTACCATCTTCGGTCGCGGTGAACGAACACACACCATCTTGTTGCAACAGAGCCGAATCGTCGCTGGTGGCGACTTCGAAACGTCCTTCGTTCAGAATCGAAACAAAGGGATCGAGAATATTCTGATTGTTCAGCGAATAAGCCAAACGGAGTCCTTCGATCTCGACGTTTAGCGTATCGCCCGCCTTCAACTTGACCTGAAAATGATCAACGTCTTCACGATCGACAACCCCTTCGACCGTCGTGTTCAGCTCGATGGTTTGCGGCTTGCTGAAATCATTGTTCGGTTCCACCTCTTGAACCACAGGCATCGTTCCAACGCCCAACAGTCGCAGGTTGGCAATGCCGCTCTTGGTGATCAAGCGAACGGGGTACAAGCCAGGGGCAAGTTTTTCATCCGCCTTCAGCTTGACTTCGACCTTGGCGTTGTCGATCGGTTTGACTTCAAGAATCGTGATGCCGGGGACATCGGTCAGCACTTGATGTGCATCCTTCAGCCGGGCACCTTGAAACAAGACCGTCGTTTCTTCGCCACGGCGGACGCCGAGGGGTTTCAGACGGGTGACTTCCGGCAGCGTTGCCATTGCGGTAGTGGCAACCAGCGTAGTCAAGCTCAATGCAACAAACGCGGTGGCGAGGGATCGTGAATTCACTTGGGCGTCCAATAGAGGCGAGTTCAAACGATGCAAGGCGGCGAGTCGACGCCGCACTAAAATGATTAACGAAAGGCGTCAGAGCAGAGCGAGGACACAAGGTGCCCTCACTCGAATTCCCCTGACAAAACGGGCAGCAAAATGTGCCGCGTTACGCCAACAATGGCTCGATGATGTTGCCGCCATCGACGATTTCGATCGGGCGATCCCCAGGAGCCATCAATTCTTTGTCGGCAACAATGCCAAGCAAGCGATACATGGTGGTCGCAAGGTCAGCTGGGGAAACCGCATTTTCTTCGGGTTCCGATGCGGTCGAATCCGAGGCACCGTAGATTGTGCCTCCCTTGATTCCCCCACCAGCCAACATCACACTGAACACCTTTGGCCAATGGTCACGGCCGGCATCCTTGTTGATCTTCGGCGTGCGGCCAAATTCGCTGCTGACCATGACGAGCGTTTCATCAAGCATGCCTCGCTCGGACAAATCGTCCAACAGCGCGGACAACGCCACGTCCAATGCCGGAGTGGATCGTCGCATCCCGCCGGTGATGTCGTTATGCATATCCCAGCCACCATAGGTCAGGGTCACTAAACGAGATCCGGCCTCGACCAAACGGCGAGCCATCAACATGCGTTGCCCCGCGTCGTTGCGACCGTAGCGATCTCGCATTTTGGCGTCTTCTTTTTCAATATCAAACGCTTCACGAGCTGCCGGGGTATCGAGCAAATCATACGCTCGTTGATAGAACGTGTTCATCGCTTCGATATTGTCAGCCTGGGTCACCGAGGTGAAGTGGCTGTTGACCACTTCCAGTGCACTTTTGCGACGCGTGAAGCGTGCTTCGTCCACACCGCCAGCAAGATTCAAGTCGCGGACCTTGAAATCGCTGCGATTGGGATCCGAACCGAGCGCGAACGCACCATAGCTGCTTGGCAAATAGCCCGTCCCGGCGAATTCGTTGGGGACGTTGGGGATACATACGTACGGTGGCAAATTGTTGCGTGGGCCGTACTCGTGACTGACGACCGAACCGAAGCAAGGATACTGCAGTGCCGGGCTCGGCTTGTAGCCAGTGAACATATTGTGGGTGCCCCGCTCATGGGCCGCCTCGCCGTGGCTCATCGACCGAATCACGCTGAACTTGTCTGCCCGCTTGGCTAATTGCGGGATCGTCTCGCAGAAGACTTCGCCCGTATTAGTTTTGATCGTTTTGAGTTCGCCCCGGTATTCCAGAGGGCTATACGGTTTGGGGTCAAACGATTCCTGTTGTGCCAAACCGCCGGGCAAAAAGATATGGATGACGCTTTTTGCTTTGGCTTCCACAAAATCATATTGTTTTTGTTCCGCCGCCGCCTGACGCATGAGCAATTCGGGTAGCGACAACCCAATCGTGCCGAGGGTTCCGGCGGCGAGAAAGCCACGACGGCTAAAAGGATTTCCGTGACAACGCATGTTTGCAATTCTCCGAATTGAGAAAACGTTCAACGTGATTGGATAGAATTCAAGCGATCGATAATGGAAACGAGAACGCTCGATGGGCACAGTCTCGAGGAATCGATGTGATGGAGTTTTGTTTCATCACGTCAAACTCAAGGTGGGGACAACATCTCCGGGCGTGCGGTGAGTCAAGCTCGCCAGGATTCGATGCGGTGTTTAGGTAGGCCCAGATCCGTAAAGCAACTATTTTTGATAAAAGTCGCGGATGGCTCTGGTGTTTTTTGGGGAGGGTGGCAAGTCTATAGGCTTGTTTTTCAGCGGGATTGTTAGGCAATCACGCGTTTCAGAGGACGATTGTAGCAAAAAAAGGGGCGAAGGTCAATAATATTCGGGGGATCCGGCAGCACCATGAGCCTGGGCCCTCAAACCACACGAGCCTCTCTCGGACGCCAAGCAAGCATTTCGGCTGTGTTCTAATAGGGGGGCGCCCCGAATGTCCAGGTCCCTCGGGGTGACACGCCGGACAGCAGCGGGCTGCACTGGACACTTAGCAAATGAGACCTAAGTTCTTTTAGAACCGGAGGATGTGGCAACAATATGCCGTAAAACCCGGAGCATCGCTGCCGCTTCACCGTTTAGTTTTTTCAGAAGTTTGACAAGATCTTCACGGCGGCCCTCTTTTGCGGACTGCTCGATCTCGCGAGCCGTCCCGTACACCTGATGGGCGAAGAACAGGTTCGCCGAGCCCTTCAAAGTATGCGCAGCACGTCCGATCTCGGTTAAATCGCCGTCGGGAACCGTTTTGACCAAAATTCCCAGCAGCGTCTCGCATTCGCCGATAAAAACCTCGGCCAACCGTCGTACGCCGCGGCGTCCGCCGGGGATCCGTGACTCCGCAGCCCGCAGATCGACCACGTCCGAATCATCGTACTGCGAATCAAAATCTGCCTGCGATAACCCGTCATCCGTCGTATCGGCCAGCGAACCGCTGGTCGACGAAACGGGGGACTCGTGGTCGGAAACCACTGCGTCGACCACAGTCGACTCGCGATCGGATGTTGACTCGCGGTCGGCAGTCGCTTCGTGGTCGGCAGAGTCACAGCCAGGCTGGTCGGCGAAACGAGCCAGCGTTTCCTGCAGCCGTCGCGGGTGAATCGGCTTGGTCAAAAATGCGTCCATGCCAGCGGACAAGCAGGAATCGGAATCTTCTTGCATTGCGGCGGCCGTCAACGCGATGATCGGGATATGCCGCGGCGGATTGAATTCTTTTTCCTGCTCGCGTATCAGCTTGGTCGCTTCAATGCCATCCATTACCGGCATGTGCATGTCCATCAAGATGACATCGAACGGTTCGCTCTGCCAACATGCAACCGCTTCGCTTCCATCGTTGGCAATTTTGATTTTGTGCCCACACGCTTTCAGCATCCCAATCGCGACTTGCTGGTTTGCCAACCCATCCTCGGCAACAAGGACTCGCATCGGCGTGGTTGCGTTGACGGGCGTTTGCAGGGGCGGTTCGCAAGGGGGAGCGACTTCAAGTACTTGCACGATTGTGTCCAACAATTCAGATTGGATCACCGGTTTGTTCAAGTAACGCGAGATGTTGAGTTCGTCGAGTTCGTCCGAGCGATCCGGCAGATTCGCGGAAGACAACATGATCAGCCGAGCGGCGTCGCCAGGAAACTGTTCGCGAAGCAGTCGGGCCAACTGGAAACCATCCATTTCGGGCATCATGCAATCGAGCACGATCAACTGAAACGGCTGCTCACGAAGATTGGCTTCACGAACTCGCAGCAAGGCATTCTTGCCACCATCCACCAGTGTCGGCTTGAACCCCCAAACTGAAAAAATCTCTTCTAGAATGCGACGGTTCACCGGGTTATCGTCGACGACCAACACCCGCGTTCCCGCAAGTTGTCGCAGATGATTGTCGGGAGATGTTTGCACGGCAGCAATCGGAAACGGCGCCGCGAACCAGAACGTAGTGCCTTTGCCGACTTCGCTTTCGACTTCCAATTTCCCCTTCATCAAATCGATCAACTGCCGTGAAATGGCGAGCCCGAGCCCGGTCCCTCCAAAACGACGTGTGGTTGAAGAGTCGGCTTGAGTGAACGCCTCGAGCACGGATTGGATCTTGTCCTCGGGGATTCCAATGCCCGTATCGGAAACTTGAAAGCGAAGCCAAAGCGTATTGTCCGCCGATTCGGCCTCGTCATTTACCTGCCCACCTACCTGCCCGGGCGTCGACTCGGGTGTCCGCCCGGGGCAAGGAGCCTCGGTCGTGTTGACGTCGACAAAGATGTGTCCCGTCTCAGTAAACTTGATCGCGTTGCCGATCAAATTCACCAACACTTGCCGCAACCGACCGGGGTCACCCATCAAACGGCTGGGCACATCGGGGGCGATGCGGCAGAGCAACTCGAGGTTCTTTTCAGATGCTTTCAACGACAGCGTCTGCCCCGCTTTTTCAATCACATCACGCGTGGCAAAGGGGATCGACTCGAGTTCAAGTTTATTGGCTTCGATCTTGGAAAAGTCGAGAATCTCGTTCAACAGTCGCAGTAACGAGTCGGCAGAATCACGAACGAGCGTGTTGTAATCACGCTGTTCGGGCGTCAGATCGGATTGGGCCAACAGCTCGGACATACCGATGATCGCATTCATCGGAGTGCGGATCTCGTGGCTCATATTGGCCAAAAAGTTACTCTTGGCCTCATTCGCTTTGGTGGCAACGTCACGTGCTTCGCGGAGCTCTTGTTGCGATTTAGTCAGCTCGGTGACATCGCGACTGATACCAAACGTGCCGATGATTTTCCCCGACTCGTCACGGAACGGCATTTTGGTCGACATGCACCAAGTGTCTTCCCGATCGGCCCACGTTTCACGTTCAAGACGGTCCACGAGCGCTTCACCACTCTGCATCACTCGCAGTTCATCTTTGCGAGCCAGCTGTGCATGTTCGGAAGTAAAAATATCCGAGTCGTCTTTGCCGACGACATCGCTTGCATTTTCCATCGCGAATTTCTTCGCCATCGCTCGACTAATTCTTAGAAAGCGACTTTCGGTATCTTTGAAATAGATCGAGTCGGGGATGTTGTCCAGCAGCGTCTTCAGCAAACTCTGCTCGTGCCGCAGTTCTTCTTCGGCTTTGATCCGCTCGGTCACATCCCAAAACATGACCTGAATGCCGATCACTTTTTGCTGGCTGTCCTTGATCGGACACTTCATCCTCTCGATCCAGCGAGGGCTGCCATCGATGGCGATCGTTTCTTCGATGTTGTGCAGCGCCTCGCCACTTCGCATCACCACTTGGTCGTCCGCAACGTAACAGGCGGCAAGATGGACTGGAAACAGGTCGAAGTCGTCTTTGTTGAGGATCTCGTCGAGTGATTGACCTCGCACTTCCAGATACTTTTTATTGGCAAACAGCCTCCGACCTTCGGTGTCTTTGATCAGCAAGCTGACCGGCAGCGCATCGGCGAGCGCTTGGTAGGTCGAGCGTGCATCTGCAAACACGCGTTCAAGGTATCCACTGTCCTGAGCCATAAACCGCCATTCACTCCCATCGATGCTCGAATCACTCTCAAGCAACCTTTCTATGATGGAATAAAATCATCATCCAATGTTAAGGATTGTGCGAACTTTGCTAACAATTCAGCGACATGGTCGATATCCGACAACGAGACGACCTCGACTGCCGAGTGCATATAACGATTCGGGATCGAGACGAGACCGGTCGCCACCCCTCCGCCGTGGGTCTGCAATACATTTGCATCATTGGGCGTGGCGCGGCCGATGGCGGCGAGCTGGTAAGGAATTGAGTTTTTTTCCGCCAATTCGATCAATCGTTGCGCCACCTTGGCATTGATGTTCGGCCCACGGAAAATAACCGGACCTCTACCAAGACGAATGTCGCCTTGTTGTTGCTTTTCGATGGTGGGGCAATCCGATGCGTGTGTCACGTCGACGGCGATGGCGACATCAGGATTGATACTGCCGGCCGCCGTTTTTGCGCCACGCAATCCAATCTCTTCCTGGACGGTCGAGACACTGTGCAGGTGACAGCGAAGCGAGCCGACCGACGTCGATGCCCGCCGGAGTGCTTCCATCACGGTCCACATGCCGGTTTTGTTGTCCATTCCCGGACCGCTGACCAAATCCCCAAGCAGGGGTCGGTAGGTGAGGTCCAATGTCACCGGGTCGCCGATGCGAACCAATTGCCTCGCTTCGGTTTCGTCTTTGGCACCGATATCGAGCCACATTTCTTTGAGCTGAACCACTTGCTTTCGTTCTTGATCATTCAGCAAGTGAATCGGCTTGCGGCTGATCACCGCAGCGACGGGACCTTGGGCGGTCCAAATCGTCATCGCTTGACCGATCAATTGCTGAGGATCCCAGCCGCCAATTGTTTGGGCGTAGAGGAACCCCAATTCATCGATATGCGAAATCAGCATCCCAATTTGGTCGCAGTGACCGGCATACATCAGCTTTGGGCCCGACAAATCCCCCACGCTGGCAACCAGGTTTCCGTGCACATCCGAGCGGACGTTGTCGGCAAAGGGAGTGATGTAGTCGCGAATCAGCGACTGGATCGGCTCTTCAAACCCCGAAGGACTGGGGGTCTCGATCGCGGAACGAAAGAACGAGCGAGCTGCGTCTTGCATCAAAAATATCCTAGAGACGTCGGTGACATGCTATCAACTTAGCCGAAGCGATTCCGAGCGGACGAGGGTTGGGTCGTGACTGAAATCGAATTCGTGGGCAAAGTTTAGCGGAACCGCAATGGGAGCGGGTAGACTAGAGTAAAAGAGGAACACAGAAGCGGCTCTTGCGAACTTGATGTCGCAACGAAAACTTGAGGGAAGTTCGCCGCGAAACCGCGATTTCTCGAATCTTTTGCCCCGTTTTGGCAACGCCAAAGGAACCGTGCGGTCGTGCAATTCAGAAAAGTCGATTGAGCCCCAAAATTTTTTTATGGTTAAATCGAGCTGCTTTGCCAATCGTTTGGCACGCCATCCGTGCGTCGAAAGAGTGAGAAACGCGAGAGTTTTTGCAGAACATCCCTTGTGGACGTTGCTGTCGTCAAAACGCTCTTGACAGGCGAAACCGTTGATACTGCTTTTTCGAGATCAAACGCACTAAAGAGTTGACCCTGTTTTACTCGACATTAACTCTCGGATCGAGGTGTCTTTTCTTGACGCGTCGAACGTTGCGAGGTTTTTGATTCGTCAGAGCATCGCAGCGATTCTTCGTGAAGGGCAACCAAGACATTAGCCTCGATCTGCCCAGGGGGGAATCTGGGAAACGCGATCACCAAGACTTTGCTGCACAGGCAACTTAGTTTGGGTATCCGCGAGTACGAACGACCAACATGGCATTGGGTTGCAACCCACAACGAACAAGCATCAGTGTTACTTCGGCACGGATGGTGAATGCGTTGGGGATGCTCTCCGATCGATGACGGTTTGTCACGACGACTCGCAGCTTCTATCCCCTGAAAAACGATCTCATGTGAATGGGTTCGCCTAATTTTTAATAAACAAACCGCGAGGAATCCCGCTCGGTAAGCGTCGCAGGATGCGAGCCGGCTGGCCCGACCCAGCGTTAATCATGACTGTAACTTTGCGTTCGTAACCCACTACGAAAACAAAACGACCGACTCAGGACCGGTTGTACAGGAAGTGAAGGACGAATAAGGCCGCTAGATCAATGGTTACCGACGCACCATTGGTCGAGGGAAAATTAAACGAGGCGTTATGGAGTACCTAGTATGAAGGTCTTCACAACTGGACAGGTCGCCAAGATCTGTAAAGTAGCACCCCGAACTGTATCAAAATGGTTCGATTCGGGACGATTAAAAGGTTATCGCATTCCAGGATCTCAGGACCGACGCATTCCGCGTGAGTACCTGATCAAGTTCTTGAAGGAACACGGTATGCCCCTGGGCGACTTGGAAGACGAAGCGATGGCGAAATGCCTGATCGTCGCCCAAGACCAGGTGCTGATCGAGAACCTCAAGCGTGAACTTCCACCCGAAAAAGCATTCAAAGTGGCTGTCGCCGCGAGCGGTTTCGAAGCGGGAATTCAAGCGGAAAGCTTCAATCCAGACTGTATCATTGTCGACTTCTCGATCGGTAAGATCGAGGCGGTTCAGATTTGCCAAAATCTGCGCAAGAACATCGACTTCACCGATATCGTGCTGATTGCATTGCTTCCCGACGATGGGCAACCGATGAGCTTCGACCGAAGCAGCATCAATGAGACGTTCAAAAAGCCATTCGACGCGCACCTGCTCGCCGAACGCTTGCGAACTCTCGT
>TARA_R110002073_G_scaffold240952_1_pt1 | contig 10160 bp, 9 predicted proteins | sample TARA_R110002073 | Tara Oceans TARA_R110002073 (sample SAMEA4397174) | marine metagenome | biome: Polar Biome; feature: [DCM] deep chlorophyll maximum layer (ENVO:01000326); material: water (ENVO:00002006), including particulate matter (ENVO:01000060) such as... | depth 40 m
AAAAAATCAGCGCGTAACGTGGTGGTCGAAACCGAGCTTGCCAACACAAAGGTGCCCCAGTTCCAGCTTTTCAATCTCGACAAAGATCCCGCGGAACAGAACAATGTGCTCGCCGAGCATCCGGACGTTGCCGAACGCCTGAAGAATCAATTGTCGGGCATCATCGAACAAGGCCGCAGTCGTCCCTAGGGCCGCAGCCACCGAGTGATTCGCCACTGTGCTACTTCTCTGGGAATTAGTCCATCCTCGGACATCTATAGTCCCCCCCCTCCACAGAGAAAAGCGTGGCAAACGGCGAACACAACGCCTATGCTGACTTCCAACGAAACACTGTTCGACTCGCAAGAAGATTTATGGGTCGAATCAATGCGTGCTGCCACCGACCGCAGATCGCCAACGTTGTCCGATTTAATTCGATGCCCCCAAACCCATATCAACATCCTCGCGTCGTTATCGCGGCATCGGACACCCCATGCGTATGCGTTCGCCGGTTCGACATCGCTGCAATTGCTGTAATGATCTGTGTTTTTTTTGCTGGGTCTCTTGCAGCAACTGTATTCCCATCGGTGCGTGAATGGTTCATGCCAAGGTTTGGGGGGACAGCGGGCTTAACACTATTCCCTTTAAATTTCTTGTTGCTTTATCTTTGGAAGCCTGCTCCGAGACTGCTCATGTTGGCGAGCTTGATGTTCTTCGTTGCCGCGGTTCTGAATGCCGCAACGATTGCTTGGACAGGCACCGTTCCGGTGGTGTCCAATGCGTTTAATGATCGCTTGCCATCCGCCTACCTTTGGTCTGTTCTTGCAATCGCGATTGTGGGTGTTTACGTTGGTTATGTTGCCTGGCTGACTCGACATCACCTTGCCGCTTTGCCAGACGCTTCGGGAACGGACGGATAGCCCTCCGGAGCAGCGGAGCAGCGGTGGACGCCAATCTCATCTAATTGCTAATCGAAGCTCTCTACCCGCAGATCGCGGACCTTATCTGGCTGAAACAGTACATCACCACAACAAAGGTGCACCATGGTCGAACAGCAAATCCCCGAATCACGCACGTACCGACACACCCAATGTGGGAACGAGACAACGGTCAGTGAACAGTCGTTTGAACTGGTTTCCAACCCAATGTCTAGCATGGAGCAAACGCACTGTTCGAGCTGCAACGCAATGTTTCCGATTTCCGAATATGAATGGTCCGACACCGGCGAAACGATCTCCGGCTATTACGCTCGGCATACAAAGAACGCGACCGATCGCCAGCGTTTTCTGTGCTCGAAGAAGTTCATGGTTGGCGTAATTTTGTTCTCCGCCATCGTGACAGCGGGGGCCATCTCGGTCTTAGTCGCGGACAACAATATGCTGGCGAGAATCATTTCCCTCTTTGGTGGGTTGATGATCGGTGCGATGATTGGCATGGCGATTTTTGTGTCTGGTTTCGCAAACCCGATTAAGCGGAAAGTCTGTGGGGTCAGCGACACGCGGATGCTTACCTAAACAACGCGACAACTAGAAGGCAGATACCAAATGCGTCAACCAGATTGGCGAGCATGCGGGCACCTGTAATCATTATCGTTCATCACCACTCGTCTGTCCTTCGCTTTTATTTGACAGAAAGATTGGTGCGACGGAAAAATTGTAAGAGGGAGTGTTAAGTGCCTTCTCTTCCTATCTCCATTTCCGGCCAAATCCGTTCTCTGGGATGGCGGGCGTTATTCGGCAGAAGTCTGGATGTACTTACCAAGGCATGGTCATGACTCTGACTCGCGACACAAAAATCGCCATCGCACTCGGTGCGGTCGGTGCCGCAATCGGCTATTCACTATTGGTGTTGAATGTTCGCCATGATTTTGACACTGCCCCGCTGGTGCTGATGTTGTTCGGTGCAGTCTTGATCGTGCTTTGCCCGCTTGTCGCTTTGCTTTGGACGCTACATCAAAAGCGAAAACTACCTATTCGGCGATACGACGTTTGCTGCGCGGTTGTTATGCTGGTCGGATTGCTAGGTCCGTCTCGCTTTGAACCGTTGGTGCCTTATCGGTTGGGCGACTTTTTCGGCTTGCTTTTTTGGAGCGGATTCTTAACGCTGGTTGGCTTGATGACCTATCGTTGGCGAAAAGGTGGTGGTGGGCTTCAGGATGAAACTCAATGATTGGCGGCATGCATCTAACTTTTAACTTTGCTTACCGTACTTTGAAACCACGAGGCAGAAAACGTTGCAGGACATCGAGACCCTCATTGAACTGATCCGTGACCGTCGGTTTCGAGATGCCTTGGAGATGCTCAATGCGTCGCCCGACCTCGCGAGGGAACGGACGGAACGATCTGGACAGCTTCACGGTGCAACGCCGCTTCACTGGGCCGCGCACCGCAACGCGACGGCACTTTGTCAAAGACTGATCGAGCTTGGAGCGGATGTGAACGACTCTGCAAGCGATTGGTGGCTGACTCCGCTGTCATGGGGTGCGGATGCGGGTAGCGCCGAAGCGGTTGAACTGCTGCTTCAACACGGTGCCGATGTCAATCAAAATGCCATCGTCGGAACGACTGCGCTCCACGCGGTCGCTATGGGAGGTTCATCCCAAGGCAAAGGCGATCCGCAGGCCTTCATTCAAACCGCTGAGATACTGATCGCTCACGGCGCAGATATCAACCGACGTACGGATAAGCAACGGACGCCTCTCGATGAGGCGATCGACAATGCGAATGATGCGGTCGCTAATGTTCTACGAAAGCACGGCGCTGAGAAATCGTGTTCGTCTCATGATGAGTAGTTGCTGCCAACGCCACCGCGACTGAGGAATGTGTCGAATCAGCCAGCCATTTGTGCCAGGCGTTACTCGCCGTTGCGGTGTTGGCCCTCGTAGAGACTTTCGATCCAGGCGATTGCGGCTTCCGAGACCAATTCATGCCGTCCGTCGAAGATCGTCACGGTCGCGTTCCCGGAGGAGCGGCGGAATAACGGTTGTTTGCTGCCGTAGCTCGGATCGGAAATCGGTTGCTTCAGCGTTTCAGGCACTTTGACTTCTTTGTCAAAATAAGCGATCTCGTCTGCAGACAATCGATCTTCGGCCGCAGCCACTTCATTGAACGCCAACAATGAGTGACTGATGGGGACGCTGCCGTCGTGCCCGTCGCGAATCCCCGCATTCAGATGGAGAGTTACGTCTTTGGCGTTTGCAAGATACGTCAGTGGTGATCGTTTTCGGTATTCTTCATCCACCTCGTCGCTGCTGCCTGGCGCACCACCACACGAAGCGACAATGTTCTTGTAATAGTTGCGGTTGGCCTGTTTGCATTGGTGATACCAAGCCGCCAGGTCGGAGATGGGAACCCACGCGGAAACTCCTGCCCAGATCTCGGGATGGTGGCCTGCCATCACAAGCGATGTGTAGCCTCCGCCGGAGGTGCCGACCAGATAGATGGATGTCGGATCGATGTTCGCGGTCTGTTTGGCGTAATCAACGGCACTGACAATGTCCTTGACGACAAGTTCCGAACCCGTTGCTTCGGGACGGAAATTAGGGCCGCGGAAATTGGGATGAATGTACGCCCAGCCCTTTTGGATACACCACTGCTGGATGTCCTTGTGGCTATCTTGTTTGTAGTCACCAGACCACGTGTGCAAAGCAACAACCAAAGGCACTGAATCGCCTGTGTTTGGATTGTAGAACATCGCAGGCTGCTGCGATTCGTCCGCAGAGCTCACGTAGCGGATCTCGGTGACGTCTTCGGCACAAACGACGTTGTCGGAAACAATCGCAACGGCTGCTAGAAGGATTAGTGCGGAAATGAATCTCATCTTGCCAGTGGCCTGTGATGGGGGGAAGGGTGATGTTGTGAGGGAGCGACCGGAGGCTTATTAAGGTCGATGTTGATCAAGGAAACGGAGAAGGGTTGAAAAATGCGGGTCGCGAAAGAAGCGGACGCCTCCGTGTCCCGCCATAGGAACCGTGACGAGTTTTGCTGACAATCCAGCGTCGGTATACCGATTGACAATGTGTTCGCTCTGGTCCATCCGAACCACCTCGTCCTGGGTGCCGTGAAAGACGAGCAGCGGCGGATCGTCCGAGGAAACGTAGTGAGCCGGGCTCGCCGTTTTCTCGATCTCTGGGCTTACCTTTCCATCGCGAAGTCCGCCAAGCAATGCAAAACTACCCGACTTTTCAGTGTAGGCGCGGTCGGGTTGCGTCTTGCCCCGCAAGACAAAATCGGATGGTCCAAAGTAATCGACCACGGCTTGCACGGCCGAAGATTCCTTGGCATGGTCCCCGAGCGTGCCATCTAAACTGTCGACGCCGTCGGTAACACCTAGCATCAATGCCAAGTACCCGCCCGCGGAACTTCCGGCGACCGCAATCCAATCGCCGTTGTAGCCGTATCGCTCGGCATTGGCACGAAGCCATCGTACCGCAGCTTTGCAATCATGGACTTGGGCAGGAAAGATTGCGGTGTCGGTGAAGCGGTAACTGATACTTGCTAGTGCGTACCCGTGTTCGGTGACTTTGCGAATCGGCGGCTTCGCTTTCGAGCCCGCACGCCATCCGCCGCCATGGATCCAAATTACCAACGGAGCTTTGCCCGCAACCGCTGGTAAGTAAAGATCCAGTTTCAAAGGTTGTCCGTCGGGATTGGCAAAAACAAGATCACGATGCACGGTCAAATCCGGAGTGTCTTGTCCGCTGAGTTTTCCTGTCATCAACACGGTGGCAAGTATTCCGAGAGTAAGTGTTGGGAATTTTGCGGTAACCATTGAATTGTCTTGTTGTTAGCTTGGGAGCGAAACAGCAAATCGGGGATCGGCTGGCAGCGTGTTTGGAAATTGCTGGACTAGGGGCGGTAGGAATTGGTTTGGGTTCTTAATGACTCGCTCATGCCTATCCCACATTTTTTTGCATCAAGCGTTTGGGGAGCGTGGCGAGGTCGTCAAAGAAAGTATAGAGCACCGGGATGGCGATCAGCGTCAGTACGAGCGAGAGTGTTTGTCCGCCTGCGGCTAACACTGCGATCGATCGACGTTCTTCTGCACCGGGCCCGGTGGCGATCAACAGCGGTAACAGTCCCGCGACGAATGACAGCGTGGTCATCAGAATCGGACGCAGCCGGTCTCGGTTCGCTCGCATGATCGCTTCGTGACGCTCGAGGCCCTCGGCACGCAACGCGTTCGTATGGTCGACTTGCAAAATCGCCGCTTTTTTGACCACCCCAAATAGCACCAGGATCCCAAGCGCCGAGTAGAGATTCAATGTCTCGCCACCCCAATAAAGACTGAGCAGTCCAAACGGCACCGCCAATGGTAAGGACAACAGAATGATCAGTGGATAGATCATGTTTTCGTATTGTGCCGCCAACACGATGTACATGAACACGAACGACATCAGAAACGTCCATCCGAAATCGGTGATGGTACGCTCCAGCTCTCGCCCGCCGCCAAGGGCTTGGCCACTAAATCCAGTCGGCATCCCGATTTCTTCGGCGGCTTGCTTCACCGCTTCGGTTCGATCTGCCAACGCATAGCCAGCAGCGACGTTGGCTCGCACCGACACCATACGTGATCGGCTTAGGCGGTCGATTCGCGAGGCGGCTTTGCTGAATTCGAAATTGACGACGTTGTCGATCCGCGTCAGCGAAGGGCTGCCATTTTCCTCGGTCGTCACTGCAGCTTGTTCGGTCGTGTTGGTACGTGCGGTCGGATTGGTACGAACATACAGTTGCGAGATCGACGGGACATCATTGCGGTCCATTCCGACCAAACGCAATTCGACGTCGTAGGCATCGCCGGCGGATCGATCCAGATAACGCGAGACGCGGTCATCACCGCCCACCGCAACCTGTAGCGTTTCGGCGATCTCTCGCACCTCGACTCCCAATGCGGCTGCTCGCTCGCGGTCAATCGATGCCAACAACTCAGGGTTATCTATTTGCAGTGTGGAATAAACGTCAACGATGCCTGGAATCGTCTCGGCTTTCTTACGTAACTTTTCGCTGAACTCGAGTAGCTGATCGGCGTCGGGGCCAGTAATCGCAAAATCGATGTCGACCGGAGCCCCCTGGCGAAGCGAGGTCAGATTTCGAACCGATACACGAACATCGTCGAGTGTCCCCAGTTTCTTACGAATCTCGCCCATCTTGTCCCGCTGGCTGAAATTGCCACGAAACGCGGCTTTCGGATCCCCTGCGAGAAGCCCCTGCCATAATCGCCCGAGCGAAAATGTGCGATATTGGCTATCGATCAGCCGGATATAGATTTGGGCACGGTTCACATCGCCATAGCCGCCGGTGCCCACGGATGCCAAGACGGTTTCGACCCCCTCAACGCTGCTGAGAATCGCCTCGGCGCGGTCGATTGTTTCTCGCATCGCAGTCAAGCTTGCCCCAGGTCTGGCTTCGGCTCGCACTTCGAATTCGGACTCGTCCACATTCAGTGGGACGTAGTCGCGTCGAACCCATTGGCTAAGCGGGATGTTCGACGCAATCACCAGTACGACTACCACCAACACGGCCCAGCGGAAACGCAGCGCGATCGCCAGTAACCACAAGTAGGCATTTTCCACGAGCAGATACAAGCCTCGCCGTGATTTAGGCGCCGCAGCATCTTTAGCGGAGCCATCCTTAGGAGCCGCGTGAAGCAGTTTGCTGCACATCATCGGCGTCAACGAGAAGCTAATCAACATCGATATCAGAATGGCAACGGTCGCGGTCACTCCGAATTCGAACAGCAATCGTCCCGTTACACTCGAAAGGAACGAAACAGGCAAGAAGACGATCACCAGCGACAGGGTGGTCGCAAGCACCGCCAAACCGATTTCTTTGGTTCCCTTGACGGCGGCCTCGGCCGGCTCCATTCCTTTTTCTTCGATACAATGGAACACGTTCTCCAAAACCACGATCGCATCATCGATTACAACGCCGACCATTAACACGAGCGCTAACATGGTGACGTTGTTTAAGGTGAATCCGAACCACTTCATAAACGCAAAGGTGGCAATGATCGACGCCGGAATTGCCACCGAGGCGATGATCGTTGAACGCCATGACCGCATGAACAACAACACCGTCAAGCAGGCCAGGATACTGCCAGAGACAAGATGCCGTTCAATTTCGTGAAGCGCCTCGACGATATAGCGTGATTGGTCTTGAATGATTTCGACATGCACATCGTTTGGCAACAACGCTTCGCAACGCGGCAGCGTTTCTTTGATCCCGTCGATCACCGCGACGGTGTTTTGTCCACTTTGACGTTGTACCTGCAGAACCACTGCCGGGGTTCCATTCAGACGAGCCAGCGTGCGAACTTCCTTGGTGGCATCACTGGCTTGCCCGAGGTCGCCCAGACGTATCGCCGTGTCTCCGACGGTAGCGACGACCAAATCCGGAAACGCACTTGATTGGGCAACGCGTCCAAGAGTCCGCAGCGAGCGTTCGCGTTGGCCCTCGTTCATTCGTCCACCTGGCACCTCGGCGTTCTGTCGGGCTAGCGCATCACGGACTTGCAAGATCGAGATGCCATAGGCGGCTAGACGGTCGGCGTCGATATCGACTTGGATCGCGCGGTCGGCTGCTCCCGCGATTTGGACTTGCCCGACACCCCGCGACGATTCAATCACATTTTTAACGTAACGATCTGCTAATACGAATAACTCGCGAGGCGATCGGGGGCCCGAAACAGCCAGCGTCATGATCGGTGACGAATCGAGGTCTTGCTTCTGAATGATGGGCGGATCGATTCCCGGAGGCAATCGATTGACAACGCTGGCGACCGCATCGCGAACATCTTGGATGGCGGCGTCAATGTCGCGGTCCAGTTGGACCGTGATGATCACGAAAGAGCGTCCATCCGCCGAGATCGAGCGTAATTCGTCAATCCCCGCCACCGTGGCCACGGCGTCTTCTAGGATCGAACTGACCTCGGATTCCACCTCTTCGGCGGCAGCGCCCACGTAGGTGGTGCGAATGAAAATCTGAGGAAGGTCAAGATTGGGAAAGCGATCGACGCCCAATTGTGGAAACGCAACCACGCCCGCCACCACAAACGCGGTGATCAGCATCAAAGCAAATACGGGGCGTTTTACGCAAACTTCGGCAAGCCAGTACACAGATCATTCATTCCTGGTAAGTCGTAGGATAGGCTTCCAGCCTGTCGTCGTGGTATAGGTTTTCAACCTGTCGTCGTGGTATAGGTTTTCAACCTGTCGTCGTAGGACAGGTTTTCAACCTGTCATCAGCATCCTCTCCTGTGAAAAACAATTCCTTTAAAGAGTCTTCTTCGAGCAACGCAGCGAGAACAGCTTCTAACCGATCCAACTTTGTGGTTCACTTGGCGGCAATCGGTGCAGCCGCATGCACCCCCGCCTGAGGTACCTTCTCTGAATTGACTTTGCCCACACGTCCCCGTTCGGCCTCAAGCAGGATGAAGTCGCCTGCAGCCAATCCCTGCACGACTTGCAACGAAGCCCCGCGGCGTTCTCCGATCCGCACCTCTTGTTCCTGCGTCACCCCATCGACGACTTTCCAAGCTTTCGTTGCGCCGGCGAACTCGCTGATCGCCGAATCCGGAACGACGATGGCAAGGGCATCGGGATCGGTGACCACTTCCGCTTCGGCAAATAGGCCGGCGCGGAGCGTTTGATTTTCATTTTCAATCAAAGCTTCGAAAGTCAACGCTCGGCTCTGTTGGTCAAGCGCCGGACTGACGCGCGTGATCTTCGCTTCACGTGGTTCTGTGACCGATTCGATTTTCAGTCGCAAGTTTTGCCCTACCGCAATCGACTGCGAATAACGTTCAGGGATTTTTCCGCGGAACCGTAGCGGGTTCGTGCGAACAATCGTCGCTACCGGTTGCCCGACTGTCACAAAGGTTCCTGGAGCGACTTGCCGGTTCAGCACAAACCCATCCATCGGAGCGCGAATGATCGCATCTTTCAAACGCTCGCGAGCGACTGCCAACTCGACTTGGCGGACTTGGATAAGAGCGATCTTTTCTCGAACACCGTTCACTGCGGATGCATAACGAGCCTCGGCAACTCGTTCTGCGGCCGCCGCGACGTCGTACTCGCCTTGGGACATTGCATTCTGGCTGCGTAACGACGCGATTCGCTCGAGACTACTTTGGGTTTCCTCCCAAAGCGCCCGTTCTTGCCGCACCGGGGGCGCGTTGGCCGGATCGAGTTTCGCAACCGGATCACCTTCGAGCAGTCCTACTGATGACCGTGCCTGTAACAGTTGAGCTTCGGCTTGTTGGACCTGTAACAAAAAATCTTCTTGATCCAGTGTGACCAGCGGATCACCGAGTTTTAGTACGTCACCGACATCACCATGAACCTCGGCGACTCGCCCGGCGACTTTTGCACCCACGATGGATTGTTCGTCCGCATACAAACTGCCTTGACTGCGAACTGTTGTTGGCCAGGAAGACAATTCGATGCCGAGAACGTCTGCGTCGAGCGTCTCGAGTGACTTTGTTTTGGCCTCAATTGCGGCTTCGTTCTTACCGCTACATCCGCAGATCACGATAGCGCTCAGCAACATCCATGACAAATTTCGAGCAGTCATAAGCGACCTGCGAAAGGGAGGGTGGGTGGCGGGTGATCCAGCGAACCATCGTGATCAGGTTCAATGTGAGCGAAAGTTGATCGGTGGGGAGACGATCGATTGGGGGGGAATCGATTATTGTATTCGCCGATCCCGAGCTTCGCTACCTCCGCCGCCATCGGTAGGGAATGCGTTTGTGGATCGCGCCGGCATCGATTTGCAACCCCTTCGCCCGAGTCGCGGCAAACCCCGCTGGCGAAAGTTTGCGGACGATGCTTCACAGGCGCATTTGGAGCGAGACGAATAACATGATCGAGCGCGAGCAATTCTCGCCGTCGCTGCCCAGAGAGGCGAAAGATGGTCTAATGTGATTCCCGATACCACGGCTTCATCCCCGAATATCCACAAGGATTACCGAGTCCTGCGAATGCGTTTATCACTCAAATTTTAGCGAGCGGCATCGGAATCCAAGGTCAAAATGACCAACACCCTCTCTTAAAAACAATCACGAGTCAAACGATGAGTACTGAAACAAAAAAGTTCGCCGATCCCGCAGCCGTGGCATCCGGTTTCGCCGCCGATTTTGCCGATTGGTTCGCAACACAAGGCCAAGAAAAAATCACGATTGCCCTC
>TARA_R110002073_G_scaffold61701_1_pt1 | contig 10159 bp, 24 predicted proteins | sample TARA_R110002073 | Tara Oceans TARA_R110002073 (sample SAMEA4397174) | marine metagenome | biome: Polar Biome; feature: [DCM] deep chlorophyll maximum layer (ENVO:01000326); material: water (ENVO:00002006), including particulate matter (ENVO:01000060) such as... | depth 40 m
GAAAACCATAAATTGTATATGGCAAGGGTTCGTAAATTGCCTAAGAAATTAAAGGGTGTGAAATATGGAAAATAAATTATTACTAATGTATTCCATAATAGGCGTTTTTGCTTTTTGGGTTTTGGCTCGAATGGGAGGGTTGCTCTAATGTATGATGCAGAAAATGAGAAAACGGGCGATCCGCTCAAAGTCAAAATTCCTTGCGAGCAATGTGGCGGTTGCGGTTTTACTGGGATTGATGAATGTTCAAGCTGTTATGGTTTTGGATATTATTCAATTTGCGGAACACGGGACAATCCATTTCCGAGTAAAAACGATTGAGCAATAACTAAAAAACGGGACTCTTAATTGGACTTCTGAGGATCGGTTTTTTACCCCAGAGTAAAATCTGGGGTTTTTTAAATGGCCAGGGCTGAATGAGACGCATTCTAATAATGAGAATCATTCTCATTTAGGGCGGCACCCGCCGCGCCTAAGTGCTAAAATGAAGTGCTAAAGTGGGCGCTCTGTGCGCCTAAGTGCAAAAGTAGAGTGCAAAAGTGGTCTACGTGAGTTCTAAACCTCGGCGGCGCCCATTATAACACACTTTTGCGGGGTTGTCAATAGTTTTTTTAAATTAGCGGAAACTTTTTCAAATCGTGTGTCTAACCCCGCCAGGCCGATAGTAAGTACTTACTTACATTTTTAGACACAAAAAAGCCGACAGTTGTCGGCTTTGGCGGGGTAGCCTCCTGTTAAAGGAGACTAATGACCCATTCGAGGGTGTCCACATTCGCTCTAGAAAGGGACTCTAGTTCTCTTAGGCTTTTGCCACTTTTGTCGCTTACGACAGCCATTAGCACTTTTTTAGATGGGCGTTTGGCTACTTTTGTTTCTTTTTGTTTTGTCATTCTTATCTCCTATATATGTTACCTATTATAAGGGTTTTTGGACGCCTGTCAATAGAAAATCACAATTATTTTATAATCATTTGTCCCCTTTTCAGGTCGGCGCCCATTCTACCACACAAATAAACGCTTGTCAATAGATTTTTTAAAATAAAACAAAAAACTTTAGCGGGGTCTAGTCTCGTGCAGGAAATAGGCAATATGGACGGCTACTTGATAGGTTTTAACGCAAGAATGGTGTTTACAGGGACGCCTACCTCTGCGCCAGTGCAAAAACTAAGTACAAAAACTCTATGCCGCCTGCGCCAGTGCGAAAACTAAGTACAAAAATGAAAAATGCCGCGCCGATTATACCATAGCGGGTATGGTTTGTCAAGAAAAAACTTGCGCGGGGTTTAAGAAAGTTTTGGGCAGTCTCTGCGACAAATTGCGACAAATTTTCGTTTATTGTGCGTAATTCTCACATTTAGTGAGCAGTTTCGCGTCGCGCCCCCCAGAATTCGTTGGCGTTAATTTATGACAAAAACTTAAGCTAATGTATTGACAAGGCTTAACAAGTTCTGTATAATATATTTATATTATGAAAAAGAACACAAGACAAGAGAAAATACGCAACACAATCAAATTTTATGTATTGCATCCGCTGACTTGGATACTTTTCGCAACGCTATTCGTAGCAGTGGCTGGATGAAAAAACTTAAGCCAGATGTCAAAAAACTCTTGACAAGGCTTAACAGACTCTGTATAATAGTAGTATAAACAGGAAAAGAACAATGAATTTAATACAACGCATTTTTAACATAGGAGAACCAATAATGGCAGATGCAAAGAAAAACTATAGCGATGAAATCGTCGCTCAAATGACCGAGCAATATGTAGCTAACCCTACAAGAGAGACAGTCGACGCTCTAGCTCAAGAATTCGGCAAAAGTGTAAGAAGCATTATTGCTAAACTTTCACGAGAAGGTGTGTATGTCGCTCAACCCAAAGTGACCAAGACAGGCGAACCAGTCGTGCGTAAAGCCGAGCTAGTAGCTGTAATCGAGTCCAACTTTGGCATCGCAGTACCATCTCTAGTCAAAGCTAGCAAAGCTGACTTACAAAGATTAATCGACAGTCTTTAATTTGTCGATAGGACGGGAGTGTACCTAAAGGCGACGCTCCCACCGAGTCCTCTTTAAGTTTTTTAACAAAAATGTAAAAAACTTCTTGACAAGACTCTCAAAAGTCTGTATAATATATATATGTTTTTGAGAAAAACAGGAAAAAAGAAATGATTGAGCCGTGAAGCTGTAAGACCGAAAGGCGAGTGGAGCCAATAAATAATCCTTCTTGGAAACATAGGTTAAGCACACGACCTAACGATGAAACAAAGTGTGTTCGCAGAGCGATTCCCTGCGTCATCATGTGGTCGTAGTTGTGCGAGGGTACTCAACTCCTCGCCGCGATTGAGCCGTAGATACAGCGAGACTATCTCGGGGGCGGAAGCTCACAAATGTAGCAATCAGTGCAGTAGTAAATCTAAGCAGTAAGTGGCTAGCCATACTCTTCGGAGTGCTTTCCCAGCAAGTCTTAGTCGTAAATCTCCCAATTAGTCTACAGGCGTAAACCAACAGTATGCGACAGTGCATGAGGAGTTGTAAAAAAATGTCAGCACTCGTCTTATAGTACGAAAACTATATTCAACTAGCAGTGAGTTCCTTCGGGAATAGGCTTAGGAAAGCAGACCTAGTTTGCACTCCCCTAAGTGGTTGGGACTATGATAAGCAGTAGTAGAAAAACTATGGTCAGAGTGAGGTAAGCCTACGCAAGTAGAAAAGCTATGCCACAGCCATAGGAACTATCACAATGCCCACAGCTCGCCATGCGAGAGGGTGAACGGCTACTACTCGTACATATTCGGAAGGGCTCACGAACCGAATCATAAATACAGAGACACTCCTCTAGTCCGTAAGGAGTAAAAAGAAGCAGCTGATGAAATAAGACGGAGGTTGGTACTCAATGAGTATCAAAACTAGGTTAGCCCTAGTATAAAGAACGGCAAGGTGTCTGAGTCTCCTAAGGCATGAAGATGATAACTGTGGTATCTTCAGAAGAAAACCACGACAACGCATAGAACTCTCAACAGAGGTGTTAGTAGCAATACTAAGTAAATAAATCCTCTTGTCGAACGATAGATGCGAGTAGCAAATGCGCTACTGTTAAATAACGAAACACTAAGGGACTACTACTGGATAACCCTCCAACGAGACACACCAAATGCATTGGAAATCTCGAAAACCAGTAAGCCATAAGTCTTTTTTGCACGCAAGCAGGCACTAGTATGTAGTTGATGCAATATAAACGAAACTAGAAAGAAAAACCATGTTTTTAACCCCGCCCATGTGTGGGGTTTTTTTATGCCTACAGAAAAATAGTTCTTGACAAGTATCTTAATCTTTAGTATAATATACATATTAAAAAAAGAAATAAGAATTTTAGGAGAAACACAATGAACTTATCGTATTTAAACACATCAGATAGACAACTTAACGCTATGTCATCGCTACAAGATAGTGAAGGTGCAGCTGTGCGCAAAGAAATCATAAGACGCAAGTCTATAGGATACTGGGACGGAAGTCTAAAAACTAACACTAATGAAGCTCCAGTGTTTGTTGAGTCAGTAATCATAGCTTCATCAGTAGTAATGCCAACTGCACGCAAAGTCGAGAAGAAAATGGCTGGGCGAGGTAGATAATGAGACGCAGTGCAAAAATAAAAGCAAACAACAGGAGACGCAGTAATCGTAGAGTATGGAATGGCGTAGTAGCAAAACTAAGTACGAAACCTGCGTTAGAACAAGAACCACCAGTGTTTTACGAGGAAGATGCAGACGATCGCTTCGAAAGACACATGAACTCCATGCACAAAGCAATGGAGAGAAATAACATAGGAGAAACACAATGTTAAATACAAGTAGAGAACAAAGTATAGTGAATAATCTAAACACTATGAACAGTAGACAACTACGAGATACAGTTAGCTTGTTAGTAAAGGAAAATCCAGAACTAGCAGATAATGTAGAATTTTTAATCAACATAGCTTTACAGGAGAAACAAAATGCCAGCTAAGTTTAAACCAAGTGAGAGAGTATTCCCAAGAGGAGTACGAGGGCAGAAGATGAACACTGCTAGCCCAGTAAAGAAATGGCAACATTTCTTCTTAAAGCAGACATCAGTAGTAGAACTACTAAAAACAATTAATGGCGATTACACAAAGCCAAAACAACGACAGAAATGTCTTAACGAGCTTGCTCGAAGGAAAGTAGGTATAGTATGGAAATAAGTAGAGAAGTTGATCCGCTGGAGAGAGAACTCCACACAGACCAGAAAACAGGACAAGTCAGAGATGGCTTAGGCAACATCATAGGTAGACAAAAGTGGCTTATGAATGTAGACTTTTCGTTAGATAGCGAAAACCAAGAGTACATAGTCAACGCTGCTACAGAAGCAGAGGCAGTAGCCTTAGTAGATGAACTATTAGTTGGAGAGGCTAAGCGTAGGCAGATGGAGTTGGGAGCATGGTTCGTAAATGTAGCTGCCCCAGTATCAAAACTATGACAGCAGAAACAATAGTAGTAAATCTAACTTTTATAATGCTGGCATATGCAATAGCATTGATAGGGAGAGGCTAATGGGAAAGGTTATAAAATTTCCCGATAGGCTTGGAGATAATAAACTATCTATCATAGACAGACTAGAACACAGGTTGACAGAGTTAGAAACTGAAAATAGTTGGTCGAGAGCTGATATAGTAGAACTAGGCATAATAATCGAAAAGAATATAAAAGAAATGCAAGTGATTCTTCGAGAGCTAGCAGTATTGCAAGGCTTCGAAGAACCTTTAGACCTGAGTTTTGACGACTCAGATGATTTAGAACCCGATTTTTAGGAGAAACAATGGAATTAATGGGTAAAGAAAACAGTATATCATATGATGTCGATAACGATGGCATACTGACAATTAAAATCGACACAAACAAAGAGATTGGTCCTTCAGCTAGTGGTAAAACAACATTGATTGCTAGTAGTGGAGGTAATGCCTCTATTGATGTAGGAAATGGTAGAGCTGTTAAGATTGGTCTCAACTTGTACTACTAGGAGATGTCAGTGGCAGCAAACTATACGAAAGAACAGGTAAGTTACATGACGAATGTTTATGTAGCGTTTCCTGAGAGAGAAACAGTAGAAAACCTAGCAAAAGAGTTAGATAAGAGTGTAAAATCTATAATAGGTAAACTATCTAGAGAAGGTGTTTATCAGAAAGCAATTTACAAAACAAAAACAGGCGAAGTTCCCGTGACGAAAGAACAACTCATTAAGAATATAGCCGTGCTACTAGAAATAGATAGTAGTAAAATTATGGGCTTGGAGAAAGCCCCAAAGCAAGATATAAAATATTTATATACAATACTGGAGACAAGAGATGGCTGAGCATATGTTAAAGAAATACATAGCGAAAGTAGAAAAAACTGTGTATGTAGTTGAGGAAATAGAAATCATAGCAGAGACAGAAAGGCAGGCAGAAGAAATGCTAGATGATTACTGTTGTGGTGAGGATGTTCAAGCCGAAGTGGTTGATATAGAAGAACAAGAATTTGTTATAGACCACTCGTGGATTGACTCTAGTGAGGAATTGGGTGTAAGTGAATTTATGAAATTAAATGGTGGTCAAACACTAGTAAGAGACTGATATGAAAAAGCAAAGTATAAAACAGAAACTGCGGAATATTGTAGCAAAGTTTACAAGAAGCAGAGGCGGGTTTCATACGAGCAAGAAGTATAGTAGAAAAACTAAACACAAACCTAAGGACTAGTACTTAAACTAAACCGTAGCGGGGTCTTTACGACCTCGTTTTTGTATCTAACGACCTTCGAGCAGACTTTTATAGTCTAGGGGAAATTGGGGGAAGAGTGTTGTAAATTGGGTATAGTCTGCTTAAGTTTAGTTAAAAAATTTTGGACTTTCGGAAGTTCTTTAGGTGTAGAACAGATGCAAGTGTAGTACTTTGTTTAGAATTTATGATTTGGGATAGCCGATACAACTGTTTGATTATCATAGAATAATCGGTTGCTTATAATAGAAACCAATTATAATTCTTATCAGAGACACTGGATTCGAGATTATTTTTTGTTCCCGTTTACACTCCCACAAAAAATCTTTCTCATGCAGTGCTCTTTAGATTAGGGTTTTATTGATTTGTTTAACAGTAGTTAGCTTGGTTGATTATCAATTTATGTATATATTATACCACAATTTTAGCAATAACACAAGTTATGTTTTTGACGATGTCATAGGAAGGAAGGTCTGAATGGCTTTCATATAACAGAAAAAAGTGTAATTTAGAATGGACTTATCGTTTTTTTCTGGAACGATTTGTATGACCTCTCCGAGGTGCCTGGGCGTCTTGTCGTTTTTCAAGTGCTGCTCTCCGTTTTGCAGCGTTCATTCTTATTTGCTTTTGTTCTGAAGGCTTGATGTAATACTGTCGTTTGCGTACTTCTTCGACTACTCCTTTCTTCGTAACATAACGCTTGAAGTTTCTTAGAAGTCGGTCGAAGTTATTGTTACGCATTAAATGTCCACCCACGCTTTCGTAGATAATGTACCTTACTAGCGAGGGCTGTAGGAGTCTTTCCTATTTCAGCGGCTAACTTCGAGTTTGGCATTTTCCCGTAGGACGCTTTTAACAAGCGAAGTTCTTTGTCTGTCCATTTATTTTCGTATTTCATATGACTATTATAGCAAATTGTTGAACATAAGTCAAGAACTATTTTTAGGAAGGGTTTGAATTTTACTTGACTTTAGGTTAATATTTCTGTATAATATACTTATGTAAATTATTTTATAGGAGACAAATTTATGATATTTCAAGGTAGCCTCAGACATAGCCCGAGCGGGCGTAAGCGTAAAACCAATGCTTGGAAGAAAGCCAAGCGACCAGACTTTGTAGCACAAAGTACAAAAACTATCAGTACAAAAACTCCAGAAATACCTAGTTATAAATCTACGGGTTACAAACCTGCAACAGACACTAGTTATAAAGTGGAAGAAAGTAAAAAGTTTACAGTAGCACCTGCATACAACAAGGGTGCATACCAAGTAATTCCAAGAGGAGATGTAGAATGGATTGGCAAATAGATATAGCATACTTGGTGGTTCTATTCGCCTCTATTCATATGACCTATGTTATAACAAAACAACATTGGATTAGCAGAACACTTGACTGGTTAAAAGAAGATGGGCAAATTGATTTTGATGAGGACTGAAAAATAGTTGTTGACAAAATGGTTCATTTTTGATATAATATACATAAGTGAGTATTAAAAATCACTTACAAATTAAGCGCAGTTGTAGGCACTGCCATAACAACACCTACATATGTCTGGCACGAGTAGGAAGCAAAGCATTCCGAGGGTGAGGTTAGGAGTACCAGTTCCACCGCTGGTCGGGTTTGTTAGACATACAATATTAACCCGAAGTACCGAAAGGACTTCACAGCGTGTACCGAGAGGACACAATTAGGAGAACGCAATGACTGTAATACAGCATTTAAACTTTACCGATTTCGACAAATTATTTGTTGGATTCGATCGTCTCAACAGAGACTTATCAAAAAGGGTTGCTAATAACCCGTTGACAAACTATCCTAGATATAATCTAGTATCAGTTGGAGAAGAAGCATATCGCATCGAGATGGCACTTCCAGGCTGGTGTAAAGAAAATATCGAGGTAACCCAGCGAAAAAATACGCTCACCATTGAGGGTAAGACTAAGTTGGAAACACAAGAGGAAGAAAGCTATATCCATAAAGGATTAAGTGGAAAACCTTTCACAAGAGAATTTTCTCTAGGCAGTTGGGTGGAAGTAGATGAGGCAGTATTCAAGGACGGAATGCTCGTTATACATCTAGTGGTAAATACACCTGAAGCTGAAAAACCAAAAAGCATAAACATAGGTTAAAGTGGGAGCTATTAGAAAGGCAATGAACGCAAAAACACGAGTAGATAGATTAGCAGTAAAGCAACGGATAGAAGTTTTACTTCTGATAATTCTGTTTTCTGCAAGCATTGTTGCAATAACTTAACCATAGTGCAAATCACGTCCACCGCACTAGAAAACTTAAAAAGGAGAGTCGCCTCAAACCCTTGGGGCGCTCGCTTAAGAGTAAGTGGCGGTGGTTGTGGTGGTTATACATATGAGTTAAGCCATGCCGAGAGTCATGATTTAACTGATATAGTATATCAAGAAATCTTAGTAGTAGACATACTAAGTAATAAATATTTAACAGATGCAATACTTGATTGGAAAACTGATGACTTTAGTGAATCTTTTGAGATTGTTAATCAACAAGAGACAGGTCGCTGCGGATGTGGCGAGAGTTTTTACATATAGGAAACGAATGAATATAAGTAGTAAAGGAATAGATTTAATTAAACACTTTGAAGGGTGTGAACTAGAGGCATATCATTGTGCAGCTGGAGTACCTACAATCGGGTACGGACATATTAAAGGTGTACAAATGGGTGATACAATTACCCAAGACGAAGCTGAGGCAATGTTAGTACATGAACTAACAGAGTATGAAAACTATATACACGAATGTGTAGAAGCACCTCTAAATCAAAACCAATTTGATGCATTAGTATCATGGGTTTTTAACTTAGGAGTAGGAAACTTAAAGGCTTCAACACTACTAAAAGTAGTGAATGTAGGCAACTACGACAGAGTTCCAGAGCAGATTATGAGATGGAACAAAGCTAATGGTAAAGTCCTCGAAGGACTTACGAGGAGACGACAGGCAGAGGCTGACCTATTTAGTGGAAATTAAATTTGAAGGTGAGTCTTATAATATATCCCAAGATATGTGGGATGCCATGAATGTACAAGCCGCTGAGTGGGGTATGGACATGACAGAGTACATAGCTGAAGCATTTACTAAACTTAAAAATGAATCAGAACCTAAACAACACCTTAGAGGAACAACTAAGACTAATAATCTGTGACCAACAGACTGAAATAAAGGGTTTAAGAGCCTCAATTTCTGTACTAGAGCAATCAGTAGCAGAAGAACAAGAGGCAAAGTATAGAGCATACATAAAGTATGCTGACTTAAAGAAAGAAAAGAATGATAAAACAAGCATATAAAATAACAATATATCTAGATTCAGAGGCTGATCCAGAGAACTGGTTGCCAGACGCATTAGACATGAACATAGTAAACGCTACAGTTTATGGACATGATGTTGAACCTATAGATATAGAGAATCCAGAAAATAAGTGGATCAAGGACTTGAGTAAGGTATAATCTAACTCAACGAAAGTGGAGATGTAAGCATGGCACAACCTAGCGAACAATTTCAAGGTGACATGAGCCGAAATGAGGTTGAAATTGACCTTAATAAATTCATGGCAATGGTTTCCGAAATAGGGGAACTCAAACAAACAATCATGGAGATGGAGAACGAAAGAGAACCAGACAATCCATGGCAGAAAGCCATATGGTTTTCTCAGATGATAGACTCCTGGCGTATATTTCCTAGAGCCTTCCTAAGTGTGTATATGTATTTATTATACTATTGTACATTTTGGTTTATGGAATTGGAAGTACCTACATTAGAGCAGTCTGGGTTGATTTCGATAGTAGTTGGAGCAGGCGCAGCTTGGTTTGGACTCTATGCTGGAACAGCAAAAGACAAAATTAATAGTAAGTAATATTTTCAGCAAACCTAAAAATATTACTTGACTTATCCTCAGAATTTCTGTATAATATACTTATGAATTTATTTTACTTAGACGAAAATTTAGACAAGTGTGCCGAGTATCATGTTGACAAACATATTGTTAAGATGCCTCTCGAAGTAGCACAGATACTGTGCACTAGCATATGGATTGATAAGTTTCTAGGCTTTGTTCCTAGAGCTTTGAATAAAGAAGAAAGAGATGTGCTGAACGAAGAAAAAGCAAAGATTAAACATTTGCTTCCAGAGGACAGACCTATCACTCCTTATCTACCAATGATGTATAATCACCCATGTACTATATGGGCAAGATCATCACTAGATAACCATGAGTGGACACATTGCTATGGCAATGCTCTAAATGACGAGTACAGATACAGATATGGCAAAGAACATAAGTCCATACATCAAGTAGTAAATAAATTACCAGAGCCAGTACATATGGAAAGACTAGGCTTTACAGAGTTCGGATTAGCTATGCCAGACGAGTTA
>TARA_R110002073_G_scaffold57184_2_pt1 | contig 10154 bp, 7 predicted proteins | sample TARA_R110002073 | Tara Oceans TARA_R110002073 (sample SAMEA4397174) | marine metagenome | biome: Polar Biome; feature: [DCM] deep chlorophyll maximum layer (ENVO:01000326); material: water (ENVO:00002006), including particulate matter (ENVO:01000060) such as... | depth 40 m
TGAACGAGTGGTAAGCGGCCAGAATGAAGCTATCGGTTCGTCGTCGCGGGCTCAGTTGCTGTGGCTCGTCTCTGGCATAGCGAGGGAAAATCATTGCCCGGGCCCGCAGGTGTTTGGTGTCGTGGCTGTCAGGCTGCAGGTCCGCTTTCATATGAGCGACTACGCCCTTGTGGGTCTCTTTACTGACAGGACCCAGCACCGCATCCGCAGAGAATGACCGGATCACCTCTATGCTTTCGTTCTTCAGGCCCACCGGACGACACAGCGGCACGACTTCAGTGGTATTGGGCGGGATCATCGCGTGTTCATCCGACAGGATTCGCCAGCCGCTCAATCCAAGTGCGGCACACAGCGTACTTTTACCCGCGCCCGGCGTGCCGGGCATAATCACAGCGGATTCGCCCCGCGACACCACCGCTGCGTGCAGTTTCAGATATTCGTTGGTATGCAGAGAGACACACCAGTTCATGCCCCACTCGAGGAAGGCGTACGCCTGTCCTATCGGTATAGGGTCGAACGGGGCCTTCATGTCGAAAAGAAACTCCGCTTCACCGCGCAGGCGCTGCACTGTGTTGCGGCATAAGAGTGCGACATTGTAGTCGACAAAGTCGCCACGGCCGGCGAGTCTGAAATCGGGGTAGAGCGTCTGTATCCCTGCAGCCACGCCGGGCAAATTACTTTGCAGGTTGTACACATAGGGGCCAATACGAAGTGGCATGTCGCCCTGTGACAGTCGTCGGCTGAACTCATCCGGCGCTAGTTGCTTCAGCAGTTGCATCTAGTCGCGCGTCAGGATGTCGAGGAGAACCAGTTCCCCCAATACACCGGTTAACGCCTCTTCCAGATCCAGAATATCATCTGAATCGACGCTGTCAGCGACCGCACGCATCAACTCCCCTGTGGTCAGCGGCTGTCTGCTGAGTTGTTGCACCACAAAGCCGGCAAAGTCGGTTAGCAGGTGAGTGTCACCGCTATAGGCGTCGAAATACACCACAGTGCTTTCGTTGGCGTCATATAACTGCCCTTTGGAATGAGTTCGCCACGTCATAGATAACGGATATACCTTGCTGGGGCGCTGATTATTTCAAAAGGCGGGCAACAAGGCCAACCATAGATCGATTTGTTATGGGATTGGGTGAGCAGGACTCATCCACAGGGCGCGAACCAGGTCACTGAACCTGCCGGAGACCTGCTATCAGGGCGGGCACTTGCCCTTGACGTAACAGACCCCATCCAGTGAGTTGGGATCTTTACAGGTGGAGTAGGTGCCGTCAGTCCCGAGGTAGTTGGGTGGCGATGAAATTCTGTGGATATCTTTAGCCAGGCCTTCGTTGTGTTCCGGGCGACCGGCAGGTGCAGAGATGAACATTCCTGTGGACGGGTTGAAGGAGTTCAGGGTCGCCAGCGACATACAGCCGACTTGTTGGCCCCAGGCTGCCCGATTGCCGAGTGATAACAATACGGCGCTGCCCGCTATCGCTGAACGCGAGAACCGACGTCGACCCGGATCCGGTACCTGAGCGGCAGGCGCCAACGGGCTGTCTGTCGCGTCTGTCTTGCTGTCCTTGTCAGTGAAGCTGCTCACGTAAACCCCCGGAAAAAATTACCAAAAACGTATATCGCCATCTGTACTCGTCGCCTCTTATATTAAAGATAGTCGACTCTGGCAACCCTACCACCCCTTTACCGCCACAGTACAGCAGCTTGGAAAATGCCTGTGAAGCAGTTCACACTCCCACTGTGGCATTCCACGTAACCGTGATGCAAATACTGTACCGCTTGTAGCACTAAGTCAATAAAAACAATGGCTTAAAAGCATTTCCCGCTCAATTTTGTGGCGCAAATGCGGTGTACCCCTGGAATCTGTAAAGAAAGGTGACGGGGCCTTGTCCCTGATGCCCTATCCGGGGCCGTTCTGCCACGTTGCTCCTGTGCCGTGAGCCGGGTTGGCGGGCCTTTCTACTCCTGCTTCGGGGGCTGTAGTGTTTCCAGTTTGACCAGACAGGCAAAGACCATCAATCCCACGCCGACGTTGAAGAGGGTGGTGGATTGGAATCCCGCCACATAGTAGTAGCCAGCGAACCGGGCAAGCCCCGCAGTGAAGCAGGTTAGCACCCCCAGAATGCCTGCGATTGAACCGGCCAACACAAGATTTTTATACATAGCGTATTCTCATTGTTATAGGTAAGGAGCGAGTAAGTCTATCGTTGATTCCGCATTGTCATGATGCCGAGTTCTCAGTTTAAAACAAAAACCGCACCCGCGTAACTAAAGTGCCTTGCAAAGGTAATTGAAGTCTGTGAAGCTCTTGAGCAGGTTAAATATGCAAGCGAACCTCTTGGATGTACGAACTTTTTTACAATTTTACGGCGGAGCCTTTTCGGCTAAGTCCGGACCATAGATTCTGCTTCGAGCACAACAGCTACGGTAAGGCCCGGGCGTATCTGGCGTATGCATTCAAACGCGCTGAAGGTTTCGTAATGATTACCGGCAGACCGGGTACCGGTAAAACCACCCTGATCGGGGAGCTGGTTGAGAGCCTTTCCACGGATAAAGTGGTCACCGCAAACCTGGTCTGTACGCAACTGCAGGCTGATGACCTGCTCAAGACCGTCGCTTACAGTTTTGGTATCAGTCCAGCACAGGTCGGTAAGGCCGAACTCTTGCAGCACCTGAACTCGCTACTGCATCGCTGGCACAGGGAAGGTCGCCGCGCACTCCTCGTTGTGGATGAAGCACAGGACCTGTCGTCCTCCGCCATGGAGGAATTGCGTTTGTTGACCAACATCCAGTTCAACGGCCAGCCTCTGCTGCAAATATTTTTGTTGGGACAGCCGGAACTCAGGGATTTGATTCTCTCGCCTGGTATGGAGCAGGTTCACCAGCGCATTGTAGCGGCGAGCCATATTGAGGGCCTGGAAGAGGATGAGACGGAGGCCTACGTGATTCATCGGCTGTCCAGGGTAGGGTGGAAGGGCGACCCGGCGATCGACAGGGCCATTTTTCCGTTGATACACCGGTTCAGTGAAGGGGTTCCCAGGCGTATCAACCTCATCTGCAGTCGCTTGTTCCTGCTCGGCAGTGTCGAAGAGCGTCACGCCATCGAGGTAAAAGACGTCAGCGTGGTAATCGGCGAACTGCAGGCAGAAAACCTGGCAGCGGGAACCGGGATTTCGCGAGAACACTTCCAGAACAGCGCAGAGCCCGACTGGGTGGCGATTCCAGACGCGGAGCAACAGGAAACCGCGGCACCGCATCTGCAGGCTGCGGGCACCCCATCCGCTACGACGGTGGAGGCCGATTCCGCGGACAAGTCGGCCGAGCTAAAAAAAAAAGACATTCCCAAGTCTGAGCCAGTAGCCGAGCCTGCCGGCAACCGCGAATCCGGTGATGACTCTGAATCGCCAAACGAGAGTCACCCGGAAACCGGTTCGAAAAATGACACAGACTCCCCGGCAGTGCCGCCGCCACTGGACAAGGTGGAGGCTGCGTCGACAGACAGCGTCGATTCCCTGGCCCAAAAACCCCAGGTCTCTATTCCAGAACCAGAACCAGAGCCAGAGCCAGAGCCGGGCCTGGAGCCCGAACATGGCCTCGATCCGGTGCCCGACGATGCCCTGGTGGCAGGGCATAAATCCGACAGCGCGACAGCGCGTCCGGCGATGTCGTACAACCAGGATGACCTGGCTGCATCAGGTGCGCTGCAAGAGAATAATTTTGTTCCAGAGGGCGGCGGCGAGATGGTGTCTCCAGCGCCGAGGCGACGTTTTATGTTAATGGCGTTGCTGATGCTGGCGGCTATTGCACTGGCGCTACTGCTGAAGGCCTGCTTCGTGCCCGGGGATGACTGGTCATTTCTGGATCGCCAAATGCAACCGCCAACCCGAGGTGATTCGGTTCTTGTGGCGACAGTCTCACAGGCTGATCGGCGCGATATTGCTGTTGCGGCACAGGCATCGGAGCTCGCCCCCCAGAAACCTTCCGCGAAGCCGGAAAAAACATCGAATCCCGCACCAGTAGCAGCGGGCAGTGTCGAGAAGCGAGCGGCGTTGAAGCCGATAGTGGTTGACGCCAACACGCTGCCATCAATTCAGGTTACCGCGGCGGACGATGATGGTTTGTCGGTCGAGTCGCTTGCTCGTCCGCAGCGCGATGGGGAGAAAACCCGGGTTCGTGCAGGCGAGGAGGTGAGTCTCGTGGATTCAACGGATCCCGGCGCCAGCAATACCTGGCAGGAGACGATACTGATTCCCTTTTCCTTCGACAGCGATGATCTCGTGCCCGATTCACGCGATGTGCTGGACAAAGCGGCTGAAATGTTGCGAGAGAATGATAGCAGCGAGGCTGCAATAACCGGTTTCACCGACAGCCAGGGGGATTCCCAATACAATCTTGAACTCTCTCGCAAACGGGCGGATGCCGTTGAGCGCTATCTGGTTGGCGCGGGTATCGCACCTGAAAGATTGCATGTTGAAGGCCGCGGAGTGCTGCATGACCCGGTGGAAGGCTTGGCTTCGGGGCTGGAAGACCCCATGGAGCCGTATCGAATTGTGCAGATAACAGTTGTCGGCGAAGGGTAAAAAGTTTGCACTCTACCCCTCTTCGTAGTCTATACATTCTGTAGGGGAAAGTGGTGAAATAGCTTATGCTGACACTGTTGTTTAATGTAGCGCTGAGAGAATCAAAGTATCTGTGTGACGTTGTTCACAAGGTTAGTCCGGTAAGTGATTTCTACTATTGGGCATGTGATAAAGTTCTGACGACCAAGCCGGGTGAGTGTATACCCAAGGAGATATAGATGATCAACAATAATGGTGCGCGACCGAGTTCTTCCTCGTCAGTGCAAAGACTAACCTCTGGACTTGCAGTACTCCTCTTGATGCTCTGTACGGCGTGTACGACAAATCCCTATCCTGCAGTGCCCGAGGCACAGCGAAATATAGAAGTTGATTACGACTATATTTTGGCACCAGGTGACTCGGTGTCAATATTCGTCTGGGGTAACGAGGAACTGAGTTCAAGCGGTACCGTTCGACCCGACGGCAAGTTGACTACCCACCTGGTCGAAGATCTGCAGGCAGCTGGTAAAACATCGACTCAACTGGCGCGGGATATTGAAGTGGCGTATTCCGAATACGTTCGACAGCCAGTGGTAAGTGTCATCGCTGGTGGTTTTGTCGGTATACCGGATCAGACGGTAAGGGTTGTGGGCGAGGCAACCAATCCCAAACGTGTGCCTTATGCAAAGTATATGACTCTGCTTGACCTCATGATCACTGTAAACGGGTTGACTGAGTATGCAGACGGGAACAATTCTGTGCTGGTTCGCATGGTCGACGGGAAGCAGGTAACGTATCGTCTGCGGCTGGACGATCTGCTCATGGATGGCGACATCACTGCGAACGTCTCCATAATGCCGGGTGACATTTTGATTGTTGCAGAATCCTGGTTCTAACGGCTAGTGACAGCGGGTTAAGGGGAAGCAGCGGATGCAGGAAGTTCTTGCACAAGTATTTGCATACGTCTGGGGTGTATGGCGACATCGTTGGCTGGCGCTCGTGGTTGCCTGGGTGGTGGCCATTGGAGGCTGGATTTTTGTATGGCAAATGCCGGAAGCCTATGTGGCGCGTGCCAGGATTTATGTGGATACCAACAGCCTGCTGGGGCCCTTGCTGGAAGACATAACCATTCAAAACGATGCCGGGGATCGTATTGGTCTCCTTAGTCGTACCCTGTTGAGTCGCCCCAATATTGAAAAACTGATGCGCATGACCGACCTCGATCTCCAGGTCACTACCGCCAAGGAAAAAGACAAGCTACTGACAGATTTAATGGAGTCGATCTCCTTTACCGGAGGGCAACTCGACGAATCGCTGTATTCCGTGCGAGTAGAAGATCCCGACAGGGATACCGCAAAGCGCATCGCGCAGGCGCTGATCACCGTGTTTATTGAAAGCTCATTAAGCGGTAAGCGCGAGGATGCCTCGAGCTCGCTGGGTTTTCTCGACAACCAGATCAAGGCCTACGAGCAACGACTGATAGCAGCCGAAAACCTTGCGGCCGATTTCAAGCAGAAGAACGTCGATATCCTTGGAACCCAGGGCGGTTTTTACGCCAACCTCAACAGGGAGAAGGCAAAGCTCAACCAGGCCCAACTGATGCTGAAAGAGGAGGAGAATCGAAAAATCGAATTGCAGCGTCAACTCGACGGGGAGGACCCGCTCTACGATCCGCTGTTTGTGGTAGAGCCCGAGGCGCCTGTTATCTCTAAAAACGCAGCACTGACTGCGCCCAAGACACCGCTGGATAACCAGATCGTGTCGGTGCAGGAATATTTGAACAACTTGACGCTGAAGTACACTCCCCGTCATCCGGAGGTGCGGCAGATGACAGAACTGCTGGATCAACTGGTCGCCCAAAAGAACGAGGAGGATGCACAACTGGCTGCAGCACTTCGCGCCCAGCGACAAAAATCAGCCCCTGGTTCTGCAGCAGGTATTGCCTACGATGGGCTTACCAGCAGCCCGGTATACTTGTCGATGCGCGAGGAACTCGCTGAGACAAATGGCAAAATCGCAGCCCTTAAGGCCCGTGTCGGCGCGTACCAAACCCGGGTCACGGAACTGGAGGAAAAAGTCACCACAATTCCGAAAATCGAGGGGCAACTCAATCAGTACATTCGCAATCGCGATATCCTCAGCATTCAGCACTCTGAATTGTTGCAGAAGCGTGAGCTGGCCAGGCTCGGTCAGGATGTCGAAGAGAAAGCCAGTGATGTGACATTTCGTGTCATTGATCCTCCCTATGTACCGCTGAAGCCCAGCGAGCCCGACAAGATGATTTTGAATGCAGTGGTGTTGGGTGCGGCAATTGTCGCGGGCATTGGTGCCAGTTTGCTTGTGTCGCTTATATACCCTGTCATCTTTGATGTGCGTACATTGATGGCGATCACTGGGTTGCCTGTCCTTGGAGCGGTCACTATCAACGTCCACAGCGATCAGAGACGCAAGGAGCGTTATGGCATTGTGGCCTTTACGTCCCTGGGTCTATGCCTGCTGCTCGTGTTTGTGGGGATGACCGTTGGGCAGAGTGGAATACTCTCCAGCTAAAGCGAATGCCCATGCAGACAATAACGACAACCGATATGGTAAAGAGCGGGATCAGTCATGAGTATCATTGAAAAGGCGGTCAACGCGCTCGGTAAGGGCAAGGAATCCGATCGCACTAAAGTTGGCGATACGGGTGGTGATGCTGGCGCAGTCGAACCGGGTTCATCGAACACTGTGCAGCGCGCAGAAAGTGCTCCTGTAGTCCAGAATCGGCCGGGCACTGATGCGTCGCAGGGCGCCCAGACGCGTACTGTGGGAGCCGAAACGGTAGCGCGGACGGAGTCATCTGTTTTCTCAGCTGCGGAATCCTATGATCCCGAGGCGGAGAACATGGTGAAGATTCCGTTCAAGGAATTGCGGGAATTGGGAATGCTGACACCCGCTGTTCCCCGCAGCGCGATCGCGGAAGAATACCGAACGATCAAGCGGCCCCTGCTGACCAATATCTCTGGAGATTCGGTGACGCCGCCGATCCCGCATGGCAATTTAATCATGGTCACGAGTGCGCTGGAGGGAGATGGCAAGACATTCAGCTCCATCTGCCTGGCCCTGAGTATCGCGATGGAACGCGAGAAAAACGTCCTTTTTGTTGACGCCGATACGGCCAAGGCCGAGGCCGGGCGCATGTTAGGTGTGCCGTCGACTAGCCCGGGTCTTATTGATGTGCTCGAGGATGAGAGTGCGCGTGTCGCAGATTACGTGCTGCCTACCAATGTGGAAAAGCTCCGCATCCTCCCGGCCGGTGGTCTGCACACGCATGCCAATGAGTTGTTGGCCAGTGCCAGAATGCGCAAGCTGATGTTGGCGCTGTCGGATGAGGATCCGAATCGTGTTATCGTGTTTGACTCGCCGCCGTTATTGCTAACCACTGAAGCCGCGGTACTGGCGAGTTTCATGGGGCAAATTGTATTTGTCGTCAGTTCCGATTCCACACCTCAGTACGCGGTGACGCAAGCCATAGAACATATCGGTGAGGAGAAGATGGTAGGCATGATTCTCAATCGGGCTCGAAAACGCACCAACCCTTACTCATACTACACTTACGAATATCGCGGTGGCCCGTATGGTTATGGGCACCGGGAAGGTGTTCCCGTGTCAGGGCCGGGGCAATAGCCATGAAATCTGGCTCTGCGCAACGAATCCTTCGTTACATTCCCTGTGTCGTCGTGGGTTGCGCGCTGCCCGCTGGCGGGTTTGCTGCGGAGTTCACTACCTCAGCCGCTGTCGCTCCCGGTGTGACATATACCGATAACGTCTGTTTGAGTAAGGATAACAAGCAGGATGCATGGGTAGGTACGGTGACGCCGTCCGGATCAATCAAGGGTGAGGGGAATAAGGCCGATTTCAATATCAATGGCTCTGTGCAATTCAATACGCTAACGGACAGCCAACTCAAGGACAACGATTGTGGCGGTGGTTCACTTGGGAACCGCAGTCAGTTTTCACCGAATATCACTGCAAAAGGCTCGGCGATTTTGATCGATGACTGGCTGAAGCTGAATGCGAGTGGTCGAGCGAACCAGAATGAGGTTACCCCGTTTGTCGGTGGCGGAGGGGATTCATTTGATACCAACGGCAATACCAACACCTATTACCGCTACTCACTGACCCCTGTGCTTTCGAGGCGATTGAAAAATTTTGCCACCTACAATCTGCGCTACAACTACAATGAGGTTATCAATACCGCCGATTCTGTTAGCAACAGCAGTAGTGACTCGTGGTCGACGAATCTGGAAAGTGGAAGGTCCTCCCGTATCTCCTGGGACTTGTTCGGCAATTACAGAAAGGTGTCTTACGACGATAATGACCTGTTCTTCGAGGAAAACGGCACAGCAGTGCCACGGGAAGATTCGGAGCTGAAGTCGGCAGGCGTGAACCTTGGGTACCAGATAGATCGCCGCTGGCAGGTCAATGGTTCCTATGGCTGGGAATGGAATGATTTCCAAACCTACAACGATCAGGATACTAACGGCAGAACATGGGATCTGGGCGTGAAATGGACACCCACTCCACGTACGAGAGTCAGTGTCGGCATGGGGGACAGGTTTTTCGGGAGCACGCCACGGTTCAGTATTTCACACACGCACAAGCGCAATGTATTTTCGGCCTCGTACAAAAAGTCGATTACTTTTGGCCGCGACCTGCTGACCGAGGGCAATGACTTTAACCAGAACATCCGTAACTTTTCCTCGCAGAATACGCAGAGCCCGATCATTGATGAGCGCTTCACTGTGGGATATACCTATGCGGGACGTCGCGCCAGGATCAATTTCATCGGCAGTCATTCGAACCAGACCCAGGAAGACAATGGTGAGAAGTCGACCTATGACGATGTGGCTCTGACGTTTTCTCCACTCATCTCCAGGACCTATACGATGTCTGCCACAGTATCGTGGCGGCAGGATGAGCCGCGATCGATATTTGGCCAGAACAATACACAGTTGGCCAACAACTCTGAAGCTTGGACAACGAGCCTGACGGTGGGGAGGGCATTGAATGAGCGTATGAGTATTTCACTCAATTACCGCTACACCGATCAGCAGTCAGACAACGATTTCAGTGAATACCAGGAAAACCGAATCATGGCGACTCTCAATATCCGCCTCTAGGAAAAACCACTATGAGCGCCTTATTGGGGTCGGGGCAGATTCTTTGTGTCGTTGGCGCCCGACCGAATTTCATGAAGATTGCCCCGATCATGCGGGCCTTCGCCCAGCCTGAATCAGCGCTGTCAGCCCGCTTGTTGCACACGGGGCAACACTATGACGCGGCGATGAAGCATGCTTTTTTCGATCAGTTGAATATTCCCGAGCCGGACGTTGATCTGGGTGTGGGTTCAGGCTCCCACGCGCAACAGACTGCCGATATAATGAAGCGCTTCGAGCCGGTGCTGGATGCATCACCGCCGCTGGCTGTATTAGTCGTCGGTGATGTCAACTCGACCATAGCCTGCGCGTTGGTAGCAGTCAAAAAAGGTATCCCTGTAATTCATGTTGAAGCGGGATTGCGCAGCGGTGACCGCAGCATGCCTGAGGAAATCAATCG
>TARA_R110002073_G_scaffold336562_1_pt1 | contig 10153 bp, 12 predicted proteins | sample TARA_R110002073 | Tara Oceans TARA_R110002073 (sample SAMEA4397174) | marine metagenome | biome: Polar Biome; feature: [DCM] deep chlorophyll maximum layer (ENVO:01000326); material: water (ENVO:00002006), including particulate matter (ENVO:01000060) such as... | depth 40 m
CACAAACTGAAGAATAAAGGTGTCTAGAAAATCAGGGGCACCTCAGGGTAAGATCAAGCGATGGCATCAGACACTGAAGAACCGCATCTTACTGGAAAACTACTTCTTCCCGGCAGACCTTGAGGCGCAGATCGAGACTTTCGTCGATCATTACAATCATCATCGCTATCACGAGAGCATCAAAAACCTCACGCCTGCAGACGTCTACTTCGGGCGAGGTCAGGCCATTTTAAAACAACGCGAAAGGATCAAGCTCAAAACGATGGAGACACGGCGTTTGCAATACCGCAAACACGCCGCCTAATATCTTGAACCAAATGGGCCAGACCCTCTCTTAAATCAGGCCAACGTGTGTTCCAATTTATATGACGACGGACACATGCCATTGCAAACGTTGGAAATCCTTAGTCAAACAAGCTGCCTGACAAATCGGTACATGTAGCGCTTACAGGATTGCGACTTTTAGTGCCGTATTGATGGCGCCCTTTACGACCCGTAGCACGGCCTTAATCGCTTTCTGGACCATGACGATGGTCATGGTCGTAAACCCGACAATTGCTTGGGCGGCAAGATCAATCTGCGCCTTAACTAAATGTCGCGCCGAACCGAGCGATACCATATTATTTGGGTCTTTGACGGCGCGCGCAATATCCTTAAGGCGATTCAAGATCGCTCGAAATTCAACCTCGGCAAAATCTTTTACGTCCTTCCAGTCTCCGGAAAAACTTTCGCTGCCAGCCCTCATCATGTCTTTTAGAATTACACTTGTGTTCATTTTTTTTACTCCCAAAAAGGTCTAGAATAGATTGTCAGAATCTTCTGATGCAGACTTCTTAAACTTTTCCACCGTTGATGCGATGCGTACACTTTGCGCGATGGTACCTCGCCAAATCTTACCGTTGTCCCGATCCAGGATTACATAATCATCATGGGCTCGCCGAAGGTTCTCATGTTCAATGAGCACGCCGCCGATAGTCGCAAGTGAACATTCAGTGCCCGAGGCAAATGACAATGCCTTAAACCTGTTCTTGAGAACCTCTTCGTTGATCCTGTCTGCATGCTCCTTGACCATTCCACTAATCTTGGAACAAAGACCTAAAGCATCGTCGGCTTTAGCCACCTGTTGCACAGCATAGAGCTTGCTCGACCAGTCATCATAAAACCCGTCTTCAGAGGTGATAAAGGCGCCGTCGGTACACTTAGCACGGGCAGCTCTTCCATCATCGAACATGAAGGCGCGTATATTGTCGACGGCCATTTTGCGGCGATCCTGTTCGCTCTGGCCGGGCGACGCTTCAACAATGAGACGCGACGCGATCCCCTTAATCAAAGTATCCAGATAGGAATCACCTAAGAAGTTGAGGAGATATCCTCGAAATGGCTCTTCGATTTTATTTAGTTTGTCTACCAGTCCCTTGTCTAAAACCGCCAAGAGCGCGCGACGTAAGGTTTCCTTGTCGGTCAGGCCGGTGTTATCGATCTCGGTAGCTAAAATCACCGCTGCCGCAGTATCTTTAGCAAGCCTGAACCGTCGATCAGCATCCAGTGCTGGATCATCGTAGGCCTGGTAACATTTGTCCCAGGCAGTTCCCATGCTGACAATATGACGATCCGCAGCTAGCGCATATTCGGTGACTACCGTTTGAACAGCATCGTTGTATGGAATTGTCTGGCAGCCTGTAACAACCAGGACGGTTGCAAACAGGCTGAAGAGTTTTTTTAAAGATTGCATAATTATATCTCCCTGTCTTATACCTCAGAACCAATTAGGTCGTTGATCATGACGTCGATTGCGGCAATCTGCTCGTCGGACGCACCGGATTTCGCAAGTTGATCGCGCATCTTTATGGCTTTCTTGGCAGTCTCGAGATTTTGCAGCATTTTTTGGCTTTCCAGATCTCCCTTGTGGCGGGCTTCCATTGAGCGTATGCGATCGTCGATGTCACCTCGGAGCATGGTCCGCAAACCCTCAACGATCCGCTCAAGAATGTCGTAGACCACATCCGCCGCGAAGCCACCGACGAGAGCCAATAGAGGTTTTTGAAATGCGGCATCGAAATCGAGGGTGATGACCTCAGCCAGGACGTAACCTGATGTGAGCCCAAGCACAAAACGCATCCAGTAAGTTGTGTTGTACCTAGGGTCGTAGGTGCCATCTATGACAAATTTTCGCGCCTTGAATAAGTTTGAGAACGAGACACCGATCGCCGCCGCAGCAATTAAAAACAAGGACACGTATACGGAGTCGGTACCGCCTCGAAAAAACAGCGTGGTGTCGAGATTCTCAGCGTTGACCCGATCGGTCGCGCCAAGCCAGATGAAGAAGCAAAGTGAGAGTAGGCTCGCGACGACCATAAAACGGATCGTCGTCACCGGACCAAAAAAACTATAGATTTTATTGAGATCATGCTCATTGCTGAGGTACAGCAGTGAGCTCGGCGTCGCGGGAACAACAATGCGGGCCAGGTCAGCGTGCGCACGGTTGAGTGCAACCACGGACTCAATGTTTTCACCGGCCCCGGGAACAACTTTCTTTGCTATCTCAAGATCAACGTAGATATGGTCCGCTACCGCAGTACCTTTGTCTGACGCAAATTTCAGCATCGCCTCGCATTGTTGAAATTTGGTTTTATAGTGGTCATTCTGCAACGCTTTCAAAGTGTCTTGCGTTTCGGGAGGGGAGTTTTCTCCAGGTTCCATCGTGAATTCCTCCTGAGCCGTTATCTTTTCAGAACGATAAATATTGGGAGATGATCGGAGAGCTCTCTGCGCGCACGCTTCATGTTCTCTGGATTCCTGTCTCCGTAGATAAGGGTGGACACGTCGAGCGCCCGTGCCGGTTCTTCTACCAAGACGGCGAAGCTCTCTGTGCCAAACATGTGATCGTAAGAAGACGAGAAACCGGTGCCATCGGTCTTGAAAGTTGTGTCGTCATTGACGTTGAGCTGGATAAGCCCGGCGGCGTCGGTCAGCGGCTTCATCGGACCGGCGCTGGCCGCATAGTTAAAGTCTCCAGCGACTAAGATATCATCCTCGGCGAGGAACCCGCGCATGTGATTCACGTGCTCAGCGATCGCCTTAACTTCACCGGCGCGCGTACCCTCTTCGTCATTTGACCAACGGGTATGTAGCAGGACCATGGAAAAATCGATGGTACCGCTCACAAACGAGACGATATAAGGGTCATTGCGGAAATCTTCGTAGCGGTCCCATACGCCGCTGACGATGCCGTCGCCGAGTTGGGCGCGGTCGCGGCGCCAAAGAACGCCATAGGCCTCATGGTAACGGCCTGCTGGACGATGAGTCCTCATACCGAACGCGTGCCCCCAGTCCGTGCCGGTCAACGCCTCGAGCTCATCCGCCAATTGCGCCAGCGCACGCTCATTTTTTATCTCGACGACGCCACAGATGTCGAAATGCTGAATCACCTTTGCTAGATCTGCGAGGTTGTGGGACTTCTCACCCAGCCATTGGATATTATATGCGGCGACGATCAGGTTAGAGGCGCTGCGTGACGGCACCTCTCTCACCTGCGACTGTGCTGGTTCGTGCAGAACACTGAACACCAGCATCGCAGCTATTAGTCGCGCTAATATCACGAAGCCCCCCTTTTTTTGGAGGGCTTCGAACTAAATTGACCGCAGGCCAATTTGATAGCTTACCCTCTATAGAAGAAATCATAGATATATTACGATTTTGAGTCAATGTGGTCGATAATGTGCGATTGCCCTGCCCCCTACAACTGAGCCACGTATGATATGAAAACTCAGCTATGAGGGGAGTCTTTGATGACAAGGGAGCGATTTTCAGAAGAAGATATCTTGAATATTTTGCGCCAGGTCGAGATGGATCTTGCTGGTGGAAAGACAGTTGAATCAGCGATACGAACAGCTGGCGTATGCGATGCAACGTATTACAAATGGCGCAAGATGTATGGGGGTGTGGGCAAGGCTAAGCTCCATGAGTTCAAGGAAATGGAGAGAGAACGCGCGATTGAAGCGTATTGTCGCCGACCTTGAACTAGACAAGCTGATCCTTAAGGAAAGTCTCGATTATTTGAAGCCCAAGGCCTGACGATTGCCGATCTGCGTCAGGCCGTTATTTATGTTCGTCAGAAGCTGAATACATCTGAGCGGCGAATCTGCAAATCGATCGGCCTAGCACGCAGTACGCAGCGCTATACCAAAATCAAAGAACACGATGGCGACGAGGAACTATGTCTGGCGATGATCCGGCTGGCCAAACAGTATGGCCGCTATGGTTATCGTAAGATTGCCCATCTCCTTCGTATTGAAGGCTGGGTGGTAAATCACAAAAAGATAGAACGATTGTGGCGAGAAGAATGGCTGCAACTACCCCATCGTCATAAAAAGCGGAAACGGCTGTATCATAAGGACAGCTACGTCATCCGGCTTCGACCGCAGTACCCCGGGCACGTCTGGAGCATCGACTTTGTTCACGACAAGCTGAGCAACGGCCGTAGTTATAAGATGCTGACGGTTCTCGATGAATACACCCGTGAGGCTCTGTGTGTGGAAGCAAAATCGAGAATGGGACATGCCGAGGTTCTGGAAGCGCTTTATCCACTATTCTTAAAACACGGAAAGCCTAAATATCTGCGTTCTGACAACGGTTCTGAGTTCATCGCCTGTGATCTGCAGGCATGGCTCAAAAAGGTCGGCATAAAGCCGATCCAGATCTATCCCGGCAGCCCGTGGGAGAATGGCTACAATGAACGCTTCAACGGAACTCTGCGCAGAGAGATATTGAACGCCGAGTGGTTCTCAAACGTTAAACAGGCTCAGATTGTCATCAACAGATGGCTCAGGCAGCGAAATCATACCCGTCCGCATCAGGCTCTAAACATGAGGCCACCAGTACCGAAAACCTTACATCACAGTTGTACATAGAAAGGGGGCTAGACACAGGCAAAAATTAGAATAACACTAGGTATATTACAGATTTTCCACTGGCCTTTTGGAGAACCCGTCGCGAATCAACATCCACTAGGCTAATTTAGGACGCGCAAAGAGGCGACATTTCATATTGATACCGCGAATGACCTGAGAAGATTCATGCTTTTCGCGGGCCATTATAGAAACCTGCCTTTGCCCTTCGTGCACATCACATAGCTCTCGACTACAAGATTCCTAACGTTGGAAGCCCTTCTCGAATTGAGTCTGAAATGAAACTAGGCGCTAAATGCGCATAAAACCTCTCGCAGGCATTTGTGTTTGCATGACCAAGGTTCTGTGAGACGACCACCAAGGGAACTCCAGCCATAACTGCTAAAGAAGCATAAGTATGGCGAAGCTGATGGAAGGTTACGCGAGGGGTAATTCCTGCCAATTGGCAGCCAGCATCTAAGCGGTCGTAGGGATCAGTTGGTCCCCACATTTTCCCATCTAATCGTTTCAAAATAAGGTCATCACTGGCAACGTCTTTCACTATATTTGTGAAATGTCTTATCCCTTCGTCGTTTAGAATAATGTTGCGTGTCTTTTGATATTTTCCGCTTTTGATAAAAAGTGACCCGGCATCAGAATTAAAACTTTTTGGTGTTAAATCTCTTAGTTCAGAGAATCTGGCACCTGTTAAAAGAGCTGTTTGAACAAACTTACGAAAATCTTGAGGAAGTAATTTTACTAATTTTCGGCACTGTTCCGCTGTTAAATAGGTTCCTTGTTTAATGATGGTGCCTGGGAATGGCTTCACACGCCTCCACGCATCATCAGATGGGGCTCGCCCATCGCGGTAAGCAAGGTTAAGGCCTGCTTTTAAAATTGTTAGAGCACGATTCGCTGATCCTCGTCTTCGCCTCTTTGCTTCGTCATCAAAATTACTTTGATCATACTGTGGGGGCTGTCCGCGCTTTGTCCTCAGACGCCGCGGTCGATTGGCGAGCTGTTGCAGCCAGTCACGAATTTGTTCGGCGCGAAGATCAATTATTCTGGTGTCACCCAAAACTGGATTTATGTACCCATTGATTTGATATATCGAATCTCGTTTCGAACTTGCGACGCCTGTAAAGCAACGCAAATAATCGTCCATTGCATGAGAGACTGTAATGGCCGAAGCGTCCTCTTCTAAACCATGTTGCTTTGGCGGCTCGGAAGGTGGGCACCGGTTAAGTGGATGAATAAATGGTCGCGACGGGTATCGTGGTTCAGAGAAATGGTTTCCAGTAAGTTGGCTCATATAATCTAGCCAAACATCAACAGCCTTTCGATCCCATCTGCACAACGACGGAATTTGCTTTGGCATTCCGTCGACATACAGCTGTTCTTCGCACTCAATAAATTCCTCTTCGGATTTGCTTAGATAGTTAGCCAACTCACAAAGCGTCATCAGGCGCGACTCCATGATAAGTTTCTACCTTATGTTATTGATTTTTTCCAAACGACCGTAGCAGGTTTTTCAGATCACTTAAGTTTAGGATAAATTTCAAGAATATTAATCTTATAAAGAAGTTGGATGTCGCCGCGTATTGTCGAAGTTGCGAAATTGGGCATACATAAGCCGTTCATTATGGCGACTCTTTTCCTGTGACAATTCCGGGCACCTATCCACAGAGCAGGCATTGACTCTCGATCCTTGTTGTTCCCTATATGTTCTGTTTTGTGGTTATGGGGAAATCGGAATGTTGAGGTTCACAGATCGACCAAAAAAGCTCACACTTGTTCTATATGGAACAAACGTTCCGGCGGGGTTCCCAAGTCCGGCTGACGATCACGTAGATAGAAAGCTCGACCTAAACGAACACCTAATCCGTCGACCGGCGGCAACCTACTTCGCTCGGGCTGATGGTGACTCAATGCGGGATGTCGGGATATTCAGCGGCGATCTATTGATTGTTGACCGTGGGGTGCAAGCCAAAGCTGACGATGTTGTTATAGCCGTCATCCACGGCGATTTAACAGTAAAGCGCCTTATCGGATCAGAACGGGGGTGGCGGCTCACGGCAGCAAACCCAGCCTATGCCGATATGCCTTTGAATGAGACCGGGTGCGAGATTTGGGGCGTCGTGACCCACAGTATCCGCCAGCATTGCGACCGATGACACGCGCCTTTGCCTTAGCCGATTGTAATAATTTTTATGCGAGTTGCGAGTGTGTGTTCGAGCCCAACTTAGAAGGCCGTCCTATCGTCGTCTTGAGTAACAACGACGGGTGCGTCGTAGCGCGATCGGTCGAAGCAAAGGCGTTGGGTATCGCCATGGGCGTTCCATTCTTCAAAATCCGCGATATGGCCCGAGAACATTGTGTTGTTATCAGATCTTCGAACTACGCTTTATACGGCGATATGAGTGAGCGGGTGATGTCTGTCTTAGCGGCAGCGGCCCCGAACCACGAGGTTTACAGTATTGATGAATGCTTCCTCAATCTAGATGCCGTTCCCAACCTTGACGCATGGTGCATGGAACTCCGGCAACGGGTCCGGCATTGGACTGGCATACCTATTTCCATCGGTGTCGGATCGACTAAAACGCTTTCCAAGATAGCCAACAAGCAGGCTAAGTCCGGGGATGGCGTATGCATTCTCACGCCGGAGACGACAGAGATTATATTGCGAGCAACGCCGGTTGGTGACGTGTGGGGTATCGGACATAGGTCGCGAAAGATGCTCATCGAGCGCGGGATAGATACTGCCTATGACCTTTGCACTGCTGATGAAAGATGGGTGCGGCAGCGTATGGGAGTTATTGGGGCGCGGACTGTTTTTGAACTTCGTGGCGTGTCCTGTCACGATCTAGAGAGACTCGCGCCTGAGAAACAATCTACCTGTTGCGCTCGAACTTTTGCACGGGCTGTAACTGATAAGGAGCAGGTTAAAGCCGCTATCCTCACTTACGCCCAACGCGTGGCGGAGAAAATCCGTCACGCAGGTCAAGTATGTAGAACGGTACAAGTTTTCGTCCGAACTGACTATCACGACGCGACGACCGTGCCTTATTCAGCGTCTGCACTTGAAACATTCCTGTCTCCGACATCGGATAGCCGAGCAATCGTTGGAGCCGCCCTCAGAGTGTTCCAGAGGATTTGGAAAGAAGGTATTCCATACCGAAAGGCAGGCGTATTGCTTATAGAATTATCACAGGCCGATGCCGCCATGCCGTCACTACTTGATGATCGATTGAGCCGGGACGACCAGTTAATGAAAGCCCTAGACCAGGTAAATAATCGGTTCGGGCGCGGCTCCGTAGGTATTGGGCTTTCGCCTAAAGGGGCAAGGTGGAGAATGCGCCAGCAACGACTTAGCCCGCGTTATACAACACGTTGGGCAGATATTCCGATAGCGCGGAGTTGATCATCGGTATCTTACTTCCTCTGGTTCAGTGAGGTGCTCCTAGATTTGTAGATGCTTTCTTCTGTCCTGCCCCCCTAAAACTGTTGAATTGGTATCTCCAAAACACCTTGCCGCCTAAACGTGTCAGGTTCGGTCACACACAAGCACAGTTAGAACATAGATAGAACATTTGTAATCGACTCTCATACCGAGAGCCGGGATCATTGTCCCTCTTTATGGAGGACAAGATGATTAAAACTGAAGAACTTGAAGAGTTTATTCGTCGTATCGACGAAGAACCGCTGAGCGACCTAATCCGCGAAAACAGAGATATGTTCCAGCTAGATCTGGCTGATACCTCGCAAATTCACGAAATGCGCGGACATATCGACCAACATGGACCTGCAAAGGCGAATGTTGATCCGTATTGGATCATCCGCATTTGTGCCAATCCGGACACTGCGAACCAGCAGATTACATATCATCTGCTCGGCAGTGACGTCATCACGTCGGATCTGCAAGTTATCGACGAAGAGAAACACCTAGTCAGAACAAGGAACAGTATCTACGCACTCGGCCAGCCAGGCGGTCTCGATATCCCGCTTAGTGCAAAAATGCGGGTTTGTGCCGGTTTGCATTTTTGGAACGTCGGCCATTTTCTTGGAGTGCCGCATGTCTTCTATTAACCAACGCACACTTGGTGGGATCCCGTTTATCATGCAAACACATCAAAATTCTGACGACCGTTTACAAAATGACATCAATATTCGGGTTGCCCCAAGAAGGAATGTAGTTCGGATTGATCACGCGACCGATGAAGATCTTGCAAGTTTTGTAAGACCAATTGAAACCGAACCGCATGGGAAACTGCTCATCCCACAATTTCTGTTAATCAAAATCAGCGTCGAATTAACAGCAGATATCAATCAGTCATCTATTCATGTGCTCACAAACACGAGCATGTCTTCGCGCATTGAAGCTATTGATCCTTGGCTTGAGGTCATTAAAACACGCTGCGACTTATTCAGCGTCGGAGAGCGATCTTTTGTGCCGATTGAAGGTGATCTTCTGTATGTAGTTCGGCGCTCTTTGAGGGCGTGGAAAATTCGCGTCTAAGCCGCTGAGCCGATACCAGCAATTCCAATAAATGTATTGGTGCGGGTGAGCATATTCCCAGTCAGATCCCAGAACTGAGGTTTTCTATGCGTATTCACTTACTGAGCGACTTGCATATTGAGCATAATCGCTTCGAAGCTGAGAAAGTTGATTGCGATGTCGTTGTCCTCGCTGGAGACATTTCAAGGGGCGAAGACGCTATATATTCCGCTCATAAGCTGTTTCCCGATAAGCCCGTGATCTTGGTGCCGGGGAACCATGAGTTCTACAGCCATCAAACGCGAACGATTGAGGACATTCACAGGTCTATGCGACTTGCTAGCGCATCGAGACTTAATAAGGCGGCTGCCCAAGTCTCTTTACTTGACCCCGGTGTCGTCGAAATTGAGGGATGGCGGTTTATCGGCGCTACTCTTTGGACTGATTTTGATCTCTTCGGGATAGATAGTTGTGACATATCTATGAGAGCGGCCGAGCAGAATTTAAATGATTACCGTCTGATACATTTGGAAGGCAAAGATGGATATCCAGACCGATTTACACCTAGCCATGCTCGCAAAGTCCATCTGAGAGAGCGGGCTTTCATATTTGAAGAGATTAAGAAGGGTGACCCTGACAAAACAGTTGTTGTTACTCATTTTCCACCTTCTCCGCAGGCTATTGCACCTAGGTTTAAAGGCGACGCCTTATCGCCTGCCTTCGTCTCTGTCAACGCCGGAGTAAAAATCCACCACTGGCCGGAGTAAAAATC
>TARA_R110002073_G_scaffold52118_6_pt1 | contig 10153 bp, 6 predicted proteins | sample TARA_R110002073 | Tara Oceans TARA_R110002073 (sample SAMEA4397174) | marine metagenome | biome: Polar Biome; feature: [DCM] deep chlorophyll maximum layer (ENVO:01000326); material: water (ENVO:00002006), including particulate matter (ENVO:01000060) such as... | depth 40 m
CGGTTTCCAGACTAAGCCCGACGCCGTCGACAAAGGCCGACAGGAACGCCCCGCCGAGATTGACATAAAACAGCCCGGCTGTGGAGAGGAACGACAGCAAAATGGCGGAAAGAAGTCCCTCGGGCGCGGCCTTGGGCAGGGAAAAGCCGGGTTTGGCGGTGGTGTCACGTGATGTTGTCATTCAGGGTCTCCGCCGCACAGGGAATTGAGGTGATGAAGTTGGGTGACGGCGGCCATAAAGGCGTGCTGCCCTCCGTCGCTGATCATGTAATATCCCCCGCCGTCGGGCAGAAGCACAGCGGACAGGCCGCCGTAGCCGGACAGGAAAGGCAGCCAGGTTTCTGAACGGCAGGACAGGTCGTCCTGGGCGTTATAGACCCAGAAGCCGTTGCTATAGCGGATTTTATTTTCCGGATGGCCCGCCAGAAGACCGCGGTCGGCGGTCTTTTTTTGCAGCGCCGCCTGAAACAGGGAAGAGGACAGAAGGTCCGAGGGATGAAGGTCTTTGTGCTGTCCCCCGAGGAAGGACAGGAGTTTGGCGATATCCTGTCGGGTCAATATCAGGCCCCAGCCGGTAAAGGGCTGTGCCTCCCGGTCAAGGCTGCGGCGGGTCCATTGGGCGCTGGGACTCAGGCCAAGAGGCGCAAATATATCCCTGACGATAAGGTCATTGAAGAAATCATGCTCGGCGCCCTTTTTTTCCTGCCAGAAGGCCTGCAGGGCCGCGCCCAGAATATAGGTGTCGGATGTGTGATAGGCGAACTGGGTTCCCGGGGCGGCTTTATGGGGGAAATGGTGACAGGCGAAGTCGATTTTCTGGCGGTGAGTCCGGGTCTGGAAGAAAGCCTGATATGTTTCCGAGCTTTCGTCGGCGTCGGCCCCGGCGGTGGTATAATTGCCAGTCGCCATGGACAGGGTGTCCCGGAACGTCACACCCCGCCAGGCCGCACCCTGACAGGCGGGAACATAGGCGGCGATCTTTTCATCCGCCGCGCCGGGATAGAGTTTTTCAAGCCGCATCAGGGCCAGTCCGGCGACCAGGGATTTGGCCAAGGAATAGGAGGGCACGGCCATCTGATCGCAGTGGGGGTAGAGACCCGCGCGGGTCATGCAGCCCCCGGCATAATGGACGCCGGCCATCAGAGCGCCAAATTGTGATATGTCTGACGGGGCGATGCGTTTGGATTCCGACAGGCCAGCAAGCGCCAGATCCGGATGGGCGTCTTTTAGGGCGGCGACCGGTTTTTGCGGTAAATAGGTTGATTTTTCCCGCTGGAAGATCTGTTGAACGGCGGCGGCCCCGGGCTGTTGTTCCGGATGCCAGCGGGCGGGCAGGTCGCCCAGCATGTCGAATTTGAAATAGGGGCAGGTCTCGCTGGCGATGCGCAGGCGGGCTTTTGTGGTTTGTCCGTCCGGGATGATGGTGAACTCGAGAACGCCGTTATGCAGGCAATTTTCATTTTTTTCCATCAGGGCGACGGGCAGGGAGGCATGCAGTCCTTTGTCATCCCGTTTAAGCGCGCCTGCCGTCAGCACCCACTCCCAGACCGGGTGGTTCCCCGGGATGGCGCCGGCCTTAACGGGCAGCAGCGCGGCCCCGTCCTGAATATAAGCGAAAGAAAATGCGGGAATTCTGTTGCGCCCTGTGTCGGGGGCTTGCGCCAGATGAAAGTCATCCTGAAGCACCCTGGTTTCCAGCCGGGCAGTGGTCACATCAAGCGTCAGGCGTCCCTCTAGCGCGCCGCCGGGCGCGGCGCAGGCGGTGGTGATGCCGAGAATAACACCTAGGCTGCTGAGGAAGCAGGGCCATCTCATAGGTCGATCCCTGCGGCGGTCAGTTGCGCCTTCAGGGGCGCGAGCTGGGTTTCATAGTGACGCCATTTCTCGACACTGGAGGTATACATGGGGTGGCGCACCTGGGCGGCGCTGGCGGTGGCCGAGGCGCTTTTATTCTCATGAAAGTTCAGACAGGCGTCCTGCCAGTCAAGACCACACCCGGCGACCAGACGTTTCGACTGGGTTTTCTGATCGGTGACCAGGGCCTCATAATCCACATCATGGATACGGCCCGGCAATTGTGCCCGCCAGTGGGCCATCAGCCGGTGATAGGCGATATAATAAGCCCCGAGGTCATCCAGCGCATAGGAATAGGGATAACCCATCTGGAACAGGGTTTTATACATGGCGTAACAATTATCCAGCGGATGGCGGCGCAGATGGATAATGCGGGCGGTGGGCAGGGCCTTGGCGATCAGGCCGATATACAGAAAATTCGCCGGTGTTTTATCAATTACAAACTGCGCGCCCTGACGCCGTTGCCCGATCATTTCCTGATAGAGAGCCCCAATGGCGGCGCAATCGAGCTTTGCTGTTTTTTGGATAAGGTCGGCTTTGCTGCGCGCTGGCCCTGCAATCCTCATAAAGGCGTGAACAAAGTCGTTGATTTCCCCGAGGCTTTCGACGTCGGAATGGCTGCTGAGAATGCGGTCGACGAGGGTGGAGCCACTGCGCGGTTGTCCCAAAATGAAAATCGGGCCCGGGGCCTCAGACACCGCCGGAATGTCCGCAAAGAAATCATCCGTCATTACCGCGGCGATGTCCGCCATGGTCCGGATATCATCGGCAACGGAATAGCTCAGCCGTTTGCGGCGGGTGTCGGCGGCCTCGCGCAGGGCGGCAAAGGATTTGTCATATGCCTTGATGTCTTCATATTCTTTCGCCAGCGCATAGCCGAGCTGGACGGGATCGCTGACGGGGTTCAGGCCGCGCGCCCGCAAGGCCTCCATTTCGGCAATATGATTGTTTTTGGCGGTTTGTTTTTTTAATGTGGCGCGATTGTAATAGGCGGCATAGTCATCTGGCGTGTGGGCGATCACCCGGTTATAGAGGTCTTCTGCCCCGGCCAGATCGCCGAGCGCCGTGGCGGTGGCGGCGGTATTATAGAGGAGTTCCGGGTTATCTCCGATCAGATGACGGGCCCGCTGGTAACAGCGCAGGGCGTCGGTATGATGCTCAAGGTCACTAAAAAGCTGCGCCGTATGTTGCAGCATGCGGGCGTCGTCCCAGGCTTTCTTTTCTAACGCGTATATTTTTTTCGTTGCGGCGGCCAGCTGCCCGCATAACAAGGTGGCTTCCGCTTCCATATGTTGAACCGTAAGGGAGGTGGGCGCCGCTGCAACGGCTTTTTGTGCGGCGGACAGCATGCCGGCAAGATCGCCCTTGGCCTGGCAGATACGCCCCGATAAAAGCCAGCCTTGCGGCAGGGTGGGGTGGCGGCTGATGAAGGCGCTGCAGAGCGCCTCGGCCTGCTCTACCTGGCCCTGCTTCAAGTGCTGATTAATCTGGTTCAGGCTATGGTGCATGGATGACCCTTTGCGTGCGGTTCTGGTGTGATGAGATGCACGATGCTGCAAAAAAGGGCCGAATGGCAAGTGAATTGCGCTTCGGCCCTTTTCAGATCAGACATTAGAAATCAACAGATACCGCAAGCCCGAGGGTCCGGGGCAGGGTGATTTCATGTTTGGCGCCACTGCCAAAATAGTTCTGGGACGGATCTGTTCCCATATAGGCCGCGGAATAAGAAGCAGATATGCCGGCCTGATTGAAGATATTTTTGGCGAAAAGCGTGACGTTGATATTGTCTTTGGTAAAGGCCAGGCTGGCGTTCCAAATGGAGAAGCCGGAATGAGTCTGTCCGTAGGTTGCGTGGGTATTGTTGATATAATTCTTGGTATCGCTCTGATAATAGCCATCCAGCCGGGTAACCATCACAATATCGCTGGTGATGTCCTTGGTATAATCCAGAGCGACATTCAGGGTGTGTTTGGGAATGCCGGGCAGACGGTTGCCGTCCTCGGCGATAACCGCACCGGTCGGTGCGATAAAGTCAGACGTCAGCTTGGCGTCGACATAGGCATAGCCGAAGCTGTAATGCAGCGCCTGGCTCAGCTGGCCTTCCATTTCCAGTTCGACCCCTTTGGTGGCGGCTGTATCACCGTTCGCGGCGGTAAAGAATCCCCAGTTAGAGGTCGCGGTGTTGATCTGAGGATTGCTCCAGTCGACATAAAAGACGCTGGCGCTATAGCGCAGGCGGTCGCTTGATCCCTTGACGCCGAGTTCGTAGTTGACCACGCTGTCGGAGCCGTAAGCGAGCCAGGCCGGGTCTTCGGCAAAGTTACCGGTCGTCGGCACCGCGGCGGCGCCGCCCCGGCGATAGCCTTCGGATATGGTGGCGTAAATCATGGTGTCATCCTGGACGTCATAGGAAATATTACCCTTGAAGAGCACGTCTTTCTTGCCGGATTCCGTCACCGTGCGGGCGGGGGCCCATGAGGCGAGGGAGTCCCAGAAAGGCAATTGTACTTCCGCGTCGGAGGAGACACTGCTGTCAAACCAGCGCATGCCGCCGGTCAGGTGAAGGCTGTCTCCGATGTCATAGGTGACTTCGCCGTAGATGGCGGTTTCTTTCACTTTGGACAGGTCGGTGTAGATGAAATCATTGTCATTTTCATCATACCCAAATCCGGGGGACATCCAGCCAAACATTTGGGAGGCCCAGGCTTTGTAACCGGCGAGCGTGCTGGTCTGGCCCACTGTTTTATCCTGATCCTGGTAATAGACGCCGGCAACCCAGTTTAAAGGTCCTTCGTTATCGGACACCAGGCGAACTTCCTGAATGAAGGCCTTGTCGCCGAAACTGCGGTCCGCCCGGGCGAGAGGACGCGGCGAATTATAATACAGGCCGCCCAGCCAGTTTTTCTGAGCATAGAACCCGGTATTCTCGCTGATGGCCGATCCGTGAACGTCATAATGAGAGGTGGAGGAGGTCAGGGTCGCGAACCCGAGATCCACGTTGATTTCTGCGGCGAACATTTCCAGGTCGGCTTCACTGGGTTCCAGCTGTACCGATCCAGAAGTATAGGCGCCATATTCATTGCCGTATCCATCAAGGAAACCTTCGGCGGTGGCGCGGCGGCTGCCGGCTTCGTCGCTCTGGGTGGTATACATCAGGGAAATGTCAATGGCGTCGCTGACTTCCATAAAGGCGCTCAGGCGGAGAAAATCAATCTCGGCCGTGTCAGCGTCCTTGACCGTTTTATAGCTGGCGTCGGTGTCGTTGATATCGCCGGGGACCACGGGTGCGCCGCTGCTGTCGAGTTCATAGACATTGACATAATCAATAATGCCGGCGTTATCCAGATGGCTGGCGACAGCGCGCAGGGCGATTTTGTCGCCGAGGGGAATATTCAGCACGACATCGCCTGTCCAGCTGATGCCGCCGGAGCCTTTTGTGCTGCTGCCGGTGCCGCTGACTGTGCCGCTAAATTCACCGAGAACCGGTTTTCTGGTGATGTAACGCACCGCGCCGCCGAGGGCGCCGGACCCATAAAGGGTGCCTTGCGGGCCACGCAGGACTTCGACCCGCTCAAGGTCTTTCAACATCATATTGGCGAAAACGGGTGTGTCATTGATATAGGTGGCCACGGTCGGGGCGGAGGAAGCGGCGTAATCCCCGCGGGCGGCGCCATCAACATTCAGGCCCCGGATGCGGATGTCATTTTTGGTGGCGGCGTTGCGGTTGCCGCGGTCGGCGACCACAATGCCGGGAATGGACCGCAGCATTTCAGTGGCGTCGACCATTTTCATATCGTCGATTGTACTGCCGGACAGGGCGGAGATGTTATAGGGAATATCCTGAACCATGGTCGCCCGCCGGGTGGCTGTCACCACGATTTCTTCCAGTTTAATCTGGTTTTCTGTGCTCTGGGCGGCATCCTGGGCCAGGCCCGGCGTCGCGGCGACAAGGGCGGTGGATGACAGTAGCGCAAGTGATGTAATCTTTTTTCTGACAGACATTAAATGTCCTCCCATAAATTTATACTGACTAAAAATATTATTGACGACAAAAATATTATAGTCAACTATAAAAATATATTCTACTCGTACAAATCCGCCCAAAACCCGGCCAGACCCGAGACTTGATCAGGTCATAAAAAGTTTGTAATCAAAGGCTTGCTGGGAAAATCAGGCCTTGAGGCTTTCCACCAGCAAAGTGATATCTTTTCTGACTCCGGCGAGCATTTCTTCAATCGTCATGGATTTGAGATAAATAAATCCGAGGAAATGGTTCCGTTCCAGCCGGGTCATCAGATAGGCATATTGTTCGGCATCCAGCGGACGCAGCACGCCGAGTTCACTATATTTTTCGAGCGCCACAGCCAGGGCGGCCGCAAGATCATCGGCGATGCCCGCCAAATAGCGGGGGGCGACATCCGGGTCGGATGTGGTGGCGACATAGGCGACCACATGTCCCCATAATTCCCGGGACATATATCTCAGGGTATTCTGCATGTTTGACCCGATGATATCGGTCAGCAGATCTGCAGGATCTTCGCTGGCGGCGCGCTGTTCATATTCGGCGCGCTTGCTGCGGGTGTCTTCCTCGCCGTGGGCGATCAGCGCGAGCAGAAGTTCTCCTTTATTGCCGTAATAATTATACACGGTGGCCGGCGATACCAGAGCTTCTTCTGAAATATCTTCGATCGTGGTGACGGCAAACCCCTTTTTTTCAAAGAGGTGAACGGCCGCTTTTTCAATCATTTCGCGGCGGCGCGCTTTCTGTTTGGCTCTTAAACCTGTCATGTGAATATCCTTTTCTAAATTTATAGATGGCTTTATTTTTCAAGACAAGTCTATTTTTAAACAGAGGGGCTGTAGCAACGTTCTGGCGGCTTTTACAGGCCCCATTTCTGCGCCGGGTCTGTCTTTTTTGTGATGAAAGATAGACGTTATGTCACAGTCTGATAATATGGGCCCGGATGGTTAGGGGCTGTGTAATAGAAAAGGTTGTGTCGCACATATGCAGATGAAGCAAATAGAAGTTTTTCATGCGGTATACTCCACAGGCTCTGTCAGTAATGCGGCTAAATTCCTCCATGTCTCCCAACCGGCGGTCAGCAAGGTATTGCACCGTGCCGAGGATCAGCTGGGCTATCTTTTGTTTAAGCGGGTTAAAGGCAAGCTGGTGCCAACGGATGAGGCGCACAGTTTGTTCGCCGAGGTCTCTCAGGTCTATCAGCAGATTTTGTCGCTGCAGAAGAAAGCCCGTAATCTCAAGTCGGGCGCGGCGGGGCATATCCGGCTTTCTGTCATGCCGGCATTGGGGCTCAATGTGCTGCCGCTTTCCATCGCCCGGTTTCTCGAAGATCATCCCGGGGTGACTTTTGACATCCAGACCCGGCATTATGACGACATGATCCGTTCTCTTTATGAACATGAAATCGATATCGGTCTGGCGTTCAACCCTGATAATCATGTGGGCCTGGCGCGATATGAATTTGGTCAGGGCGAGTTTGTTTGCGTTCATAATCCGGAAAGTTTTCCGAAAAATCCCGATCGTCTGGGCCTTGCGGAGCTTGAGGGTAAAAACATCATCAGCATCAAGGACAGTGGTCCTTTATCCGACTTGCTGTTTCAGCGTATCCTGCAGGAAGGGGTCAGTACCGATTCCGCCATTACGGTACAAACCTATTACATCGCCAAGAATTTGGTTGGGTATGGTATGGGGATGGCCATTGTCGATCAGCTGACCGCGCAGGCGGAAGGGCCGGGGAAGACCAGTTTTAAAGGATTTACCCCGCCGATTACCTATGCGGTGACAGGGCTATATGCCGAAAGCCGTCCATTGTCCAATGTGTGCCAGAATTTCCTGGGTTATCTTAAGCAGGTCTATGAAGAACTGGTTCAGCCGGCGAAATAAGTATAACCTATCGTTATGGGGAGAGCATGACTTGCTATTATCTTTCGGGTTTGAATCAGGCTATTATGGAGGTCATAAAAGAGTATAAAGGGCGGGTACTGGTCATGATGCGTAGCATATGTTTGATTGTTTTTGGCGTGTTCAGCCTGTGTCAATTTGCAAGCTTTGCCACGGCGGAAACCCTGTCCGGTCGTCTTACGGATACCTCCGGGGCGCCGGTGCAGAATTTTACGGTGCAGATCAACAAAGATGTGATCAAAGGGCGGGACGGTGTTTTCACTCTTGATGTGGAACAGACGGAGCTTGTGTCTCTGCAATTTTCGGCCCCCGGTTATTTCCCGATTACCCAGACATTTTCCCTGCTGGAATTGAATCGCAAGGAGGAAGGTCATGCGCTTCCGCCGGTTCAACTGGTCGCCAGAAAGCCGGGCCGGGTCATGCTGGCGTTTGGCGGGGATGTGATGATGGGGCGGCGCTATAGCAGCCCGAGAGGCGATGAGACGGTTTTGATCCGGCCGGATCACAAGGCTGAAGACACAAAAGCCATCGTTCGTCATGTGAAACCTTATTTCGACGGGGCCGATTATGGGTCCGTCAATCTGGAAACCCAGGTGATGTCCGCCAGACCGAAAGGTTCGGCGTCGAAGCTGGTGACATTCTTTTCGCCGCCTGAAACAACGACGGCGCTGGCCTGGGCCGGGGTTGATTATGTGACCCTGGGCAACAATCATACCTATGACAATCTTGAAGAAGGACTTGTTGCGACACTGGATATTCTTAACGCGAGCCCCCTGGCGTTTTCCGGGGCGGGCCTGACGGAGAAGGCGGCACTGGCGGCCCATCGCATCGATATTTCGGATATGCCGTACAGTTTCCTGGGCTATGTCGGCTGGAAAGGCGGCGGCCAGCCGCACCAGGCGGCGGAAGGCGATCATAAAGGCGGAGCCGCGCTCGGGAGTATGGAAAATATCATCCGGAGTGTCGGGGCGGAAGTGGCCGAAGGCCGCACCACGGTTGTACAATATCACGGCAGCCTGGAATATGGCGAAGAGCCGACACTGCTTACGGAGCAGCGGTTGAAAAGCGCCATAGATCAGGGCGCGGATCTGGCGATCGCCCATCATCCCCATGTGGTGCAGGGGTTTGAAATCTATAAAGACCGTTTAATCGCTTATTCCCTGGGCAATTTTATTTTTGACCAGTATTTCTATGGGCCACAATTTTCCTATATGCTTTATGTCTGGATGGATGGCGAGAAATTTCATCGGGCGGAAATTGTGCCGGTTTACATCAAAGGCTATGTGCCGACGCCGGCAACCGGGCCGGTCCGCCGGGCGATCCTGAGCCGCACGGCTGAATTGTCGGACCGGCGTGGCGTCAGTCTTGGTTACAGCGGGGGGCACGGTGTAATTACGACAGGTTCGGCGTCGCCCGGCGTCAGCGTCGCGCGGAATATTTCTCTGGACCTGATGGCGGGGAAAGAAAAAGTCATCTCCCTCGGGCACTGTACGGCGGGTGTTTATGCTACGGGAGTTGAGGCGCAGGATACTGATCTGACCTATCGCTTCGGTCAGGAAATGCTGCGGCGGGGCGATTTTGAATCATTTGACCACTTTGATGCACCCGAACGGGGTTGGATCATTGAGGATCCGGCCTCTGGCCTTAGCCGGGATGACGCTTATCAGGGCGTGAAATCCTTCAAGCTTTCCGGCGCCACCGGCAAGAAGACGGCGACGTTTGGCATGAAGGTGTTTACCCGCCTGTATCGTCCGGCAACGCCAAGCAGCCTGATCGGGCAGGTTCGCGCTGATCAGGACGTGACCGTCAAAGTTTATTTTCAGGGCCGCCCGACAAGGGGGAAACTCGGAGATTCTCTTGAAAATGCGCCGAAGAAATTACTGGGCAGTCTGAAAGTTGCCAAAGGTGACTGGCGCAGGCTTTCAGTGGAGTATAACAGCCCCCGGGTCGGCTATCGCAGCTATCGTCTTTTGCTGGATGTCGAGCATGAGGGAGGCCGGGACCTGCCGGATGTCTATTTTGACAATATCGGGCTTGTTGAATGGCGCACCGCGTATCAGTCTGCCGACGGAGCAGGTCATGTCAAGTTCCCCAATCAGTATACGCATTTGGCGGTGCGGGCGGGGCAGCAGGATGTGAACCAGGTGCTAATCCATGAATATCATGACGACCCGGCGCGGGAAGAGGATGTAACGGGGCGCTGTCAGAATGGAACTGCGGCGCGATGATAAGTCTATTCCCCCGGTTCGGGATGCATAAGGGTTCAGAATGAAATATATTGTAATTTTTTTGATAACATTCTCTCTGTGGGGCTGTGGGGCGGAAAGCGAAGATCGCTTTATCACGATCGGCACCGGCGGGGTGACGGGCATCTAT
>TARA_R110002073_G_scaffold327061_1_pt1 | contig 10147 bp, 10 predicted proteins | sample TARA_R110002073 | Tara Oceans TARA_R110002073 (sample SAMEA4397174) | marine metagenome | biome: Polar Biome; feature: [DCM] deep chlorophyll maximum layer (ENVO:01000326); material: water (ENVO:00002006), including particulate matter (ENVO:01000060) such as... | depth 40 m
TGGAATTTTCTCTGGCGCTAGGTATGGAATTTAGTCTGCCATTGACATTTATCTTTAAAGTATATTGATATATTTAGTTATTTTAGTAGATTTCATGGTATGATATGTGCTGTATTTTAAAAAACTCTTAAATTAAATTTATGCTTTGTTCATATCACTGTACTGCTAAATCATACAATCTGAAATTAATTGATAAAACTCTTAATGTTACAAAATTTAATACTAAATTTCATGAAGACGTTGTCTGTATTACAATAGGCGATGAAACTAATGCATTTATATTTTCATATGGGGTATTTGTCATCTGGAATGCGATGCCTGATAGTTTAGATATTATGCGTGAAATTTGTGATAAAATATCTATTGATATTGTTGATACTCAAGCTTCAGATATCTTCGAGTTTGTATATTCAGACAAAACAGAAATAGATGAAGAAACTGATTTAATATATCTTGAATCTGATGACGTTTTAATTAAATTATCTTTATCATATGCTTTATCTCAATCAGTAAAGTTAGAAGTATTTGAATCATCGGTTGCTGAAACAATTCAAGAAACAAGTTTTTTAACTAAGCAAGTTAGCGCTAGAGGTAAGACGACTTTATCAAGAAGAAAAGTATCGAAACTTATGGGAGAGCTATTTGAAGAGCGAAATTCTATTAATCTTGATTGTGATTTATTAGATACACCTGAGTTTTTTTGGAAGCGCCCAGGTTATGAGCCATATTATAAGATAACTACAGAATACTTAGATTTAAAGCAAAGAATAGATGTTTTGCATAGAAGGTTAGATGTTGTACATGAACTTTATATATTTTTATCACATGAGTTAAACTCTGCTCATTCATCTTTTCTTGAGTGGATTATTATTATTTTGATTTCTGTTGAAATAGCTATGGAAGTTGTTAAGCAAATCAAGGATATTGTTTAGTAATTATAATTAATTATTTTTAATATCTAGATGAACAGATTGCTCAGTATATAATTTATAAATAAAATAAATTAATTTACCTATAAAGAATCCTGCGCAGACACCTGATACACCAAGAGCAATAATTTCAAACCAGATATCAGAAGTAATATTAGGATCAACTGACATGCTGTAACCTAAATAATACTTGCTTGCAAAAATAATAATTATAATAACTAAAGTACTCCAGGTTCCTGGAACTTCTAATAATCTATTATTTTTATCTACTCTTATTTGTTTGAACCTCATGCAATTAGCAGCGCCTAGAATTAAACCTATTAAAATAGATAAAATCCATAAGACAATTGTAAAAGCAGATAGGTTAAAAGATGTTACTAAAGAATGAACTGTCATTATTGTAAATAATGCCGGGATTATAAATAATTTATCTAATGACACTATGTTTTGTTTAGATGCTCTAATGCCTATATTTATAAGATATATAAATAATACATAAACCCACCAAGGAGTGTGATATAACGTTTGCCAAATTGTATTCATATTTTAGATAAAGAAAGTTATTATATAAATGATTATAGGTGAATATATTTGAATTATGAATATATTGTGGATCTTTACTTTTTACATTTATTAATTTGATAAAAAAAACAAGGAGTTAGTGTGTCTATAGCATGTCTTGAGCAAGATTTTTTAGTATTTCTTAAAGAAATAAATGTTTATCAGAGTATTATTGATATTATCGAGGTTCATCAAATCACAGATGCTCCGCTAGGTTCAGTTGATTCTTATTCATCTATAGCGAGCATAATATCTCAAAAGCACCTTGAGTTAGAAACTTCAAAAAAAATGGCTAATTTTATAGAGAAACTATCTATTGATGAAGTTTATTACCAATTAAGTTATGTTACACAAAAATCTTTGGAAATATGTATAGATACATTTAATAAAAATAAATTAATTGATAAAGATGAATATGCTAAATATGTTAAGCTTTGTAGCACATCACAGCAAAAATGGGAAGAAGCTAAAAGAGAAAATGATTTTTCTTTGATTGCACCATATCTAGAAAAAATTATCTCCTATAAAAAATCAATCATTGAAAAATTTAAACATAATTATAAAAATCCATATGATGTTTTATTAGATGAATATGAAGAAGGTTTGAGCGTTGAAGTTATTGATCTTTTGTTTTCAAAATTAAAAAATGAAGTTGTAAATTTAATAAAAAATATAAAAAAATCAGGAAAAATAATTTCAGCTGATTTTTTATACTCCCATGTTCCAGCTGAAAAACAGCATGAGCTAGCAAAAAAGATATTATGTAATATGGGCTTTGATTTTTTAAGAGGAAGACTTAATAAATCAGAACACCCCATGACTGGTGGAATATTTGATGATGTAGTTGTTACAACTAAATATAAAGAAAATGACATGATAAGCGGTATTACTGGAGTAATTCATGAAGGAGGTCATGGACTTTATGAGCAAAATATCAGTTCATTATTTAAAGATACCCCTTTAGGTATTTTAAATGGTAGATGTGCGTTACATGAGTCGCAATCCTTATTTTGGGAGTATCTTACAGCACCAAACATTAAATTTTGGAGTAATTATTATTCACAAATTCAAAAAATGTATAAGCCTAGTTTAGATAAAATATCATTAGAGCAATTTCATAAAGCAATTTATAGATTAAATATTAACCCGATACGCTTAGATAGCGATCCTTTGTCTTATATTTTACATATAATCATTCGCTATGAAATAGAAAAGGATTTATTTAATAATGAGATATCAGTATCAGATTTGCCTAATGTATGGCGTCAAAAAATGAAGGAATATTTGGGAGTGGATATACAAAATGATCAAGAAGGAATTTTGCAAGACGTGCATTGGTTTGCAGGACTTTTTGGATATTTTCCTTGTTATATTGTAGGTTATGCATATGCAGCACAATTTTACTCTATCGTTAAAAAAGATTTACCTGATTTTGATGAAATATTATCTAAAGGAAATTTGCAGGAAATACAACAATGGTTAAAAAGTAAAATACACCATTATGGTTCAAGTAAAGCTCCTTTAGAAATTCTAAAAACAGTAACAAAAGAGAAGCCAAATTCTCAATATTTAATAGATTATTTATATACTCAATATAATAAAATATATTCATTGTCTTCTAATTAAGCAAAAAAATGTAACAAGGATTAGCCTGTGACTTTATACCATTATCAATGAATCAATGGACTAATGTTTTATATTTAAGATTGTGTTGGGTTGGACTTTTCATTAAGAGAATGAAAATGTTCATCTAATATCGTATCTACTGTCCAAGGGATATTTATTACAATTATTCCGCTGCCATACATGCCTTTTTTCACTTCATTTTTTTTATGGAAAATTTGGTTATGCCAAATTTTATCTTTTGGAAATTTATCAAACAGCCAAAATAACTCCTTATGGAAGCTTTTTTGAAAAATTATAGGGTACCATATTACATAAATACCTTGAGGATTTTTTTTATAATTATTGTACACAAAATTAGCAAGTTTATGATATTCAGTTTTAACTTCATAACTAGGGTCAAAAAATATAATGCCTCTTGGCTCTTTATATGGCACTAGAGCATTAACAGCCTCATAGGAATCTCTTTTATAAATTTTAATATTCTTATGTCGAGATATTTCTTTAAAATTATCAACTAATAAAGCATGAGTCTTTGTGTGGTTTTCAATGAATATAGCTCTATCTTGAGATCGAAGTTCAGATTGTATAACGTAAGGAGATCCTGAGTATATATTTTCAGTAGTTTTTTGCAGTAACTCTTCATACAGAAAATTTTTTTCAGATAAATCTTTTAATAAACTATATCCAGTTTTATATTCTTGATTAAAATCACTTTCTTTAGAGTTTAGATTATAAATTCCTTCTCCAGCAAAAGCATCGATGATACAACAAGCTGATTCTTTGTTGTGCAAATATTTTAAAATAGCCAATAAAGTTACATGCTTATGAATATCAGCAAAGTTGCCTGCATGATATCTGTGTTGATAACTATACATAATTAAATAAGTTAATATTTTGTGAAGCGGGTTGCTATTGAAGGTAATTATATCTTATTAAAAAAATAAGGAAAGTAATGAATCAATAAGGACAAAATCATCTAAAATAATATATTTATTGTAAGATGTGCTATATTTTTTATATTATCAATCAAATATAAGGAAATTTAACAATGCCTGGTATTCTTAACTTAATAGCTCTTATTGTTATTTTTGGTTTAATTTTGGGTTTAATTAACATGTTTATCCCAATGCCACCGGCAATCAAATCATTACTTAATATAGTTATTCTAATTATTTTAATTATATATGTCTTACAGTTTTTTGGACTAATTAAGCCAATGTTTCCAATGTTAAAGATATTTAAATAGACCTTTTGAATTAAATGATACTCTGAATTATCCAGAGCATCATTTAATTCATATCCAAGCGTTATAAATGCCTAAGTATTATACCATTATCAATACCATTAACATCTAAAACACTATCAAAGTATTCTTCAGAATATCTGATCTTACTTATAATTCATATGCTGATCTAAGCGATTTATTTTTGTTGTTAACCTATAATGAAATTATTAATCTACTTTTAAGGAATAAATTATGCTAGGTACAATATTACTTATTTTGTTAATATTATTTTTGGTTGGTGGTTTACCAACTTGGCAACATAGTAAAAATTGGGGATATACCCCGGTTGGTATTATTGGAATAATTTTAATTATTTATATAATTTTGATATTGCTTGGACGTATATCTATAGGTCTTTAGATAATAAAAAAAAACCCAATCATTTTTATATAGAGTGATTGGGCTTTATATTTGGAAAGTAAATATTTAATTTTAGTTATAATGCTTGGCGACAATTTAAGACTACTTAAAATTACTTGCTTTAACTTTATACCATTATCATCAGCAAAACGATATTATAAATATAAATAATAAATTAAAAAAGTAGGGTATTAAATAATCAAATATAATGTTATTTCATTAAATCTTAATTTTAAATCATAAAATATTATTATAAAAATTCTTCAGCAAACTCCATTCTCTTTTATAGATTTGACAACAATATATAAAAACATTATCTTATTTTTTATGTGTCAAAATTTTAATTTGATATGTAATAAAAAAATTTAATAACTAAAAGGAATTATTGTTAGATGAAGCTATATAACAAAAGTAAAAGCATTAATTACTCAATTACCATGATAGGCTTATTATGCTCATTGCATGGCTCTTCAGTATATGCTCGAGTAATGGAACAAGCTAAAAATTCAGATGGAAAATCCTATATTGGAGTTTCTGTAGGCAATGGTAATTCTAATAAAATTAAAGTTAACCAATATAGTACTGCTTTTTTATCAGAAGCCACTCAAGGTGGTCCTTTGGCAGTTGATGCTTTTGGAAAAACTAATAGCAAGTCAGTTGATTTCGTTGGAGGTCAAATTGGTTATCAGTTTTCAAAAATAAAGTTTTTTGCACCAGCTATCGAACTTGAAGGATTTAACTTTGGTAAAAATAAGTTTAAGAGTCATGACATCAATAATAATACAGTAAGATTAGATGAGCATGATTTCTATGTAACGTTACCTATTAAAAGCAAAATTTTTCTGATGAATGCTGTTGCAAACTTTGATTTTTTTAAATTCAAAAGATTTCATCCGTTTGTTGGTGTTGGTATTGGTGGTGCAGTATTGTCTGTTTCGAATGCTTCAGCTATACAAGTATCTCCGCCTGAAACTGTAAATCATTTTAATTCAAACCCAAGTGATAAAGATACAACTTTTGCTGGGCAAGTAAAACTGGGTGTTAATACTGATATAACTAAACACTTTAGTTTATTTGTTGAATATAAAAGAATGTTTATAGGAAGCAGCGTATATAATTTTGGTTCAACTCTTGCTGAAGGTCATGCTGTAACAAGTAGCTGGAATGTTAATCTAGACTCTCAATATTATAATATGGGTTCCATAGGTTTAAGATTAAATACTTAGAAAAATTAAGCTGTAAATAATAATGTGGTAAGTTACTAATTTACCACATTATCATTGTTTCAGTTAACCTAAAAATAAATTACATTGTAAATGTTTATTTTTTAAAAAATTTACAACAAAAAAGTTAATTTTCATCTGAAACATACTCAATAATATCCTGAATATTACAATCTAAATGTTTGCATAGCTCATTCAAGGTACTAATCTTTAAAGCCTTTGCTTTTCCAGTTTTTAAAATAGACAGGTTTTGCTCATTAATTCCAATTAACTCAGACAGCTCTTTACTTTTTAATTTGCGTTTTGCAAGCATGACATCGATATTTATAATTATCGCCATATAAAATCCTTCATATAATTTAAAATATAAACTTAAATTGTATGTATGTTTTCTTGATGTATTCTTATCGCTTCAAGCATAACCCAATACAGAAGAATTAATATTAGAGTATAAATTATAAACACACTAAAGTTAAAGATCATTAAAAAAGAATACATAAATTTGGCAAGGGGTAAATATGGCTGAACCATTTCCACTGTTATTACTGCTGGAATAGATATGATTATTTTAATAATCATGAATATCCAAAATAAAGAAGATACCAAGTAAGTCCAACCAATTTTTTTATAATAAACAATATTCTCTTTTGCAAAATATTCAGCATTTTGATAATTTTTTAGCACTTTAATTAGATTTAAAAATAAATATAAACTAATTCCTGTAGACAAAAGCCCTATTAATATTTGTTTTATCATTTCAAATGTTCCAAGTTTGTCAGGAAACATTAGATGTACATAAATAGGAGGAAAAACATTAATAACTCCAATTACTATAAATAAACCAAATAAAATTTGAAATGTTACTTTTAAAAATTTACTTAGCTTTGTTATTTTATTAGACATACTACTACCTCTTGTTTATTGTTAAAAATTATTATAGAACACATCATACAATATACGATATCGTACAACAAGCTTTTTTTATTGTATTGCGATAATATTTTACCTTAATATTAGAAGGCTTTTTGAAATATGATAGGGTAGATTCAGATAGCGCAAAGTGCGCAGCCATATTTTGCTTGTAGCGTCATCAACTGCTAGAAGCAGAGAATATTGCTCATCATCTTTATGTTCAAACCAACAGTGCGGAGAGCCATCTATTTGGATTAATTCTCCTAAACAAGGTTTTCTATATCTAGGCTGATAAGCTCTAGTTAATCGCTGTTTTCTTGGAATCCATAATTCATTGTTCAATCATCAACTGTCTTACAGTTTCTTTTGAAATTGATAGTTTATGAGCCTCATTTAGCTTTTCTGTGGCAAAGGTTGGCTTAAACTCATAATAAAATTTTCTTATAAGAGACACTGCCAAATCTTTTAGCTTTATCATATTGCTTTAATAATTTAACTGCGCATAATGTACATTATGTTAAATAGACGCTTAATTAAGTGTTATGCATGCCTGGAATCTTGGTTCCACGCGTTGTTCGCGTCGTACTCTATAGGGCTCCGGTTTTTGTAACTGAAAACCAGCGACTCCTGGCAAAGTGTATATTTATATTCTTTTGGAAGATTCTTGGTTGCTTTAAATAATTTTAATATTAAATTATAAGTATCTTTGTATACTGGTAGATTATAATAAATAGAAATAACTAAGCGCCTCGAAAAATTTTCCAAAACAAGCATTGCTTGTTTTGGATATAGTTAAAAAGAAGTTTTTTTAGTTGCATTTTAATAATCCTTTATAATAACAATAAAACTTATCTATCTAGTATATGCAACGCTCCTGTTTAATTCAATTTTAAGATTATTTAGTCAAAAAAGTAAAATTAAAGCCTGTCATTAAACAACTGTGAATCTGCCCCGACAAGAGCAGTTAGAATCGTTTCACGTTAACTTTATTTATTTTAAATATTATTCTTTAGTTCTTTTTAATACTTAATTGATAATGGTATAAATACTTGAGTGATTAAAAGAGGTGCCTAGCGTCTCTTTGGTTTTAATTGTTTACCATCTGAATCGTTATCATCTTTTTGCGCCTCTTTTAATGCGTTGCATACTACTATTTTTTGAGTTTCATTAAGATACATCAGAACGTAACTAAAATCACGTTCTGATGTAATTATACTTTTTAAATTATCTTTTAATACGATACATACCTCGTTTCTTTCAATATCATTAAGATATTGAAGAGCTTCACCAAGATCACGTCCTGATTTAATTATCTCTTTTAAGTTATCTTTTAATACGGTGTATACTGCAGTTACTTGAGTCTCACTAAGGTATTGAGTAACATAACCAAAATCACATCCTGATATGCATTTTAACTTATCTTTTAATGCGATACATGCTGAGGTTATTTGAGCCTCAGTAAGATATTGAAGAAGGCAAGCAAAATCCTGTCTTGATCTAATTATACTTTCCAAATTATCTTTTAATTCGGTGTAGACTGCACTTCTTTGAGCATCATTAAGATATTGAAGAGCGTAACCAAAATCAATTCCTGATTTTATTGTATCTTTTAAATTATCTTTTAATTCAGTGTAGACTGCATTTCTTTGAGTCTCATTAAGATATTTAATAACGTAACTAAAATCAACTCCTGATTTAATTATATTTTTAAAATAATTTTTTAATGCGGAACATACTGTATCTCTTTGAGCTTCATTAAGATATTGAAAAACATCGCTAAAATCAAGTCCTGATGTAATTATATCTTTTAAATTATCTTTTAATGCGGTGCATACTGCACTTTTTTTGGCTTCATTAAAGTTTTGAAGGACTAAACTAAAATCTTTTCCTGATTTAATTATATCTTTTAAATTATCTTTTAATATGATACATACCGAAGTTATTTGAGTCTCATTAAGATATTTAAAAGCATCGCTAAAATCACGTCCTGATTTAATTATATCTTTTAAATTATCTTTTAATGCGGTGCATACTGCACCTCTTTGAGTTTCATCAAGATATTCAAAAGAGTCACCAAGATCATTTCCTGATTTAATTATATTTTTTAAACTATCTTTGAATTCTGTGCATACTACTATTATTTGAGTTTCATTAAGAAAATAAATAACGTAACAAAAATCTTCTACTGATTTAATTATATCTTTTAAATTATCTTTTAATGCGGTGTATACTGCGTCTCTTTGAGTCTCATTAAGGTATTGAAGAACTAAACCAAAATCTTTTCCTGATTTAATTATATCTTTTAAATTATCTTTTAATGATTTTAGTATAATATTTGTTTTTCCATTATTTGATGCATAATCAATAATTGTCGATAATGTTTGAACAGAATCAAAAAGCTTTGTGATATAACCTCTCTTTGAAATTGCTTCCAATAAAGCTTTTAAGTTATCTTCTGAGCAATCCAAAACAAAATTAGTTAAATTTTCAATATTATTTTTAATTGGATTTATAAATTGTTCAATATTTTCATCTCTTTGGCATAAAGATAAAATCTCATCTTTAGTTAAATCCTTAATAATATCAAGTAATGTATTTAAATCTTTAATTTTAAAGTCAATTTTAAATGTTTCTAGTAATTTAACAGATAAGCCTAATGAGTCTACTCCTTGATAATTATCAATCTTGCTTAATGAGTATTGCAAAGCATTTTTAGTTTTCTGTAGATTACTATGTAAGTTTTTTATTAAATTAGCCTTAGATGTCTTAGATGTAGATATTTCTGAAAGTGATTGCTTTTGTTCTGGATTTGAAATTAATTTCTCTAAAGCCTCCCTTCTTGAGCCTATACATGTATCCATGTTTGTTGTTGCATTCTGATTTCTCGATGAATCACTTGCCAATATTAATAGCTTTTCAATTTCATTTTTTATCTCTGCTGGAATCTTATTTTTTTCTTCATCTTCTAATGAAGAATTTCCTTGAGTTATAATTACTTTTAATATTTCTTCTTTATAATCTTTTGCTTGCTCAAAAGAAGATATATTTTTATCCCTATTGTCTTTAGAAAAAAAAGCCTCGATAACATCTTGTTTAATAATACCTTGTTTTATACCGGTATCTTTTGATTTTACTGTATAAGTCAATCCTTTTGTAGGATTATCATGAAATTTTAGATATATAAATCCTTCTTGAATCTCATGATCGTCTTGCCACTGTTTTAACTGATACTCTAATCCATCATAATATTC
>TARA_R110002073_G_scaffold4917_6_pt1 | contig 10145 bp, 8 predicted proteins | sample TARA_R110002073 | Tara Oceans TARA_R110002073 (sample SAMEA4397174) | marine metagenome | biome: Polar Biome; feature: [DCM] deep chlorophyll maximum layer (ENVO:01000326); material: water (ENVO:00002006), including particulate matter (ENVO:01000060) such as... | depth 40 m
GCCTGTTTCTCTGCGGGTGGCTGGCCTTCTCCCTAACCGGCAGCTATCTTTTTCTTTATTTCACACCGCTGTTTGCTTTTCTTTCATTTCAACTCACGGACTACGGACAACGACTACTTGTTGCCAACCTGGTCATTCCATTGTTTCTGAGCTTACAGCTCATTTTGCTCGCGTTCATAAAGCAGCCTGGCTTGAAACTATCCTCGGCAGCAGGAATTCTTACGGGGCTTTTAACATTAACTCGCCCCGAGTACCTCTACATGGCACCTGTAGTTGCGGGCTGTTTTTGGTGGTTATCGAAAAAGCCCATTTATCCAGCTATCCTCCTGATTGCTTTTGCGATGACGCTCACACCCTGGATATGGCGCAATCATAGCCACTTTGATCAAACCACTTTAATCCAGAGCAACTACGGCAATCACATTGCAACGGAACGAATTGCACTGAATCAAATGTCCTGGACACAATGGCCAGTGAGTTTTATTTATTGGTTTCCCGACAGTGGTGACAAGATTGCCAAATTTCTCTTTAGCAAAGAAGTGAGTGGCGCCTTTGATAATTCGTCAGCCTACTCAATATTTGCAGCACCAAATTCAGAACTTTTCGAATCCATTGATCCAACCCGGTCACCTCTGATGATCTTGGCTGATGGCTTTGTCAAAGAACCCCTAAAACACATCGCCGTTACCTTATCTCTGGCCTGGAGAGGCGTCTTTGTTGGAAAAATCTGGGGCGCCGTTGGCTTGATCGGCTATTTGCTTTTGTTATATCGAGAAACCAGCCGCGGCCGATATGGGTTGATGTGGATAAGTGTCTTGCCGCTATTTATGCTCGCCATGAGGGCGGGCGTGTCCCTGAATGTGCCGCGCTATAACGCGCCGATGATTGGCTTACTTGCGATGGGCTGGGTCTATTTTTTAGGGGCACTTTCTCGCTCTAGCATTCAGCATGACTTACACACAGATGACTAAAACTAGATCTCTTTGGTTTGTCTCATTCGGGATTAGCATCCTGTTGATTGGCCTTCTCCTTTGGGTTGTCGATTTGACAAGCCTGAACGCAGCCCTGGGGGAGGTTAAACTACCGCTTTTGTTGGCCGCACTGGTTCCCCTAACAGCGGAAGCACTAATCACCTCAAAACGCATTCAGTACTGTGCGGATAGCGCGGTCCCGTTTAGTCGAGCGGTCTATAGCAACGCCTGGTATGTCCTGTGGCTTGGCGTACTGCCCGCTAGACTTGGCGAGGTTGCGGGTATTGGGGTTTTTAAGAAAGTACTCGGTATGTCGAATGGCAGCGCGATAGCCAGCATCGTTGTCCAACGCATTTATGACCTCACTATTCTCAGCGGGTTACTGGTCTTGTTCATGTCCCAGATCTGGCTTGATGGCCAGTTATCAATTTGGATCGCGGTAGGGATATTTATACTGCTTGTGCTATTGATTATGACGCTGCCTTTTTGGCTCTCAACTTCAGCGCGCTGCCTTTACGGTCTTAACCATCGACACAGAATCGCTCGCGGGGTGCTGCGCATCATCCTGCAGGCAAAAAGCTGGTACCGCAGTCGCCAGCATCAAAGGGTGGTGATGCGCCTTGTGTTGGCAACCCTCGCAAAATGGCTAGTCAACCTGGTCGCCGTGTTACTGATCTTCAGCGCCTGCCATATCCAGGTCGACCTTGCGACTCTGTTGGTCATCTGCATATTGATACACTTTCTTGGTGCGATACCCATTCAATCTGTTGGCGGCTTTGGGGTAGTTGAAGTTGGCCTGACTGGCCTTTTAGTTGCAGCCCAGGTACCAGTTACAGATGCGGTCGCCGCTAGTTTGATGCTTCGAATGATGTCCCTTGGCTATGCGGCAATATTCTTCATATCCAGCTTTATTTTGCTGAGGAGCCGCTAGGTGGCCGATCAACGGGTAGATGAAAAATATACTCCGATGCGTGATCGACACGATGCCCAGCATGCCTCCGCAAACGGATATGTCGGCAATTGGTTTTTTCAAAGAGAGCAACGATTCTTGCTCAACAGGATTCAGCCGGGACTCACTTTAGATATCGCCTGCGGATCAGGACTCATGTTAAAACGCGCTCCGGGGCTTGATGTGATTGGGCTCGATTTCAATGCAGATGCCTGTCGACAGGCGAGAAGCAATCAAACAGCAATCACACGGGGCGACGCCTTCACGTTACCGTTCGCCGAACACTGCTTCGACAATGTTGTGAATTGCCAATTCCTCAACCAACAGCCCATCGGCCAGGAACAACTATTTATCACCGAGGCTGCACGGGTTCTCAAGCCAGGCGGTCAACTTCATATCATGTGGCGGGGAGCAACCACCCTGATACATCGCTCGGTCAATCAGCTCAGCCGAACTTTGAATCGTGTCAAAGGAGAACCCAATTTCCCACAATTTGTCCACACACCGGATAACCTCGTCCGGGTTGCAAAAAGCTGCCATCTCAGCGAGGTAGTTCGCACCATGACGCTGCCTCTAGGTCCCGCAGAAATACAGCCACAAAATCCCTTCGCTGCAATTTTTGGTGCCTCCCACTATCTTTGTTTGGAGAAAACCGGGTGAAGTTAATTGCCTACAACGATGCGCTGCATAAGACTAAGTGGGACGAGTTCGCGTCAACAAAAGGTACATTTTTTCATCTCAGTACCTGGCTCAAGGTGATTCAGGCAACCTACCGGTTTGAACCAAATTACTACCTGTGGGAGCAAGACGGATGCATCGGGGGAATTCTACCCGCCTTTAGAGTTAAGCGGCCCTTTGCAGGATACGCATTGATTTCGAATCCTTTTTCAGTTTCTGCAGGCCCCCTGACCATGGACCCCGGCGACCAGATAGAGTTTGTTGACGCCATAGCCAAGCAAGCTACTGCTGCAGGTATCAATTATATTGAGTTGCGGGATGTGGATCGAGATATAGAGCTGGATGTTAACGAAGGCTGGGTGTCGGAACATCAGTTCGCCACCTTTGAAAAGCAGTTAACGCCCAGCGAAGAGGACAATTTTCTCGCGATACCAAATCGGCAAAGAGCCGTGATTCGAAAAGCCGATGCGATGGGACTAACACTAGATCAACACAGGGACATAAAGCGTTTTCTTTCGGTTTATGCAACTAGTCTCCGAGATCTAGGGACACCTATCTATCCTGCTCGATATTTCGAAGCGTTACTGAATTTTTTCCCAGCACAAACCTCATTGTTTAGCGTGAAACACCAGGAATGTGATTTGAGTTCAGTGCTGTGCTTCAACTTCAACAACAGGTTGATGCCCTACTACGGTGGCGGCACCCGGCTAGCGAGAAATTTCCACAGCTACCCTTGGATGTATTGGCAATTGATGAAACATGGCCTAGCGCTGGACCAGAATGTTTTCGACTTTGGGCGGAGCCCAATTGACAGCGGCGCATACCAGTTCAAAAAGAATTTGGGCTTCACGCCAAGGAAAATGAAATATTGTTACCTTTCAATAAATGGCAACCTACCGGACCTGACACCCAACTCTGCGGTCGTCAAACATCTCACATCTGTCTGGCGCCATCTGCCGCTACCCCTGACAAAAACCCTTGGTCCACTCGGCGCAATTTATGCGGTCTGATCCTGGATAAGCTGATAGAAGGTTCGACTCGATTGGTAGGGTTTGAAGAACCGACGCATCTTTTGCATCGCATGGCGCCGGCGCCCCATCAACAGCACATTAACCCATAGCGGGGTGTCGCGCATTTGAATATAGGCCTTATCCCAATAGAAGTCGTAGGGATGGCAGTAAAACCAGGGCACCTGGCCTTCCCTTAACTGACTTCGAAGCAATCTAATCACGGGGTTCGGGTAGTAACGAAAATAGATACCCCCGAGAAATGGCATTTCCATGCCCCTCATACCCGTTACCGGTGCTGGCACTTCTTTTAGGCCACTCGGCCAGGTAAAGATTTCTCTGGGTGCTCCCGGGAAACTGAATCTGGGATTAGCGACGGGCAAGATTGAGGACGAGTACACAAAACCTAATTCCGTAAGCCGCTCCTCTGCCCAGGGGGTTTCCGCGGTAAGGCTAAACATGGGTGCACGGTAACCGTAAATGGGCTCACCGGTGATGTCTTCTAACAACGCCTTACCTCTTTCGGTTTGGCGAACAAAACGCTGTTCACCTAACCTGCCAATATCTGTATGTTGCCAACCATGTAGAGCAACCTCATGGCCACCCTGGGCAATCCGACGTACTGCCTCTGGGTATTTTTCTGCTAGCTCACCCACCACAAAAAACGTGCCGCGCCGTTTGTCTTTTTTTAACCAATCCAGAACACTCAACAGTGGTGGTACAAAACTGCCATCTCGATCCCGGTCAGGATCCTCCACATCCATTGTGAACAGGATTTCAGACATTGGAGTACTTCATCTTGAAGTATTGCTCAAACAATCGATTGGGTAGAAAGCGCATGCCATTATTTCTTAGCCATCGATCAGTTCTTGTCTGGGGTACGTACCATCGAACCGCGCCTTTTGTCTGGTGCTGTATTGGCCCAAGTATTTTTCTACTTTCGGTTTCAAATTCTCGAATACCCTCAACAATGCCGCTCTGCTTAACCTGTCTTGCAAGCCTCGTTGCACCCGCGATGGCTGCGGCTGCTCCGCGACCGGAGAAAAGCGTTAGGCAGTGGGCAGCATCACCGATTAATATGGTTCGACCCCGATGCCAGGTGGACGCATTAACCTGCTTCAGAGAATCCATGTATATGCCTTCGGCTGATGCGCTATCCAGGGCGGTATCAATCGCTTTGGCGCTCCCTCGAAAAGCCGCTTCAAGCGCAGAGAGTTTATCCGGCCCTGCGGGTATTTGCCTCTCCGCACTAGACCACACAAAAACACAACCTAGTCCACCATCGGGTGTGTTAAAGGCCGCCATATAACGGCCTTGATCCATGTGTGTTTCAAACTTGTGGCTCAATCCCAATGTGTTAGGAATACGCATAGCCGCGCAGTGCAAGTCAAGATAGTCCAGGCTAACATCGTTGGGGAAAACCAAATTTCGAGTGGATGAATTTTGTCCCTCGGCGATCACCAGCAAATCAAAATGCTCCTGCTGACCCGACGCAAATTCCACCTGCACCGCCTCACTAGCCTCAGTTACAGCCTCAATACTTTCATTAAAACGAATTTGAATGTCAGATTTCGCCTGCAGATATAAAACATCCACAACATCGTCCCGCATAATCTGCAGTACATCGACACCGGCAAAAAGACGTTGATAGTCGAGGGCAAGTAACTCGCGACCCGTCATATCGTGATAACTGGAATGGGTGATACCCATATTCCTTTCTTGCATTGCTTTGAGGACCCCTAGCTCGTCTGCATATTGGTAGGCAAAGTGCGACAACGATACAAGATAACCACCACCCCGGGGGTGAGGCGCTCTCTCGATCACAACGGGTTCAAATCCGTATCGCTGAAGCCACAGGGCCGCTGTCAATCCGGCAATGCCAGCACCACTGATCAGCACCCGAGCCACGCTTACCTCTTCGCCCCGCAGGGAAAGTAGAGTTCTAACCGGGTAGCGTCCGCCAGACTGTGGAGGTCCAGCGCACCGCCGTGATCCTCAAGAATTGTCCAGGCTACGGCTAAATCCCGTAAAGGTTTTTTCAGTTTGTGATAACCGCCACTACGCAATTCAGGGTCAAAGATTTCAACTAGATCTTCGGGTCGAATCCCCTGACCTTGATCCTCAACCCCTAGAATATAGTAGTTCCCGTCGCTTACCTGGTGATGGAACAAACTACCGGCAAACACATAGTCTGTTTTGCCAGTCACGCGAATTCGTTGGGCGTGAATCTGGGTACTGAGGCAATAACGAAACAGGTGGTAGAGCAAAATCTGCAAATGCAGTGGTGTGCCACTAAAATCACCTTCAATGGCCTCGAGTTCAAATTCCACCTCCACCAGAGAATGAGCCTCTCGTAGCGCTTTATAAGTGTCGGACGTCAAGAAGGCTTCGAAACATTGAGCCAGATCAATTCGCTCCCGTTGCAACTCGCCACCTTGCAACAATACTGCGCTATCGCTAAGCGCCCCTACTGCAATGTTAGATGCAACGTCATCGTTGCCGTAGTTGGCTAACCGATCGCTCACAGCCTTTGCAACAATACCGAAGCCTGCGGTACGTTGACTTTGATTAACCCGCTGGTGCAATGCCTTCGACTGCCCCTCAGCGACGCGCCGTAGTTTCTCCTGAATATGTAATTCCAAATTCGTTTTACGTAGTTCACTGCTTTGCGCTTCGACGGTTTGAAACGCCCGGGAAGAACGCAGGGAAACCTGAATGCTTTGTAAAAGCACAAAGAGAAATAACCCAATCTGCATCTTGTTATCAATATCAAGGGTCAGCATGACGGTCAAGATATCGCTAACAGCGGCGCTATACAGGCACAGCGCACCCAGACCAAACAGATAACTGCCCTCTTTCCGGCGCCAGACCGCAAGGCCAATTCCATAGGCGCCGTAGACCATACCCAGCAAGGTCACAATTTGGTAAGGGGGAATAAGCTCCGTTGCAAATGCAATCGGTAGCACTAGCGCTAGGACCGCAAATACAATCGATACCGCCCAATAAACTCGCGTAACGAACAACGACACTTCCGTCGGAAATAGTGATCTCACAAAGTTTAGAAATATCGGCGTTGAGATCATCCAGGAAAAATACTCAAACCGGGTCAGCAATGCCCAACCAATCCCCGGAAAGAATTCACTCAAATAACGCTCATCAACTAAAAGAATCCGGGTGCTAATCAGCATGCAAAAAAGACCCAGAAATAAGCCCGATTGGTTTTTAGTTCTTGTCACCCAGGTAATCAGGTTATACAGCGCCATCATGACAATTGCGCCATAGAGAATCAGATCCAGAGACATTCTGGTTTCTCTAATTGTCCTTAAATCCTCCGGCAGGCCCAGATCAATTGATTCCCAAAGACCTGCATTTCGATGGTGGAAGTTCGACACCTGAATAATCACTTCTACCCGCCTCGATTTTGGCGTGAAGTCGACGAGCTTAGCGCGATAGTCCGGTATGGTAGTGTCGCCGGATTGACCAGGATGACCAACCTCCGACAACTTTTTTCCGTCGACGAAAAGACGGTAGGCGGTGCCAACGGTTCTAAACTTTAGGGACAGGGGAGTTCGGTCAGCGAGAAGAATCTCAAGTCGATAGGTTGCAAACCCTACCGCGGGCAGGTCCCCGGCAGAATTCCAATTCGCCGGTACCGCCATTAGTATTTCTTTACCGGCGGGGCGGAGATTCAGCTGAGTACTACTGAGGTGCTCGCTCCAGTAGAATTGCCAATCGCCGTTTAGTTCTATTGTGCCATCCCGCTCAAAATCCCAATCACTGAGATCCAACAACCCTTGATTCACAACGGGTTGCGCCTGAACCCAGCAGCTGCTCAGAAAGAGAATTAGGACAAAAGTTAGCCGACCGGTAGTGACTCGCATTCTTGCACTATACGACAGCCCTACCATATTCAATATGACCGTCGGTCTGCTCAGTAACCGAGCTGTTTTAGCAGTGCCTCGGTGTATTCATCAGTGCTGCCTTTGCCGCCAAGATCAGGTGTTAACCCTTGTCCTCGGCCAATGACTTCTCTGATCGCAACCCGAATTTTGTTAGCAGGTTCATTTAGATTGAGATAATCCAACATCATCGCTGACGCAAGTAACAACGCGGTCGGATTGGCGACACCTTTGCCGGCAATATCCGGTGCACTACCGTGAACAGCCTCAAATATGCCGCGGCTTTCACCAATATTTGCCCCTGGAGCAAGCCCAAGCCCGCCAACGAGACCGGCGCAGAGGTCTGACAAAACATCACCAAACAAATTGGTTGTGACAATCACATCAAATCGATGGGGGTTCATCACAAGCTGCATCGCACAGTTATCCACGATCATTTCTTCACATTCTATATTGGGATACTGTTTTGCAATCTCCCGGGCAACCTCTAGGAACAAACCTGAAGTGGAGCGCATAATGTTGGCTTTATGCACCACAGTGACCTTCTTTCGGCCTAGGCGAGTGGCCAGATCAAAAGCGTGGTTCAATATTCGAGTACTACCTTTGCGAGTGATGACACTCTTGAGCTCAGCTCTCTCGCCGTCTTCGCTAAGGGTATGACCAACGCCGGAATACAGTCCTTCCATGTTTTCTCGCACGACCATAATGTCGATATCAGTGTAGCGAGTCGAAGCTCCCGGAATCGACAGGACCGGACGAATATTGGCATACAGATCAAACTGTTGCCGCAGCGAAACATTTACCGAGGTAAAGCCTCGCCCAATAGGTGTCGTAATTGGACCTTTCAGAGTTACCGGGTTCTTTGCAATCTGCGCGAGCGTTTCTTCGGGAATTAGATCCATCCCCTGCTGAATTGCAGGACCACCGGCCAGGGCTTCTTCAAACTCCAGACCAGCGTCAACCGCCGTTAATATCTTCAGCACTGAAGCAGTAATTTCCGGGCCTATGCCGTCGCCCGGAATGACGGTTACGAGTGTCTTAGTCATAAAACGGAGTATAGCGAAAAGATTTCCTAAGTGTTGCCCTCATATCGGACTCTTGTTGACCGCCATTTCACCCTTTGTTCCAATGAGCCGGTACTCACCGTAACGAGTCACGATGACATTTTTCTCAACTACGCTCGGCAGAACCCTACTGGTATTGACCTTTTTGGTCTGTACCAATCTCGGCAGCGGCTATTTTGCGGTTCGATTAGGCTACCCTTCGTTATGGGGCAATAGTACGGGCATATTTATGGAGTATGCCGTGCCCATGCTCTACAACTGGGCTCTCGCTCATGTTGTCTTTATGGTGCCCATTGCCGTCGTCCTCTCTCGGGTGCCGGGATGGGAGGCAAAGTCAGTATTTATGTTCCGCTGTGTTGCCGGGTTTGTGCTGGTTAGCGCTTTGCTGTTAGAGGTCAAACTGCCCGTGGGGCGGTTGAATCACGTGCCGTTTCTGCTTTTTATCATCATGGATACCAGTCTTGCACTATTGCTAACTGTGATTTTTTATCCGCCACTGAAGGGCATATTGGGAGTCACTGTCGCGGGCCTGCTCCTCTACAGCGGCCTGTATCTATATAACAATCCAGGGCAGCTCAAATTGCCATTGAAGGTAGACGCACCTGAAGTAGACGAACCAGAGGTTGAATCACCTGCGGATGGATCAATGGAGTTTTTCGAAAAAGTCCTCCGATTCGAACGGCCTGGTTTCATCGAGATGGACGCAATTATCCGAGAAACTGTCGGGCCGAATCAGGGCCCGACACCGGAGGAGATCTGCGACAATGCGAAGTTATTGGCTAAGTCATTGGTCCGGTCTTTGACAAAATCAGCCCCGGTTGTGGTCAAATTTACAGCTCACCCCTGGTTTGAGTCTGAAGACAAATATGTCTACCCAGCTGGCGAGGCTGAACTGGACTCGGCAGGGCAGTGGCACTGCAATTTTGTTTACCCTAGGCCTGCATCGCCTTAACCGCTTCTTCCCTGATATTCCGCTTGTCGATTTTGCCCGAGGCAATACGAGGCAGTGGCTTATCGGTTTGAACGAGATACCTTGGAATTTTGAATTTTGCGATGTGTTGCTGGAGAAACTCCACCAGCTCAGCTTCGACAATCGGCGTGCTGGTATAAATTGTTGCACCCACTTCTTCGCCTAGCCGCTCATCAGGAACCGCATAAACCGAGGCTTCCAGTATCGACCCGTGGGCAAGTAGACCGGCCTCTACTTCCGCACAACCAATATTTTCGCCACCACGAATCACCAGATCTTTTATTCGATCCACAATATAGAGGTAACCCTCTTCATCAATATAGGCAACGTCTCCGGTTCGCAGCCAGCCATCAACAAAGGTCGTGGCATTTGCATCGGGTCGTTGCCAGTAGCCTTCGATGACTGATGCGCCGCGAATCAACAATTCACCACGCTCGCCCGCCGGAAGTTCATCACCGGCTTCATTGATGATCTTGATGTCCAGCACGGCGGAGCAACGGCCAGAACTACCGGGATGATCAAGATAATCCTCACCACCGATGCCACAACCAATGGCGTTGGTTTCTGTCATACCCCAGCCGGTATTGGGTAGAGCCCTGGCAAATGA
>TARA_R110002073_G_scaffold13988_3_pt1 | contig 10144 bp, 10 predicted proteins | sample TARA_R110002073 | Tara Oceans TARA_R110002073 (sample SAMEA4397174) | marine metagenome | biome: Polar Biome; feature: [DCM] deep chlorophyll maximum layer (ENVO:01000326); material: water (ENVO:00002006), including particulate matter (ENVO:01000060) such as... | depth 40 m
GGCCGTCATAAATCAACATTTTGCCACGCAGCGGGGCACCTGCACCGGTTATCAGCTTAATTGTTTCAACCGCCATCATCGCACCGATGACTCCGGGGAGGGGGCCAATCACCCCGGCCTGTGCACAAGACGGCGCAAGATGTGGTGCAGGAGCCTGTGGAAAGATACATTGATAACAAGGAGCATCTTCAGCGGGATGAAAGATGCTCAGTTGTCCTTCCCACTGGCTCAACGCGCCGGATACCAGTGGGATGCCGGCTGCCACGCAGGTCCGGTTCGCCAGATAACGCGTGTCAAAGTTATCAGTGCCATCCATCACGATGTCATAATCGGCAAACAGATCGGCAGCGATGTCTTCGGTGAGGCGTCGGTGGTATGGGCGTACAGTGACAAACGGGTTTTGCGCCTCCATCTCTGCTTGAGCAGAGAACACCTTTGGCGTGCCGATGGCATTATCCTTGTGGATCACCTGCCGTTGCAGGTTGGCGTTTTCAACGATGTCGTCGTCGATCACGCCGATTGTTCCCACGCCCGCCGCGGCGAGGTATTGCAAAACCGGTGCCCCAAGCCCGCCGGCACCTATCACCAATACACGGCTGTTTTTCAGTGCCTTCTGGCCTGCACCACCGACTTCGCGCAATACGATATGACGGGCATAGCGATTGAGTTCAGAATCCGAAAAAAGCGGAGCGTCAGAAGGTTTTTGCGCGACCTGTTGAGGATTGGACCGGATTCTAAGCCGGTTGAGAACCCAACTGTACCCAATGACCAACAGGACGAAAGCGGTCAACAGCACCCAAGGAGCGGCACTGCCTCCGATCGCCTGGCGGATTGGATTGGCAGGCGGGAGCAGCAGGTTCAGCCCGATTACAGCGCCAAAGAGCACACCAAGGACCAAATACCTGCGGTCCCGCGACTGGCCTGCCAAAGCCCCCACGCCCCAGATCGCCGCAGCAAGACCAAGCACAAGCAGCATTAAGCTTTTGTACCTGCCGCGTGAGAATACAGTTTCAACCGAGATCTGTGCATACCGCCCGCCTTGTTTTGGATTTAACCAACTTCAAAACGGCAACCTACGCATTTTTCCGCTGGCACCAAGCTAAAACATACAAAACCGGCGGTCAGAATACCCGCTGCCCTTCCGACCATGTTTCCTTTAGGATCGCCAATCCGTCCAACCGCTTGAACCGGATAATATCCGCCCGCATGCCGATCTCGAGGGTTCCTCGATCCGACAGGCCAGAATGTAGTGCCGGAGCATGCGTCACCGTGGCTAATCCTCGTGCGAGGTTACCCCACAGGTCACCCAGTTGCAGTGCTGCCATCAACAACCCCGCCGGCACGTAATCAGAGGAGAGAATATCCAGACGATCCGCTTGTGCGAGGTCTAAGGCGGCAACATTTCCCGAATGCGAGCCGCCCCGTATCACGTTCGGAGCTCCCATGATCGTCGCGATTCCCCTCGCATGGCAGGCTTGGGCTGCTTCGAGGGTGGTCGGAAATTCGGCCAGTTTGACCCCGTGACTGTGGCTGGTATCGACTTGTGCAGCGGTGGTATCGTCGTGGCTGGCAAGCGCCGCTCCATAATGCGCCGCAGCAGCGACCGTCGCAGCTTCGTGAATGGCACCAAACTGTTTTTGCAGGCTGTAGAGATAGTCCACATGTGCCAGGAACTCAGCCTCGCCAAAACTGTGTTTACCGCGCATGTAGGCTTCGAATTTCGTCAAATCGCGAAATTGGCGTTGACCCGGAGTGTGATCCATCATCGACACGATGCCGATCCGGTCCTGCGGTCCGAATTCTGCCAATTCCTCTTGCAGGGTTTCAGAACAAACTTCTGCCCGCAAATGAATGTGGTGGCTGATCCGCAAGGCACCTGCATCGCGCATCCAGAGTATTTCATCCGCCATGGCCCTTGCATATCGTTGGTATCTGTTGCCATCCGATATGATCGACCCGACCCTGATCGCGTCGAACACTGTCGTTATACCGGCTCCCGCCAGTTCGCGGTCGTGGGCCATTATTGCAGCGCGGTGCGGCCAGTCTACCTTGGGGCGCGGGGTCATGTGCCGCTCCAGGTTATCCGTGTGCAGTTCGACAAGGCCGGCAGCGATGTAATCGCCCTCCATGTCGTACGCATCCTTGGGAATGGACGTCCCCGTGGTGATGTCAGAAATCATCCCGTCACGCAGGCGGATGGCACCTGTCACAACAGTTTCCTTGAGGATCAGCGTGGCGTTGGCGAAAGTAATCTCTTGGGTCATAGGACGTTCTTTTGATCAGGAAGCTCGGGTCGAAATCCCGAGCCAGAGAGATAGCGGCCCACCTGTTCGACGGTGTGCACAAGTGGCCCGCTGTTATCGACACGGTGATACGGAACACCCGTCGGCATGGCGAAATCGGCGCGATGCAACCTGCGCGCAATCTCGGCCGGGTCTTCCCTGTTGCGTGCTGTCAGGCGTGCGGCCAGTACATCTTGGTCAGCGCTAAGCAGGATCACACAAAACCTGTCAAAAAGCGTTTGCGCCCTCGGCAGGATCGCCCGTGACAGATTTACAAGTACGTCGCGGCCCTGCGCAAGATCGAACATTATTGTCTTGGGTATACCATAGTGCAACCCGTGTGCTGCCCAGCTAAGGACAAATGCGCCCTCTTGCTCGGCAATCGCGAACGCCTTTTCGGTCACGCCGTCATAGACCTCACCGCCTTTTTCAACAGGTCGTGATATTACGCGCCGCGCAAGGGTAAATCTGGCGTCGACCCTGGCCAGGGCGTCCATCACGCTGTCCTTGCCGACACCCGACGGGCCTACGATTGCGATGAATCTTCCGGTCATACCGATCTATCCGGTGTAAAAGCGGTCACGTCGAACTCCCGGTCGCAAATCTCGTCCCGTGCGGCGTGGTCATGAAATATTCCGATGATGGCCACGCCCCGCGCCTTGGCTTGCACGATCATCTCAAGCACGGTGGCGCGGTTCGTCGGATCGAGGCTGGCCGTCGGTTCGTCCAGCAACAGCGCCGGATATGGATAGGCAAAGCCGCGCGCGATGTTTACCCTTTGCTGTTCCCCGCCCGAAAACGTCGTGGGGCTAAGTTGCCACAACCGTTCGGGTATATTCAGTCTCAGTAACAAAGCTTCTGCCCGCTGCATTGCATGGTCCCGGTCCGACCCCGTCGCCAGCAACGGTTCAGCCACCACGTTCAGGGTCGACACCCGCGGCACCACGCGCAGAAACTGGCTGACATAGCCCAACGTGGTGCGACGCAGCTGGATCACCTGCCGGGGTGCCGCGGTCACGACATCCAGATCGCCCACCATAATGCGCCCCGACTGGGTCAGGTAATTGCCGTAAATCATCCGCATCAGGGTCGATTTACCTGCGCCTGAGGCACCCACCAACGCCACGCATTCTCCCGGTGCGACCGACAGCGACGCGTCCCGCATGACCGATATCTCAGCCGCGCCTTGATTATGGAGCGTAAAGGTCTTTGAAACATTTTCGACAGTGATCATCGGGTTCATACCTGTAGGACAGAGGAAACAAGAAGCTGCGTATAGGCATGCTGCGGATCGTCGAGCACCTGATCGGTCAGCCCGCTTTCAATCACACGACCGTCTTTCATGACCATCAGCCGGTCGGCCAGCAAACGCACCACAGCCAGATCATGGGTGACGATTATGGCGCTCAGCCCCATCTCGCGCACGAGACCACGCAGCAGATCCAGCAGCCGCGCCTGCACACTGACATCCAGCCCGCCGGTGGGTTCATCCATGAACACCAACCGCGGGCCTGTCACCAGATTGCGCGCGATCTGCAAGCGCTGTTGCATACCGCCAGAGAACGCCGTGGGCCGGTCATCAATGCGGTCGGCGCTGATCTCGACGCGGCCCAGCCAGTCAATCGCCTTGTCGCGGATCTCGCCATAGTGGCGCGCGTTCACGGCCATCAGCCGCTCGCCCACATTGCCGCCTGCGCTGACATTCATGCGCAGCCCGTCGCGGGCGTGCTGGTGCACAAAGGCCCAGTCGGTGCGCGACAACATGCGGCGTTCAGGCTCGCTCATCGTGACCGTATCACGCAAGCCCTCGGCACGGGTGTCGAAACGGACGGCCCCGGCGTCGGGTTGCAAATGCCCTGCCAAACAGTTCAGAAGCGTCGACTTGCCAGACCCGCTTTCCCCGACGATGCCCATCACCTCGCCCGGATAAAGATCAAACGACACATCCGTGCAGCCGATCCGCGCGCCATACATCTTGGCGATGCTTTCCACTTGCAACAACGGGGTCATGCCGCGTCCTCCGCCAAGGGGGCGCCCTGCGCACCCAGATGCCCCGCCGCACGCCGCGCGCCGCAGTAATCCGTATCCGAACACATGAACATCCGCCCACCAGCGTCATCCATGATCAACTCGTCCAGATAGCTTTCCGTCGCGCCGCATAGGTCACAGGCATGATCCGCTTTCGTCGGCTCGAACGGATAATCGTCAAAATCCAGACTGACCACCTGCGTATAGGGCGGCACCGCATAGATGCGCTGTTCGCGGCCTGCGCCGAACAGCTGGATACCCGCCATCTCGAGCTTGGGGTTGTCGAACTTGGGGATCGGGGACGGGTCCATGACATAGCGCCCTTCGACCTTCACCGGATAGGCATAGGCCGTGGCAATCGCACCGTGCTGGCTGATGTCTTCGTAAAGTTTCACGTGCATCAATCCGTATTCCTCAAGGCTGTGCATCTTGCGTGTCTCGACCTCTGACGGTTCAAGAAACCGCAGTGGTTCCGGGATCGGCACTTGATACACCAGTATCTGATCCTCGCGCAGGGGCAGCTCTGGGATCCGATGACGGGTCTGGATCACGCTGGCCTCAGTCGTGGCCTCGGTCACGGCGACACCCGCCGTTTTCTCGAAAAACCGCCTGATAGAGACTGCATTTGTCGTATCGTCGGCGCCCTGATCGATCACCTTGAACCGGTCCTCGGGCGTCAGTACCGCTGCAGAAACCTGCACACCGCCCGTGCCCCAGCCGTAGGGCATCGGCATCTCGCGGCTGGCGAAAGGCACCTGATACCCCGGTATCGCCAATCCTTTCAGAATCGCGCGGCGGATCATGCGTTTGGTCTGCTCGTCCAGATAGGCGAAGTTATAGTCGCTCATGACGCCACCCCTTCCTTCATTTTGCCCTTTAAACTCCCCCCGGAGGGGCCCTCCCCCTCCGCCTGCTCTGATGCCTGTGCCTCACGGCGCAGCTTGCGGATCAGCTCCAGTTCGGATTGAAAATCGACGTAGTGAGGCAGTTTTATATGCTCCAGGAATCCCGTCGCCTGGATGTTGTCGGCGTGATACAGCACGAATTCCTCGTCCTGCGCGGGCGCGCCTAGGTTATCCTCGCCCAGTTCTTTCCAGCGCAACGCGCGGTCGACCAGCGCCATAGAGATTGCCTTGCGCTCGGTCATCCCAAAGACCAGCCCGTAGCCGCGCGTGAATTGCGGCGGTTCGGTTTTCGAGCCTTTGAACTGGTTGACGGTTTCGCATTCGGTCAGGGTGATCTCGCCGATCTCAATCGCAAATCCCAACTCCGGAATGTCCATTTCTACGGCGACCGTACCGATACGCAACTCGGCGACGAACGCATGGTTGCGCGCATAACCCCGCTGCGTGGAATACGCCATGCCAAGGATAAACCCCTCATCCCCCCGTGTGAGAGCCTGCAATCGCAGGGCGCGGCTCGCCGGAAGCTCCAGCGGGCTGCGGGTCAGATCGTCCGGTATGTCCGCCCCTGCGGGTTCCGACTGAATCAGATCCTCGCGGTCAAGGAACCCCATGATATGGGGCGTCTCGCCTGTATCAGGCTCTGCTTCTTGCACGTCACCCACTTCGCCATCGGCGGCGAGTTTGAAATCGAGCAGACGGTGGGTATAGTCGAATGTCGGCCCCAAAACCTGGCCACCGGGCGCGTCCTTGAATGTAGCAGACACACGGCGGTCACACTCCATTACGGCCGTGTCCACGGGACGCGAGCCGCCAAAACGCGGCAGCGTGGTACGGTAGGCGCGGATCAGAAAGATCGCTTCGATCAGATCACCGCGTGATTGTTTGATCGCCATTGCGGCAAGGTCGGGATCATACAGCGACCCTTCCGCCATCACACGATTGACCGCCAGTGTCATCTGTTCACGGATCTGGTCGACACTCAATTCAGGCACAGCGACGTCGCCGCGGCGTTCTTCGGCCAGCCACGCGTGGGCATTGTCGATGGCGCGTTCGCCTCCCTTTACAGCTACATACATCAGCCGACCCTCGTGGTCCGCGGCAGAGCGGCAACGCGGTCTGCACAGGTAAACAGAAAATCTAACCCACATGGGTAAAGTGAATGGTTGCGGTGCAGCGCCAGATCGTCCGGTACCGACAGCGCCGCCGCCCTCAATATCCCCGGCCCCGTTAACGTAACGCCGTTGTCTCGCAGCTCGGGCAGTTCAACGATCAAGGTAGCTGAACGGTCGGGGTATTCGGACGTCCCCAAAGAAAATGCGCCAAGCGGCAGATCATCCCAGAGGCCGATCGCAAACACCGCCTGCGCGGGGGATACAAAGGGGGCACCCGTCTGGAAAGTTATCCAGTCCCGCACTTCCGGCGTATCGAGGCTGGCCCCGAGAAAGATCGGTGTATCAGGGTCACATAATGTCAGCACCGCCACACCTGCCGCCACCCCTAACGGGGGCGGGGGCTTGGCCCCTGTTAAGGTAGATATCGTGCCGGGACGCGCCATCGCCGTCATGATGCCGCGGAACGCGCGCGACGCGTCAATAGAAGGATCAACAAAGCCGCCCGCCAAAGCATCCGTCTTCATCGGTCCTCTCCCCTTACCATCGTCAGAAACTCAACCTTGGTGGCGGCGGCCTTGCGTGCACGGCGCTTCTTGTTCGCATCTATTTCCTGTCGCAGAGGCGTCAGAACCGCGTCATCCACCTGCTGGGCTCGGTCGGTTTGCATCAGGGCATCTATCAGACTAGCTTGCAGCGCATGGGTTTTACTGCGACCCTGCACGTACCCGTGACCGACCGTACCGCAGCCCAGCTTGACGGAAGCGCGCGTCACCGACATTTCACCCAGGTTGAAAGCAGCACCGACGGCACCTGCCCGGCCCCGCACCATCACTGCTCCGATTTCTGGATTGCGTAAAAGTGTATGGGCAGGGGCAATATTCAGTTCATTCCACAATCGCGCGACCGACGCGGCGGGCGACTTTGCCAGCAGGCTTAGCCAAGCTCTTCTTGCTTTCATCTCAACCAGCAAATCAGTCTCAACATTCATCTAGACACCTTTCGAAGATGTATATACAACTATACAAATATTAGTTGACAACCCGCTTCCTGCCAAGCCTGCACCTTGTGAAATATTTATGACGCCGCCTCGCCGCACTCCGATCTGGTCAACGATTGCCCAAAGCCTGCGGGCTGACATTGCCGCAAGCGTGTATAGCCCGGGTGACAGGTTGCCGACCGAAAGCACCCTCGCCAGCCGCTTTGGCGTAAATCGGCACACGGTGCGCCATGCCTTCAGGGCGCTGGCCGACGAAGGTTTGGTGCTGTCGCGGCGGGGCGCGGGGGTCTTCGTCAAGTCAACTCCTACGGATTACCCCATTGGGCGCCGCGTCAGATTTCATCAAAACCTCAGCGCACAGGGGCGCATTCCCAGCAAGGAATTGCTTTTGCTGGAAACCCGCGCGCCCCGAGATGAAGAATTCAGTGCCCTTGGTCTTGCTGACGGCACAAAGGTTCAGGTGTGCGAGGGGCTGTCTTTTGCCGACGGTCAGGTGGTCGCGGTATTTCGCAGCGTTTTTTCAGCAGCACGTTTTCCCGATATTCTTGACCATCTGGCCCAGACACAGTCCGTGACGGCGGCGTTAAGACTGGGCGGTGTGACAGATTACACACGTGCGTCCACCCGCATCAATGCCAAGCTGGCAAACGCCACACAGGCATTGCATCTGCGCGTGGCGGAACACGCACCGATCCTGCGCACCATCAGCCTTAACGTAGACAGCAACGGTACCCCCCTGGAATACGGGCGGACGTGGTTCGCCGGTGACAAGGTAACCCTCACGCTCAGTGATGGCTGACGCATCGACTATAACTGGCGCGTTGGCGGGCCGTTTGCCGCGGGATCCCTAGCGGTCGTCCTTGCCCTTGATCAACCTGCGCCGGAGCCATCCGGAAAACGTATCCATCCCCATAACCATGAAGATGATCAAAACGATGTAATAGGTGACTTCTTCCCAATCCTTCTGCGTGCCAATCGCCTGGGTCAGCATCAGACCGATCCCGCCGCCGGTAATCGCACCAATAATCGTGGCCGATCGAGTGTTGGATTCGAGATAATACAAAACTTGGCTTAAAAGAACCGGAGTGATCTGCGGAATTACACCGAAACGATAACGTTGCAGCGGCTTTGCGCCGGTCGAGGTTACTCCTTCGACTTGTTTGTCATCGATGTTCTCAAGCGCTTCGGAAAACATTTTGCCAAAGGACCCGGTGTCGGTCATCAAGATCGCAAGCGCGCCGGTTAAGGGGCCCGGTCCAAATGCACGCGACAACACGATGGTCCAGATCAACCCGTCCACCCCACGCAAAAAATCGAACACCCGTCGCGATGCAAATCTGATAGATTTGAGCGGGGCAAAATTCTTTGCAGCAAGAAAGCCAAGCGGCAATGCGACAAGCGCGGCACCGAACGTCCCCAAAAATGCCATCAGCAAAGTTTCATACAGCGCCCAGGCAACATCACCATGGCGCCACATGCGGTTGGTCCATATGTCGTGGAAAATCGCGCCCGCTTCGCCGTTCACTGCCCGATTGACCAATTGTCCAAACCCGAGCCCGTGATAGGGGCTGTCGAGGGTGAAAAAGAACAGCTCCCACCCGTATGAATACTTGAAAACTTCGGTTCGGTTACGCGTGATGGTCAAACGCCCCGCGTCGGTATTCACCATCACTCTATTTTTCGAGGCGCTGATGTAATCGGGGATTTCGCCGGCAGGAAATGTCGCGTTCACCCCGCGCTTTCCCGGTGTCGCGACAATCGTTCCATAACCCGGAATCTGATACCTGACCTGCGGCCCGAACGTGATGACGTGCCCCTTGCCCAAATCCACGACTGGGCGGTCTTTCAATGTCACCCAGTCCGGTGCCGTGCCGGACGGATATTCGCCTTTGCGTTCCCCTTCGATCGCGACCGAAAATTCGCCCGTGCGGTTATCTTGGGTCACATGGGTCTTGAAGCTATAGGCATCGGCCACCAACGTGCGGGCGTTGTTGACATTGATCCGATCGCCGATGCCCGCAATGTCAAACGAAAAGAAGATATAGACGAAGTATGCAATCAGGATCAGCGGCACCGAAAACGATATCATCTTCTTGCGTGAAAACAGGGCCAGGGTCGGGCCGTGCAGGGCAGTCGCAGTCATAACATTACCTTTGCGCTTGCTTGGCCATCTGTAAGACGGTGGCGGAACTTGCTTGAAATCTGATCGACGGCCACAATAGTCAGGAACAACAAAAGAAAGATCGCCGCTGCTTCGTCGAACTTGCCCTGACCCCAGCTCATGGTATTGCGCAAATCGTAACCGATGCCCCCTGCCCCCACGAACCCCAGGATCGCAGATGCGCGAATGTTGATCTCAAATCGCAACAAGGCATAGCTGAGGTAATTGGGAGCAACCTGAGGGATCACTCCGAACCACATGCGCTGCCCCCAGCCGGCCCCGACGGACTCCAGGCCCTCAACCGGTTTCAAAGATGCGTTTTCGTTCACCTCCGAGAATAGTTTGCCCAAGGCCCCGACAGTATGCAGGGCGATGGCGATCATCGCGGGCACCGGCCCGCCGCCCAACAAAAAGATAAGCACCAGCGCCACCACGATCTCTGGAACAGCCCGCAGCACATCAAGCACACGGCGAACAGGGGCGATAAGCCAAGGCACCGGGGCAAGCCCGCGGGTTATCATCAGCGACAATACCAAACCTATCATCGCGCCCAGCAAGGTAGACGCCGCGGCAATATTAACTGTCTCAAGCAGTGACGGGAAATACTTCACCATATAGCCTGGCAGAAGATGCCCCCGCGCTATCGCCTCGCCGACGAC
>TARA_R110002073_G_scaffold860_1_pt1 | contig 10124 bp, 3 predicted proteins | sample TARA_R110002073 | Tara Oceans TARA_R110002073 (sample SAMEA4397174) | marine metagenome | biome: Polar Biome; feature: [DCM] deep chlorophyll maximum layer (ENVO:01000326); material: water (ENVO:00002006), including particulate matter (ENVO:01000060) such as... | depth 40 m
AATGAAGGGCAGAGACAATGATAGTATGCTTGTCCATCTTAGTCCTAATGAAGTAAACAATCTTAATAAATTATCTGGTAATACCATGACCATTAATCCAGCCACAGGATTACCAGAAGGTCGATCACGTTTCCTTGAAGCAGCTTTGCCAGCACTACTAAGTATAGGTGTAGGTATCGCTACTGGTGGTGCAAGTATACCAGCACAGATGGCAGCACAGGCTGCAGCAGGGTATGGTGGTGCAAAACTAATGGGTAAAGAAGATGATGAAGCTTTAACAAGTGGTCTAGTGAGTGGAGCAACTGCAGGATTATTTGGTGGACTAGGTTCATCAGGTGGAGCAGAAGCTGCTTTAAACCCGGCAGTACCTGCAACACTTGGACAACAAACAGGCAATCAGGTTATAGGACAAGGAATGAAAGGTGGTACAGAGGCAGTTAAAGCAAGTGTAAATCCAAATCTTTTAGCTAACCTTAATAATAAGATAGCAGGAGGTGACTTATCGGCTATTGCAAAGACACTTGGATCAGATAGTAGAAGTTTTAACACTCTTGCAGCAGATGCTTTTGCAAAAGGTAATTACACAGACCCAGCTTTTTTAGTAGCAGGTGCTGGACAGATTGGTCAAAAAACAGGTATGAATGCTGTTATAAATCAAATGAGAGATGATGCCAATAGGCCTATCCCAGAACAAGAAGATATGTCAAACCCTATAGATATATATTCAACACCATTCACACAAACATCCATGGGTCCTTTTAATCAACAACAAATAGCAAGTAACTTTATCTCTGGTGGTTCAGGTCCTTATGGTATGAACTTTCTTAATCAAGCTTATGGTCAAGAGGGTGGACAAGTTGAAGAGATGGAAATGTTAAAAGAACCTAATAACCCCGGACTAAAAAAATTACCTCCTCAAGTTAGAAATAAAATGGGGTATGCTAAAGAGGGTGGACAAGTTGAAGAGATGAATCAAGGTGGTCTCACACAGTTTAATAGTATAATGGGTAATCCAGCACTACAACTACAGAATCCTAATCCTCCTATGCAAATGGCATTTGGTGGTAGTGCTTCTGCTCAAATGAGTCCAAGAGGATCAAGTCAAGGTGGTAAAGGTTCAGGAGCCTTTAGTGAAATGCTTAACAACCCTGAAGTATTAGCAATGTTACAAGGGTCTGGTGCACCACAAGATACAAAATCTTATGATGTACTAGCTTCTATTGGTGCTAATCCTGTGCAAGCAATGAATCAAGGTGGCATGACAAATGCAGGTACAGCAAACTCTTCTGTAATTCCAGCTATTGTACCTTTAATACAAGCAGCTAATGAACAGGCACAAGCTCGTTTTGCAAGAGGTGGAGCAATTGTAGATGGTTTAAAAGCTATTGCAGGTAACAGAGCTTTTGAAGGAAGAGTAAAAGGACCGGGAGATGGAATGTCTGATGATATTCCTTTCAATATAGAAGGACAACAACCTGCATTACTAGCAAGAGATGAATATGTAATACCAGCTGATGTGGTATCAATGATAGGTAATGGTTCAAGCGATGCAGGATCAGAGCAGATAGATGCAGCAATAGCAAACATAAGACAAGATAAATATGGAAGAGCGCAACAACCTAGGGAGACAGAAGGACTAGGGGGTCTCCTAGGATAATATATGTATAAAGTAAGTTTAGTTCCTGTTGATAAGATAACTGCAATTTGGAATAAGATAGAACCATTAGTTGATAAAGTAATACCATATACGTATGGAAGAATGATTACTGCAGATGTATTGCATAGTCTTATTATTAATCATTATCATCTATGGGTTATATATAAAGAAGAAGATGAGATAGAAGCCATAGCTATAACAGAGTTTATGAAGTATCCTAGAAAGACTGTGTTATTAATTAACTTTATTTCTGGTGATAACTTAGATGATTGGGTAAAAGAATTGGATAGAGTATTAGTTAAGTTTAGTAAAGAGTCTGGTTGTGATTTCCTTGAAGCTTGTGGAAGATCTGGATGGGAAAGAAAAGTTAAAAAAATAGGATGGCAAAAAAGATTTACAATAGTGGAGAAACATCATGATGATTAATCAAGGAATGTGGAATGATAATCCATTTGATTCATGGACAGAAGAAGAAGAACATCTTTCAAACATGGGTGTTATATCCTTTGGTAAAGGTGGTGGTCCTCCTCCTACTCCTGCACATACTACAACACAAACAACATCACAATATCCTGATGAACTAAAACCATTTATACAAGATATCTTTGGCAAGGCTAAAGGTATAGAAGATCAAAGATCAGCTGATGGTTATCAAGCTTATGATGCTCCACGTATTGCAGGATTTAATCAAGATCAACAAAATGCTTTCACAGGTATTCGTAATGCTCAAGGTGCAAGTACTCCATACTTTGAGGCACAAGAAACTTTAATTGATAGATCTACTGCAGGACCAAGTGCCGCAAGAACTGCACAGTACATGAATCCTTATACACAAAATGTCATTGATATACAACAACGTGAACTCGGTAGAATGGGTGCACAAGAACGTCAAAGAATAGGAGCTGGTGCTGTAGGTGCTGGTGGGTATGGAGGGTCAAGACAAGCTATACTTGAAGCAGAACAAATGCGTAATCAAGGTATGCGTAGTGATGACATACAAGCACGAGGAATGAACCAAGCTTTTGCTCAAGCTCAACAAGCTATGGCTCAGGCTGATGCTCGTGGTTTACAAGGTGCTGGTATGTATGGACAAATGGCAACACAAGTTCCGGGACAAAGAATGAAAGAACTTGGAGCTCTTGCTGGTGTAGGTGCTGCTGATCAGACACAACAACAACGTGCTCTTGATCTAGGGTATCAACAATTCCAAGATGAATATAATTATCCAATGAAAACTCTTAATGATTACTCTGCTATTCTTAGAGGATTTCCATTACCTGCTAACACTTCTAGTAATCAAACAGCTTATAGTGCTGTTGCTCCATTGTCTAGTCAACTACTGGGTGCTGGTGCAGGTCTTACCGGTATGGCTGGTATGGCTGGTCTCTTTGGTGCAAGTGGTGGACAAGTTAAGAAGCTACAACAAGGTGGTCTTGCAAGTATGTATGCTCCTCCTAGTAATAAAGTGAGAATGGGTAAGACTAATTATGCTGATGGTGATGAAATAATAGAAGAAGAAGTAGTTGAAGAATATAAACCTAAGAATATGTTTGATGCTGGTTTGAATCTGTTTAGACCAGATGAAATTAAAGGTTTATCTATTTATGAAGCTATGCAAAAATTAAATAATAGTAAATCAACAATAAGTGATGGAGAAGCAAGAGACGAAGTAAATAGAATTGAATCTCTTACTCCTGAAGAAAGAATAGAAGACGAAGAAAATAGAATGATTTATAGAGATGCTGATGGAAATATAATGGAACCACCTAAAGTTCCATTTTATGATATAAATAATAATGATATAAATGATCCAAATTATATTCCTCCAGAACAAAAAGAAATAAAAGAAGAGATAGATGAGGTAAATATTTCAACAAATGTTGAAGAGCAACCAGATTATAATAAATTTATGAATTGGTATAAAGATCAATCTAAAGATAAAGGCAAGGAAGAAAGAATGCGTTTTGCTACATGGGGTCCAGTTCTAGCAAATGCTTCTAAAATAATGTCAGCACCTGATTTATCTTCAGCTGTAGGAGCATTGTTTGATACAGGAGCAAAAGTTGCTCAAAGTTATATAGGACAAAAAGGATCAGAGACAAGTATGGCTGCTGCTGTGAGAAAATCAACTCTGGAAGGTGCTAAAACTATGTCTGAGATAGTAGAAAATTTAACTCCAACTGCTGCTTATGTAGCTGCTAGTACTTCTATAGATAAATTAATTGCATCTAATAATGGACTGGTTCCTGATAGTAGCCAACCGGACTTATTAGAAACCTATAACAGATTAATTGCTCAAAGAGAAATAATAGCAGGTAAAATGTCTGATCCTGAATTAGATCAATTATCTAAGGCAGCAATGAGAAGTCTTAGACCTCCTGTAGGTCTTCTGATAGATGATGTAGAAGATGAAACATTTAAAACTATATATAATGAATGGAAAAACTCTGGAGCTCCCGGTCCAGAAACTATGGCAGCAGGTGGTAAAATAAGAAGCTTTGATTTTGTAGAACAAGGTGATACACTTGTAGCAGTACCTAAATTAACTTAGGAAAAATTATGCCAAAGAATGTTTTACTGCCTAATACAAAAATAATGCAGTTTCCAGAAGATGCTACCAGAGCAGAGATGAATGTAGCTATTGGAGAAAAATTTCCTGAATTATTTAATTCTGATCTAGCAGTATCTGATGAAGTAATATCTCCTAAATTTGTAGAAAAAAAAGAACCTAGAAATCCTCCTCTTGGTATGGTGTTTGGACAAGCATGGGATCAATCTAATCTTATGGTAGGGAGAGCTATTCAAGCTTATGGAGAGCTTACAGGCAATCAAAAAGATATTGAAGTAGGACAAAAATGGATTGATGCAAATAAAAAAGAATTAGAAGTCTGGGATAAAAAGTTTGAAGAAGGTGGCTATAAAATGCTACGTCCCGGAGATGTTAAAGGGCTAGGCATAAATCCTTTTGGTGGTGAAAATAAAAATGAAAGAGGAGCTTGGGATTTTATACAACAATCTACAGCAGCTACTCTTCCTTACTTATTACAAATAATTCCAGCTGCTGTTTTAGGAGCAAGAACAGCACATCGTTGGGTTCCTAGTATAGGAAAAAAATTACTAACAAAAGAACTTAGTAAAAAGACAGCTGGTAGTATGGCTGCAGCTTTTCTTCCTTCTGAAGTTTTTAATGTTGGAGTAGCACAAGATGAAATTAAAACAAGAGGTGGAGAAGATTTAGTAGATCCAACTACTGCTTTTAAATATGGAACAGGAATGGCTCTGTTAGATTCACTTGCTCTTGGTCCTGTTATTCTAGGAAGCATGATGAGGTATGGAGTTAAACCTGCACTAAAAGCAGGGACTGCATCCTTTGGAAAAAATAAAACATTAAGTGCTGCACAAACTGCATTCAATGCTATTAATAAAGTTATACCAAAAGGAAGGTTAGGAAAAACAGCTTTTCTTGGTATTAGTCAAGCTGGTTCAGAAGGATTTACAGAAAGACTTCAAGAAATTTTAGCTATGGAAGCTGGCTATGATGCCACAGGTAAAAGAGTTAGTGTAGAAGAAAGAGCTAATAGATTACTAGAATCTACATGGGCAGGAGCAGCTGCAGGTTTTGGTTTTGGTTCAACAGCTGGTGCTATTACTGGAGGAGCAGCAAAGGTAGGTGATGTTCTGAAGAAAGCCGAAGCAGCTCGTGATCCAAGAGATATACCACTTCAACAAGGAGAACTCTTTGGTAGAGAAGATGCTCCTGAAGGTTTTGGAGGAGGAAGACAAGGCCCTGAACTTTTTGGTGAAGAACAAATAGAAACAGAAGAGCAAGGTCCGTCAGCTCAAATAGATTTATTTGATGAAGTAGAAATAGAACAAGAAGGTCCAACACTTGAAACAAATCCATTAGATTCAAAAGAAGAAACTGTAGACTCAAGCATTCCTTTTCAAGAACAAATAAATAATAGTGTTGAAAGTATTACGGAAAGAGTATTAAATTTATTTAATGCAGGAGTTAATATTGACTCTCAAATTATATCTCGTGATGATATTCAAGAAATTAATAAGACAACTCCTGAACACACAAAAACTATTATTGAGACATTAATAAAGAACGATGTTTTAACTGAAGTTGTAACTGAAGATGGAGTATTTGCAGACACATATCGTTTAAGTGATACAAGAAAAGAACAACTTAAACAAAATCCAAAGGGTGCTGAAATATTATTTGGAAAACGTACAGATATAAATAATAAAGAATTTATTAAAAATATAATAAATGGTTTAGCAGAAGTTGGTAAAGAAGTTATAGATAACTTTGAGTACATTACTTGGGAAGGTGGTTATCAAGGAAAACAAATTAGACTTGAGACTGATATAGATACTAAACCGGGTCTTATTCAAACAGATGGAACAGAAGGTCCGGGAATAGACACACAAATTGTTCGTATAACAGTAGAAGATAAAAATGGAAATGAAGTTGAGCTTACACCTATAGAATATAAAGGAAAGAAAACAGATCCTGTACGTAGAAAAGCTATTAAACAAGTAGCAGAATATTATGAAGAAGAAATTCCTTCTTTACTTTTTAAAAATGAAATGTTAGGAGATAACTTTACACTAGATACTAGTCTAGAAGAAGAGTTAGATACTATAGACGCACAGTTAGATTTTGTACAAGAAGAAAATAAACAACCTATAAAAACTAAAGAATCTAAGATGGATAAAGGAGAGCGAGTAGAGCTTGTTGAATCTTTAAGCCAAAGTATTATTAGTGGTAGTGTTTTAGATAAAGCGAATGATGCAGAGTTACTTAAAATGTTTGGTAATGAAGAAGGGGTAAAAAAATTTAGAGCTGCTGTTAAAGAAGCACAAGATACTCAAAGAACTTTTGGTGCTGTAGATCCTACAGGTACTATTAATAAAAGTAATAATCAAAGAAAAGTTAAAGACATGGAGTTCTTTGATCCTATAAATCCTCGTAGTTTAAATGGACATGCTGCTCGTTTAAATTTATATGAAACTTATATGAATGGTACTTATCAAACTGCATTTAAATATCCAGCTTTTGCTAAAATGTATAATTTATTAAGAAAATATAATATGATACAAAGAGAAACTCAAGCTGAACTAACTGATTTTTTTAGAGCCTATGCTGAGGTAGCTGCTGATAATCCACAAAGTAAAGCAAACTTAGATCGTTTTATTATTGCAGCAAATATATTAGGAGAAGAAGGAAACTTTACAGTAGCTACTGATGAATCTTCAGCATCAGTAACATTTCCAGAAGACTATAAACATAGTGCAGGTGGTCCAAGATTCTTAACAGGACAAGAGGCTGTTGATGCTAGTTTAGGAGACGTTAATGATCCTTCTAATTCTGATTACATAACTATTGGAAAACCTATTACTTTAAACAGTTCTGAAACAGAAGCTTTTATGTCTTTAAAAAGAGGCTTTAAAGAGATGGCTGATAAAAATATAGAAGTTACAGTAAGATATAAAGATGATATAGATTCTAATACTTATGGAAGAGTAGTAGATAGATGGATTGCTGGTGGTAAAAAAGAAAACTTATCAGATTTATTTAAAGAAGAAGTTGAAGTTTATGAAGAGTCAGGTGATACAGATACAGCAACAGAAATGGCAGAGCTTGCTGAATTTATAGAAAATCTTGAAGACCAATCTATAGAAAATTATTTTCCTAATGTTCGTGAAGGAGATGGAATATTTAGAATAGTTTGGAAAGGTGAGAAAGATGGTAAAGATTTTACAGAAGTAGTATACAGAACAGATATAATTAAACCTTTATATGCTATGGCTCTGGGAAGTAGTTTTGAAAAGTATTCAAGGGAATGGGTATTTAAAAATTTACCTACAAAATTATTTGAAACTTATCCTGAGAAAGCTTTAGTAGAAGGAGGACAATATGAATATCAATTTTTTACTAAAGCTCAAACTGCCATACAAGATGTTAATGAATTAGGTGGTAGAGTAGGAAATGATCAAGTACAAGCTATGTTAATAGAGTCACATAATCAATTAGCATTAAAGGAGGGTAATAAACAAGGGCATGAAGAATTTCAAGCACTACTAAGAAAAGTTATACAAAATGTAAATGAACAAAGAAAACTTACAGGACTAAATAAACATTACCAAAAAAGAAAAGGTATTCCGGGATACGTTACTCCTCAAAATTTTAAAACATATATTCCTAATTCTTTTTCTATTTACTCTTCTCAAGTTGCACGTTATTTTGCAAGAGCTTCTACAGAAAAACAAATGGATAGTGAACTAGAGTTATTAAGAAGTCGTGAGCCTTCACAGTCAGATGGTTCTGGTCAAACTTATTCTGTTAAACCTTTTCCTTTTGCTGATAGTTTATATACCTTTGGAAAAAAATCAAAAGACTTTACTTTAAAACCTCAATCTGCTTTGTCTATGTTTAAGAGCATAGCTTTCTATGGATTTCTTGGAGGAAATCTTTCTTCTATTATGATTAATTTAATGCAAGGACATGTAACAGCTATAGCTTTAACAGGAGTATATGGAGTTAATGCAGTTCCTGAAGTTATAAAAAATACTGTGAAGGCTGCTTGGATAGCTGGTAGCTTAACTGCTCTTAGTCCTTCAGGAAGAAGAGGATTATATATTCCATCTTTAAAATCAACAGAAGCTAAAGTTAGAAGAGATGCTGAACAAAAATTATTAGATTGGAAATGGTTAGGAATAAACAGAGATCAGTATGAAGCTATGGCTCAATTAGCACAAAGAGGAACTATTGGAAAAATAAATACTGAAGCTTTATCAGGAAATTCTGATATACAAATGCAATATTTTTTAGATAAGATTGGAGTAGGTGCCGGTGCAATAACTCCTCTAAAAGCAACAGCTAATAGTGCTGTATATATTACAAATAAAGTAGGAGCTATTTACGCATGGGGAGAATTAACAAATAGAATAGCTGCTGGATTGTCAACTTATAACTTAGCAAAAAAATATGGTGTTGCTAAAATGAATAAGTTTAATAGTGCAGAAGTTATGAACTCTGATTTAATAGATAATGAAGCCGGTTATATAGAAGCTGCTGATATGATTGTAAATATGTCACAGTTTAGTTTGGATGCATATAACAGACCTTTACTTGCTAGAAAAATGGGTGGTATTCCCATTCAATTTTTACCTTTTGTTAAGATGATGATTGATATTACTGGTAATGCTATGATGGGAAGATATGGTGGAGACAAACAATTAGGAGACGTGCAAACTAGGTGGACTGCTCAAGAGATAGCAGACTTAAAAGCTGCTAATATAGACACAGCTCGAAAGGGTATTAAAGAAGGGGATGTAAAAGAAGTATCTGGAACTAGTGTAAGTGGAGGAACCATCAAGAGTTTAGGTGGTGTTGCACTCCCTACAGTTACTAGTCAACAAGGTGCTGTTATGTTAATCGGTATGGTCATGAGTCAACTCTTTTTTAGTGGAGCTTATGGAATGCCTTATGCTGATGATTTAAATGAAATTGTTAAACTTATAGCTCCTAAAATAGGTATGGGAGAATTAGATGTTAAACAAGAAATGGTTACATGGATGCTACAAAATGATGTTAACGAACTTTTTATAGAAGGGTTTGAAAAAGGAGCACTTAATAAATTAACTGGCTTATCTGTTAACCATAGGTTCTCTTTAAATATGGTTAATAATGTAATAAGAAATTATGATAATCCTGCTGTTATTATTGGCGGTCCTGCTTTTTCTTTTGGAGAAGGTTATATAACCAGAATGAAAAGATATTTACAAAAGGGAGATTATATACAGGCTGGTTTGTCTTTGCTTCCTTTTGCTATGACTCAAAACATAGCTAAAGGTGTGGACGCATGGGAAAATGGAATATCAACACAAGCTAATACGTTAAAGATGCCAGCAGGAGATTTACAAACTTCTTTAATGGCAAGTTTAGGTTTTACTACTACAAGAGTTACTGGTACTACAGATCAACTGGCAAGAAATAACTATATAATAACAAAAAATAAAGCACCAAGAGCACGAGCTACAAAAGAGTTAGCTCATACATACTTTAATGAAAGGTTATTTAATTATAGAAGACAGCCAGAGAGAGCAAAAGAAGAAAGAGAAAAACGTAAAAAAATGTTAAAAGAAATTTTTGAATATGATTTAAAACAAAGAGATGAAAATGGTTTAAGAACTTATGAGACTATGATTAATTGGAATGGAACTCTTCGAAGCAATGCTCGAAGGCAAGCTAAAGACTGGTGGATAGCACAAAAACCAGACATTATGAGAGGTGAAGAAGCAGATTATAATAGAATAGGTATTAGAAGTGATAAACTTAGAAAGAGTTTAGAACGTAGAAACAAACTTAAATAACTTTTCCTTGTGAGCCTACCTCATATCTAATATACTACGTACATGAAAGGAAACAACATGTTACGAATCTTTATTGGATATG
>TARA_R110002073_G_scaffold315027_4_pt1 | contig 10120 bp, 6 predicted proteins | sample TARA_R110002073 | Tara Oceans TARA_R110002073 (sample SAMEA4397174) | marine metagenome | biome: Polar Biome; feature: [DCM] deep chlorophyll maximum layer (ENVO:01000326); material: water (ENVO:00002006), including particulate matter (ENVO:01000060) such as... | depth 40 m
GCTACACGGTAGACTGGAAGAAAAACTCAGCTCCAATATCCGATGTCAACACCAACGTTTTAGCGGTCCAGGGTTAGCCTTCTCCGCTGCCTTCAGAATCAATGCGGACGAGTGACGGGCACGGGCACTACCGCTATTTACCGTAGCTTGCGATTTCGATTTTCTTAAGCTCGGCCTCGGTGCTTGGATCGTGACCTTGGATCATGATCGTGCCCGCCTCGAGCCGTTTTCCCTTGCGAGGGTTCTCGTCGGGCTCTCGGTCGTCCTGCCAATTGCTGACTTGAACTCCGTTGACCCAGGCGGCCATCTTGGCATCGTGAGCGACTAGCAGGACGGTCGCCCATTTGCCCGCTTCGCCAGCGATAACGCGGGCGTCTTGACGACGGAAAATGCCGCCGGTTCCACAGTCCGCAGGCGACAGCGGCAATCCGTCTTTCATCTCGTTACTCAGTTGGCACTCGTATCCCATCATCTCGAGACCGGGGATACAGCGAAAGAAAATCCCCGAATTAATTTCAGGTTTGGGGAGTTTGTATTCCGCCAGCAGGACAAAGTCGTCATAGCTTTGCTTGGTTTCGATTTGGCCTTTGCCTCCTTTGACCTGCATCACTCCCTCGTCATTGACCGTGTATTCGGCCTTCATCTCGGGATACTTTTTCCACTGTGAAAGGTCTTTGTCCAGCAGCGACTCGAGGCCGATCGGGCGAAGCCGAATGTTGCGAAACGCGACGCGGCCATGATTGTGTTGTAGCCCGATGCGTCCGGCGGCTAGCGGTGCGGGGTCGGTGTATTCACACGCCAATTTGCCGTCGACACTGATTTTCAGCTTGTCGCCAATCAGTTCGATGTGCATTGTTCGCCACTCGCCAAACGTTTGTTCCGGAGCATCCTCGGATACCTTTTGGCGTTTCACCACTCCGGCCGTTGGGTAGGGATTGTCGTCTGGCGCGATGTTGACTTCGTAACAATCGGTGGCGGGATCGTCGATCTCAAGCGGCGTGCGAAGAAAGACACCGCTGTTGGTCTGCGCGTCCGCGTTGAATTCAAGCGTCAGTTCATAGTCTTGCCATGGAATCGAAGTGCACAGTAGAGACGCTTGGCCTTGGTCGACGGTGATCGTGCCGTCTTCGATTCGCCAGTTCGCGTTGCCTGCGATTTCCCAGCCAAACAGCGTGTGCCCGTCGAACAAGCGAATCCAGCCTGCAGCGGCCTCGGATTCATCGAGTCGAGCAGCAAGTAGCTGTTCTGCGTTAGCTTCGTAAGGCTGCGGCTCGAAACTGGAATTCGAACTGATGTCGCTGGCTTCTTCAGCAGATTTCGGTTCCGTCGTTTCGTTTTCCGCTGATTTTTTCGAGCTACATCCCGAGACGACCACTGTCACCATCAGTAGCGAGAAAACGGAAATGCCGAAACGCAAATTCGTAAGCAGGTTAGACATAGCCATAACGTTCAAAATAAGAAGCCCAGCGAGATCGAATCAATTCGTCTGCTTCGGGCGCCAGTTGGTGTTGGTTAGTTTTGTAATCTTTGTGTTCGGTTTCCGCCCACGCCTGAATCGTCGGTTCGACCGCATCAAAATCGCTCAGACGCAGCGTTTGGTAAATGGTTCGCAGCGTGCCCACCGGATCGGCGGTGAGGTCTTCGTAGCGAATGTCGATCAAGCGGTCGGGCGAGACCGATTCGCGTTGCTGGTGAAATGCCTCGTACATCTTTTCCAGACACTCGACAACGTAGGGTTCGATCGCTTCGTTGTTTGGCTTTTGCAGTGCTTGGACTTCATCGAGTCCTTTCCATAACCGGCAAGTCGACGGAAACAGCGAGCGAGGGTCGCGAGAGATGTGGATAAATTTGGCTTCGGGGAATTCGCGTGCCAAGTAGGCGATCCGTCCGGTATGCGTCGGGCTCTTGATCACCAGCGGGCGACCGGTCGCAACGCTGACGTTCAGCAAAAAACGACGCAGCGATTTCAGCCAATGGTCGATTGCCGTTTCTTCGACCCCTTCGAAGCTGAGATACTCGATATCAACGGGGCCTTCATTGGGAAACGCGATTCGCCGATAAGGCGACGGCAATCCCATCGTCAGTAGCGCAAATTCGTCTTCTTGAGGGCGGTCCCATCCGGCGGCCATGTTGTCCATCGGTCGTTTGCCCGGCAGCAACCAATTGGCAAACCGTCGGAAAAACCACTCGGTTGCCAAAAAATGAGCCGGGGCAAAACACTGGAACGTCGAGGGACTGCTCAAACGTTCATCACGTACCATCAACTCGTGCAGCAGCGTCGTCCCGCTCCGCCAATGACCGATGATGAAAACCGGGGTGCCGTGCAGCTCGGCTTCACGCAACCGCCGCCGGAAAATGATTTTTTGCAATCCCCCCATGATGGTGTTGAAGGGGGTCGCAATGGTGACACCGATGACAATTCCCACTCGGCTCGGTGAGATGCGAAATCGGCCCTCGCGAAGCAAGCGGAACCACGCCAATGGCTTCATTCCGTGCCAAAATCGTGGTGTATAGAACGGATATTGATGGAATGGAGTCTCGGACAACGAAATGGCTGTGAATAAATGAGGGAAGAGACGGAACCAAATCACCTCTAACACTGTAATTGTTTGGGGTTAGGCCGTGCAGCCGTCGAGTGTCATCCCGGTGATGCTTTGTGAAATTTTCCGATCAAATCGTCAACGCGGCTCGCTCGAGATCACGAAGATCGCCTTTTGCACATGGGGGGCTCCCTCACCTTTTGGGTTGTTTCCGCTACAATCGCACCTCGTTTCCCCCAAGGGGCCCGGACAAGGTGCCCACGAACACGTTCCCACACGTTCCCACGAACGAATCGCTACTGTTTCCGCTCGTCTCGCATCAAAACGGTTTCATTAAGTTGTCTGAAATTCCTCCATCCTCCGGCTCCGAGTCGTCGGGGCCCGAGTCGACTGACTCTGCCGCACGCGAGCTCTCGATCGTCGATCTGCAGCAGCACATCCACCAGATGTACTACGAGAAAGATGTCGCTCGCGGCGTCGAAGGCACCTTTATGTGGTTGATGGAAGAGGTGGGAGAGTTATCGTCCGCGTTGCGGGGGAACGATCGCGAAAATCTCGCCGAAGAGTTTGCTGACGTGATCGCGTGGCTGGCAACGATCGCCAATGTCGCTCAGATTGACCTGAATGCGGCGTTGGTTGCCAAGTACGGGCACGGTTGTCCCGGCTGCCACCGCTTGGTCTGTGAATGCCCCGATTCAGAAAAGCCGTGATTCCAATCAAGTTAAGTTCCGATTCTATGATTCAATCGAACATGATCCGGCCTTGGGGGCTGTTGCTCTGCATCGGATGCCTGTGCTCGTTCCTCGTCGCTCCGCGGTTCGGCGTCGCTCAGGACACGGCATCGCGCGCCGACAATGCAAATTCCACTGCACCTGCAAACGAGGTGATCATTGGAATCAATGGACTTTTTCGTGTGGGATGCTGGACCGGAATTCGGCTTGAAGGCGAGCAGACGGCTCCGGCCCGGGTCGAAACCGAAGATGGCGACGGGGTGTCGGTGAGCTACGTCCACGATCCTGCCGTCCAAGACAAGAACGGCTCGGCTTGGACCTATGCGATTCCTGGCAGCGAAGCCGCACCGTTGATCGTCCAGCGGACCGATGGAACCAAAATCGTCACACGATTCCCGCCAATCGGGGCGCCGTCACGCGAATCGTCACAGGTACCACTCGGCATGCCTTGGATTGTCAGTTTTGGCGATCCACTAGGCGTTCACCAAATAGGTGAAAACCAAATCTTGAAGCGAGATGCGTCGGTGGCCGTTTCGCAACCGACTGCCGCAGATCAGCTTCCTGATTCGGTGATGGGTTACGACGGAGTCGATTTGATCATGGTCGGCGCAGGCGGTGCGGAACTGCTGGCCGCGCTAAGTTCTGCACAGCAACAAGCCGTCGTCGACTGGGTGCAATCGGGAGGGCGGGTCGTGCTGATGCTCGGCGGCTCGTTGCCGGAATTGGAATCGGCGGCGCCGTGGTTACTTGATCTGCTGCCGTTGCCCTCCGGAACGCAATGGTCGGTTGTGGAATTGGATCCCTCGGCGATCGAAACGTTCACCTCGACGCAAAACCCGTTGACCCCGTTCGTCGGTGCGAAGCTGCCAAAAGGCGTGGGCGAAGTCATCATCACGGGGCGGACGACCCGGCGAGTCAGTACGCCGATTGCAGCGGAGTACATCGCTGGGCTTGGCAAGATGACGGTGATCGCCGCCGATTTGCACGCCGAACCTTTTGTCGATTGGCCGCAACGATTGGATCTGGTGCTCAGTTTGACTGGCTCGGTTTTACAGTCCGATGACACTCCCTTTACGAAGACCAATCGCTCGACCGCGTATGACGACTTGGCGGGCCAGATGCGGTCCACTTTGGACCAATTCGACAGCCAACGACGGTTTGGGTTTTCACTGGTCTCGTTGATCTTGCTCGGCTTGATCGCTCTGATTGGGCCGCTCGATTACTTCCTGGTTAATCGTTTGTTGGGCAAACCTCTGTTGGGTTGGCTGACGTTTCCTTTGATGGCGATTGCAATCTCCGTTCTGCTGGTGTTGCAGGCACGTTCGGTGCCGGACACCGCGATTAACGGTTCCTTGAATCCAACGAAGCCAGCGAAACTCGCTGGCTCTTCTACGTCGACTTTGCACAGCAATCGCTTCGAAATTGTCGACATTGATTCGGCGAGTGGACGTGGCAAAATGTTCACATGGAACACGATCTATTCCCACGATGCCCGCCAACTCGATTTGGCGGTTACGGCGAGTCCGGCGTTTGAGGGGATGTCCAAGAGCATCGATTCGAATCTGACGTTTCCCTTTGGTTTCCCAGGACGCTCGTTTGGGGCGATCCAGGTCAGTGGCGAAAGTGCTCGGTTGCCAGGCTACGTGGTCTTGTTTCGTCCGCAAGCCAATGCATTGACGAGCCAACTTGATGCGGTCCCCTTTGCACCGCGTAGTAGTAAATCGATTGCTAGCCAGATGCGTTTTGTCGCCAACGTTGACGAGGATTTGTCGATGCGGCGGCGGAGTGGTAGCGAACTGCTCGAAGGCTCGCTAAGGAATCCGTTTTCGGTCGATGTGCTCAACGGCATGCTGATCTATCGTAACTGGCTGTACCTGCTGCCGACGCGATTTCCAGCGGGCACCGAGATTGAGTCGGTCGATTCACTACGTCAAAAGAATTTCCGCTGGCAGCTGTCTCGCCAGAAAGCACTCGAAAGCTCGACCGAGACCGAGTCGTGGGACCCTTCCTCTACCGCGAATCTGGAACGTCTCACCGAGATGATGATGTTTCATGACGTTGTCGGAGCCGAGCGTTACACGGGATTGCGTCATGAGGTGCTCTCGTTCTTGGATCTCAGCGATGTGTTGACCAGCGAACGTTGCATATTGATCGGCAAACTTGCACGTCCCGTCACGCAGATCCGTAATCAGGGCGAACAAGACGAAAGTATTCATGTGGACGAAACTCTTTCGCTGATTCGGTTGGTGATGCCGATCAATGCGAAGCGAAGATAACCCAACAAGCGGGGGCCCTATTCGGGCAACCGTCCATCTGTGATGGCAACCATTTATATTGAAAGCGAAGACCACGCGTGATCAAGACAGTTGACTTAACCAAGAAGTATGGCGACGCATTCGCGATCAAGGGGATCGATTTGGATCTCCAGTCCGGAGACTTGTTCGGGTTTATCGGGCCCAACGGTGCGGGCAAGACGACCACGATGCGGATTATCGCCACGCTGCTGGAACCGACCTGGGGCGAGGCCTATGTGTGTGGTCACAGCGTGCACACGCAACCCAAGGAAATCCGCCGATTGGTGGGCTATATGCCCGACTTTTTTGGTGTCTATGACGACATGACGGTGGTCGAGTACCTCGAGTTTTTTGCGGCTGCGTACCGCATCAATGGGAAACAGCGAACCGATCGCGTCAATGAAATGCTCGATGTCGTCGACCTTGAATTCAAACGCGATGCCTACGCCAACACGCTTTCACGTGGCCAAACTCAGCGGCTTGGTTTGGCGCGTACGCTACTGCATGACCCCCAAGTGCTATTGCTTGACGAACCGCTTTCGGGGCTTGATCCGCGTGCGCGTATCGAGATGCGGAATCTGCTTCGTAAGCTTGGAGAAATGGGCAAAACCGTGATTGTCAGTAGTCACATTTTGCCCGAGCTGGCGGATGTTTGTAACAAGGTCGGGATCATCGATCGTGGCGAATTGAAACAGAACGCCAAAGTCACCGAAGTCATCAAGATGGTTCGCGAGCATACTGTATTGGTGATTCAAACGGCGCAGCGCGAGCAGATGGATGATGTCGCAAAATTGTTGCAGGGGCACGAAAAAGTGCAGGGCACCGAGCCTGGCGATGATGCGATTCGCATCGTGCTAAAAGCGGGGGTGGAAGATTACAGCGATCTACCGAAGCTGCTAATTGAAAATGGGATCGCGCTGAAACGGTTCAGCGAAGAGGAACTTGATCTCGAGTCCGCGTTCATGGCACTGACCAAAGGCACCAGCCGCCGCATGTAAAGACGGTCAACCCGTTACGACTCGCTTGACGTTCGAGGCTCGTCGCTGATGGTGGTTGCGTTTGATGAATGCTTCGACCATCAGTCAGTTGAGCATTTTTAGAAAAGGCATAGGGCCGGTTCCCACTAATTTTAAGCAAGTCGATAGTTGAACTCGACGGATTCACACAACATGGTGGAAAAGTCCGCGGTTTTGACACCCAAGCCGCGGTTTTGCTACTTTTGCGGAGCGGCTTTGGCTAACCGCAGGACCAGATGCTCGAGTAAGAATCGATCGCGTCCATCGGCGCTGTGCGTTCCTTTGAGCCTGAGGTCGGCGTCCAGTAGCCATGGCAGCAGTTGTTTGCCGCGGGCGCGACCGAGGCCTCGTAGTTGAGCCTTGGATTGCTGGATGTCCGAGGGCCGGTGGATGCCGGCCGACGCCAATGCGTCTTCTAATTGCACAGAACGGCCTTCGCGTTCGCGATGCTCGACCACCGCAGTGGCCATTCCCAAACGCCGCAGCGACCATGCGATTTGCGGCAGCAGCGCGATCGGCCGCTGACCGCCGCTCATCAGTTTGTCGAGTTGCAACAGCGCCTCGGCGGCATTGCCCGTTGCGATCGCTTCGGTGATCTGCCATACCGTTTTGCCTTGCCATCCTGCGACTACTTCGCGAACCAGCGGTTCGTCGATCGTTTCGCCAGGCGGTTTGTAGAGTGCCAACTTGGCGATCTCGGTCTCGATCATCCCGATCTCTTCGCCCAGCATTTCGATCAGCGCATCGGCCGCTTCACCCGACAGCGTCGCACCGTGCCGCTTGGCGACATAGTTGCACAAAAATTTGCGGCGGTTCGCTGCGGTGATCCCTAGCTTTTTGTCGGTGCTGGCGCTACAGGCCACGGCCAGATGGTCGCCCGCAATCGCTTTGTACAGTTTGGTGTTTGACGCCAGCGTCGTCATCTCCATGACGAAACGGTTGGACTCGCCTGGATTGGCGGCGTACTTTTCCAGCTCCGGACGATGATTCGAGACGAACTTGTCGGCATCGCGGATGATGATAGTCCGTTTACCATCGAAATCGAACAGCGATGCGGTTGCCAAATCGTCACGGAGATCCGACCAACGAACCGCTTCGCCATCGAACGAGGTGACGTCGCCATCGGAGGACAAAGCCGAAATGACCCACGTTCGCAGCGTGGTATCGGGACCAAAGACGGCTGCCACGCTGGGCAATTCCGCCGGTGGCTTCGATAACATTTCAAAGGCGTTCAGGATCGCCATCAGAGACTTTTTAGCGAGTGTTTCGAGTGGAGGCTACGCTTCGCAAACGCCTTTTGAAGTTGCGCGTTTTTCACAACCCGAAGCGTAAGCGAGGGAAAATGGATCTTGCTTCGGTCCCTCGCTGACGCTTCGGGTTGTGATTCGCCGGGAAAAACGATGATAGCGCAACTTCAAAACATATGCCACCGGTGGCAGAAGTTTGCCTGCGACCGAGGGTTTGCCTGCGACCGAGGGGCAGAGGAGACTAGAGTGGTGCCGCTCCCTAAAATAGGCCGCTCCTCTTAATGACAGGCTGGAAGCCTATCCCACCTCCTGACCGGCGAGGCATTGCTCACTAATTGTACGTCGGTTGGCTGCGAGCGGCAGTGTGATCGTTGTCCGTTGGCATCGGGAAACCGCTAATGGGCTGAAAACCACGGATCCGTGCGCGGGGGGCTAACCCTTGGGTGTCGATGGGACGATCCAGCACGTAACTTCCCATATTGCCCGCATTGTCAGTCGCGTCGATGCGTAGATACAGTTGACGTGGTAATTGAGGATCGGCGGGCCAAACGTAGTCGCCGTCGTTTCGAAGTCCCGCTGCGATCGTCGTCCAGGGACCTTCCACATCGTCGCTGAACGACAACGTGATCGGGCGAGTCATCAGATTAGCGTCGTCACATTCGTAGCGAATCACCAGCGAACCCGTGCGGTCGCCTTCGCCGTACTGAGCCCCGCTGATTCGCACCGTCGGTTTGCTCTGATCGACGACGACGACGATGTCAGGGCTCTCACCCGCTTGCGGTCTCGGGCTGGTCAATCCGTTGGAACTGACGACGACGATGCGAAAACCAAACACGCCTTCTTCTTTCGTTTCAATGTCGAACGGGCTGGCGTTGTCTGGGTCTTGGCCCCAGAACTTCCAACTTTTCCCGCCGTCGGTGCTGCCATACAGTTCTACTGATTCGACCCCGACGATGCCGACTGCTTCGAGTTCATATTCCAAGCTGAATCGATTCGAGTCGCTGAATCGAGTGGGAACACGGCCACCGAACGTTGCTGAATCGATGCGAGATTGCAAGGCACGCTGAGCCCTGTATCGATCGCTTTCGGGGGTTGGGGTGGCAACCGATTGGGGTTGAGCTTGCTCGCGTTTGACGACCGCTGCGGCCGGACGTTTTTCAGGCGGAGCGGGGCGTATCGGACGATCGTTCTTTGCTGCGAGGTCGTTCTTAGCCAAGTCGCTCTTCGCGATAGGACGCATCGCTTCCGCTGGCGTTTTTGGACGTGCCTTCGTTGTCAAGTTCGAGCTTGGGGACGGTGCGGGCACGTCGCCGGTTGCCGGAGCGAAGAGCGAGGGACCCCCACTGGAGTTCGGTTGCGATGCTTTGCGATCGAGGGTTCCAAAATCGCTGCTGACCTGCTCGGGCGTTGCGGGCTGAGGCAACTCGATCATCCCAGGACGCTGAGCGTATCGTGGCAACGGAAATGCGTTTCCGACTTGGCCCGCTCCGACTTGGCCCGCGACTTGACCGCGAACCGGGTTGCGTGGCACCGCAGTGGTTTGTGGCATCACGAAGCCAGATGCAGCCGGCGGATTCGGTTGCGTTTGCAGGCGGGGTTGAGTAGGCAGGCTCGGTTGGGGCTGCAGACTCGGTTGGGCTTGAAGACTCGGCGGAGTGCTGACGCGGCGCGGCGCCACGGGAATGGTCGGCACCGCTGGAGCGGTCAGCACAGGCACGTTGGCCGGCGGAATGATCCGTCGCTGAGTCGGTGTGCTAGGCGGCGCTCCGGTCAGCGGCGTTTGGGCAAACGCGTGTTGGGTTTCGCTGCTGGGTGTGTGACCACGGAATTGGTTCAGCGGGGAATCACCGCGTAGCGATCCATAGTTCGCGGCGATCTTTGGAACGTCGGTTTCGGGTTTTTTGCGATCCAGTTTGATGATCGGGCTCGATCCATTGGTCGGGTCGCTCTCGGCCGGACGGATATACAAATCGGTCGACGATGGGTGCGACGAAGTGGTTCGGTGTTGAACCGAGATGGCTTTCAGTTGCGGTTTTGCAAACGGAACAGCGTTGGGCACTTCGCTCGCACGGTGGTCGCTGGCCGCAAAGCGATTGTTTGGTAATGCAGCCAATCGAGGCCGCTGCAGCCGCTTCATTTGGACGGTCTGGTTGCCTGCCGCGTCAACGGCGGTGACATGAATCGATAGTTGACGCCAATCCTCTTTGGGAACAAACGTGAACGAACGATCGTCCCCTGCGGGTTTGACGGGAATCAGTCGCCACTGAGTCTCAACGTCGCTGGCGTAATAGA
>TARA_R110002073_G_scaffold38749_1_pt1 | contig 10118 bp, 5 predicted proteins | sample TARA_R110002073 | Tara Oceans TARA_R110002073 (sample SAMEA4397174) | marine metagenome | biome: Polar Biome; feature: [DCM] deep chlorophyll maximum layer (ENVO:01000326); material: water (ENVO:00002006), including particulate matter (ENVO:01000060) such as... | depth 40 m
ATGCCCAGGTTGTCCTGTTCACCGATGTAACGGCCACGCCAGTAGAATGTCCAATCCCCAGCGAGGATTCGGGCATCCATCGTGCCGCGCCATTCCGGATAACCAATCGTACCAGACAGGTCATTCACCGCAGAAGTCGCGGTCGTCTGGTTGCTGATTTCGTTGGTCCGGGTGAACACCGCATTCGCTTCGAGACGGGCATTGAAGAAAATGTCCATTCCAAAGCGACCGTTGAGGTCGAAACCTTCAGACGTTTGCGTTGAGATGTTGAACGGCGTGTTGTCCACGAACAGCAGGAACCCGGTGTTCGGGTCGCGCTGACGACGTGCACAGAACGGATCGTTCGGGTAGTTCGTCGAGTTGTAGCAACGGCTCAGCGAGAAGGCTGTACCCGGGATCGCGATCGAGTCTTCGATGTTGATCTCGAAGTAGTTGACGCCGAACTGGAAGTCGAATGCATCCGTGAACGGTTGGTCAAAGGCAAAGCCCATGCTGATGGAGTCGGAGGTTTCCGGATCCAGGTTGGGGTTACCCGCGCGGAAGGATTCGATGCTCGGGAAGCCACCAGCACCCAGGGTGAACGGATCGACGCCGTCAGCCTGACAGTTGGCAATGATCGTTGCATTCCGGGTATCGACACCGAGCGGAAGGACGCAGGGGTCAGCCGTACCACTGGCGAAGCCAGTTTGACCGCCGAGGAAGAGTTCCCGGACGTTCGGTGCACGGAATGACGTGCCCGCAGTACCGCGGAAGGTCAACCAGGTGTTCGGTGACCAGGAGGCACGTGCCGACCAAGTGGTGTTCTGACCGTAGAATTCGTGGTCCGTCAGGCGGGCCGCGACATCAAGGGTCACGTCTTCAGCAAATCTCCGGCCCTGCAGAAGCGGGAAGGACATTTCGCCGTAGTACTCAGCCATGTTGACCGAACCAACCGACAGACGGTCAGCGAAGTAACCAGCCGCACTACCCGTTGCTGCAACGGTATCCACACCGGAGTCGAGACCGGTTTCGCGGAATTCCCAACCCAGCACACCGCTCACTTCGCCGTCGGCGAGAGAGAACAGCGGTCCGGTGATGAAACCACCAGCCAGGAATTCGTCGACCAGGGTCGTAACGGTCCGCTCAGCAGCCAGGTAATCGAATTCAGCCTGGGTTGCGAAAGACGGGCCAACGGCCGGATCATAGATGTAGAGTGACGGTGCGAAGAAGTTCACCGGCACGCAAGGATCGGTATCCAGGAAGCCGAAGAGTTCGGCGTCCGGCGTACCACAGGAGAACACACCCGGCGCAGTCTGTTGCGTCGTGTTGATCGTCTGCAGCATGCGCTCGTTCAGGACAGCACCCCGTGCGGAGTAGCCGATCGAACGCGTGTAGCCTGCGAAGGTTTCGAAGTCCCAGGACGGAGCGCCCATGAAGCCGAGATCACCGCGGAGGCCCGTCAGGAAACGGGTCTGCTGGATTTCGACATCAACGTCACTGCGCTGGAACGGCGATGCGATAATCGGAACCACACCAAGGCCAACCGCGCCCGCTTGGAACGGGTTGAACGGGTTGGTGTCCGGAACGGTCGGGAAAAGCTGACCGTGGAACTGGCTGTCCAGGAAGGTCTGGCTGTTGGAGTGCGACGCTTCGAAGAACGCGGTGGTACCTTCGATCCCGAAGAAGGAATCGATGTCGTAGTCACCGGTCAGGAAGAAGTTGTAGCGCTGTGACGACGGAAGAACGTCATCATATTCCGACAGCAGATCCGAGCCGTGTGCCCGTGAAACGTTGCCATAATCCAGCGGGGTGTAACCCGTGAACCAGCCTGCGAACGGAACGGCGGCTTGTCCACCACCACGAGCGTCCTGATAGACGTCCGTACCGCGTGCCTGCAGGGCACCGTTCAGACGAACCCGGTCGGTATAGAAGGAGTTGCCCGGGAAGGAGTTGCCGTTGGCATCGACCAGACCTGCGCCCGGGAAGGGCACGAGGTTGAAGATACGAACACGATCAATGATCGCACCGCCGCCGCAACGCGACAGCAGGTTGCCGTTGGCGTCCAGCTCGAGGTCCTGGGAGCAATACAGGCCGCTGTTGGCTTCGCGGTTGTAGTTGCGGTCGTTGACCTTCAGGTTGTCCTGATCGAAGTATTCGAACGCGAAGGTGAAACCACCATTCTGGCCGCGGTCACCCACAAGCATGGAATAGCGCTGCTGAGCACCACCACTGTCTTCAGGAGACGAGTAGTAGGCGTCGACGTTCAGACCTTCATAGTCCTGACGGGTGATGACGTTGATCACGCCAGCAACAGCGTCCGAACCGTAGACCGAAGATGCACCGTCGAGCAGGATGTCGACGCGCTCGATGATCGAGGACGGGATGAGGTTGATGTCCGGGAATGCCGGCGCGCCTTCCACACCAGCCGGTGCCATGCGGCGGCCGTTGATGAGGATGAGCGTACGGTCGGCGGTCAGACCACGAAGCGACACGTTGTTAACGCCCGGGCCACCGTTGGTGACGAAAGCGTTGTTGATCGTGGCATCGAGCTGAGCACCCTGAACAACCGGGGTCGACCGCAGGATTTCTGCAGTGTCGACGAGGCCGGCGTCGGCGATCGTGTCGGCGTTGATCACCTGAAGCGGTGATGTGGAAGAAAATTCGTCGCGACGAATACGCGACCCTGTGACGACGACGCTGTCACGGGAAGCGTCTTGAGCTTCCTCGTCTTCATCATCTTCGTCGTCTGCCTGTTGGGCGAATGACGGAGCAACGGTAAATGCCGCTGCTGCGAAGCCCGCGAGGATTGTGGAGCGTAGTAGACGCTCGCGATCCCAAAAGCTGCTCACGATGCTAACCCCTTCGTGATTGTTGTTTACGTCGTATGCCCGACGCCGGTATTCCGGACGCAAGGCGCACATACACGGTCGGGAAGCTATCCCCTTCCCTGCTTGCACTATGCCGACATGAGTCATCCACGAGCAAGGACCCGCCCCACTTCCACCGCATTTCTGCCGTGAATGTTGCAAAAAAGTCATAGGCTGTTCACGCGGTTGAGACTGTTTGGACAGGCCGGGACTGATTTTGATGCCGCTCGTGGCTTGCGTCGCCTGCGACGCGACGCTAAGAGCCGTCTTCCGCAATCGGATGGGCGCGTAGCTCAGCGGGAGAGCACCTCGTTGACATCGAGGGGGTCACTGGTTCAATCCCAGTCGTGCCCACCATCCGCCTTTTTTGCAAATGACCGAAATCTGCATGCTCAAGCCTTTCAGGGGCGGGTGGCGTGGCCTATGTGATCGGCATCTCGATTTGCGGACCCAGCTTCATGTCAAAGACACTCAATGCCAGCCTTGATGCCCTGCGTGACCCGGCCACCGGACAGGGGCTCGTGGCAGCGGGCCGAATCGACGGGGCCACACTCAAGGACGGTGTCGCGACCGTGGTACTGCGGGTGTCAGGCCAGGATCCCGACGCGATGGCGCGGGAGAAGGCGGCAATCGAAGCCGCGCTCACCGCGCTTCCCGAAGTGCGGCGTGTGCGGCTGATCACAACGCTGGAGCGCGCCGCCAAGGCAGACTCAAAGGCGCACGCGCATGCCAAGCCGGCGCAAGCCGAACACCGTGCTGCGCGCCATGTCATCGCGGTGGCGGCCGGCAAGGGCGGCGTCGGCAAGTCGACGGTCGCGGCCAATCTGGCCGTTGCGATGCAGCGCCAGGGCCTGTCGGTCGGCATTCTCGACGCCGACATCTATGGCCCGTCCATACCGCGGCTATTCGGCCTCGCCGATGCCAAGGGTTTGAAGAAAACCGATTCGGGCATCCAGCCGCTGGAAGCACACGGCGTGAAAATCGTCTCGATGGGATTCCTGACCAAGCCCGGCGCGGCCGTGGTCTGGCGCGGCCCCATGGTGCAGGGAGCGATCCAGCAATTCCTGAAGGAAACGGCGTGGGGCGATCTGGACGTGCTGATCATCGACATGCCGCCGGGCACCGGTGACGCACAGCTTGCCATTGCCCAGTCCGCCGCGATTGACGGGGCGGTCATCACCTGCACGCCGCAGGACCTCGCGCTGGATGATGCGCGCAAGGCGATGGCAATGTTCCAGCAGACCCACACACCGCTGCTCGGCCTGATCGAAAACATGAGTGTCTTCCTGTGCCCGCATTGCGGCGAGCCCAGCGAGATATTCGGGCGCGGCGGGGCCCGCGCGGAAGCCGACGCGCTTGGCCTGCCCTTCCTGGGTGAAATCCCGCTGCACATCGATTTGCGCAAGCGGTCTGACGAAGGCCGCCCGGTCGCGCTGGATGAGGGCCCGGTGTCGAAAGCCTTTCAGGCTGCGGCCCGTGAAATCCTCAGCGCCAGCGAGCAAGCGCGCAAGCCCGCGCCCAAGATCACGTTTCAGTAGCGCGGCCGGGTTTGAGAACCCAGTCGCTGCGCTGAACACCTCCGGGCGGTGACGCGCCGAAGACGTCGGCCAGATGGGCTTCGGTGAGGACATGGTCCGGTGGACCGGAGGCAAAGACCTGCCCCGCCTCCAGCAGGACGACATGGTCGCAATAGCGCGCGACCAGGTCGAGCGCATGGGCCGCGACGATCACAATGGCTCCGCGGTCGGCCTCCGCCTTGAGCGTGTCCATCACGGCCAGCTGGTGGCGCGGGTCGAGTGTCGATGTGGGCTCGTCGAGCAACAGGATGTCTGCGCCTGTCGCGAGGACACGCGCCAGCATGACCCTCGCCCTTTCTCCCGAAGACAGCGTATCGATCCGGCGTTCCGCGAGGTGAAAAACGCCTGCGCGCTGGAGCGCCGAAACAATGGCGGCCTGGTCGTCTTGCGAAAAGTCCCGCAGCGGCGCGAGATGGGGTATCCGCCCCAGGGCGACGGCCCGCCGGGCCACGAGCGGCCAGACCGATGCGCCGTCCGGCGGCATGTAGGCGAGCCGACGCGCCCGCTCGCGCGGCGCAAGCGCGCCTACCGGCGCGGCCCCGATCAGAACGCCGCCCGTCATGGGGTCCATCACGCCGGCAAGGGCTTTCAGAAGCGTCGACTTGCCCGATCCGTTCGGACCGACGAGCGCTGCGAACTGCCCACCCGCCAGCTCCAGCGAGATGTTCCGGACAATCTGGTCACGGCCATAGCCTGCAGCCAGTTCGTGTACGCAAAGACGTGTCATGGCGCGCGCCTCGCGGCTGTGCGGACGAGCCACAGGAAGAAGGGTGCGCCCAGCAATGCCGTGGCCACACCCAGATAGAGGGGCAGGCCCTGCCCGCTCATCAAGCGTGTTGCTGCATCGGCCAGTGTCAGGAGCGCGGCTCCGCCCAGCGCCGATGGCAGGATCAGGCGGCCCGGCTCATGGGCCACGAAGCGACGCAGCAAATGCGGCACGACCAGGCCGACAAAGCCGATGGCTCCGGCGACCGCGACACCGCCCCCCACGGCCAGGGCGGTCCCTGCGACGATCAGCAGTTTCACCCGGCCCAGGTCAAATCCGAGGCTGGACGCCGCGTCCTCTCCCAGGCTCAAGGCATCCAGCGCCCGGCGATTGAGCGCGAGGATCGCCAGCCCGGCGAGAATCAGCGGCGCGGCGATTTTTGTCTCCGTCCAGCTGACATTGGTGAGCGACCCCATCAGCCAGTAGGCGATTTCCGACAGGGCCCAGGGATTGGGCGAAAAATTCATCAGCAAGGCTGTGAGGGCATTGGCGAGCGCACCGACGGCGACGCCGGACAGAATCAGCGTGGTCGCGCGGGCACGCGGGCCCGCGATCAACAAAAGCAGGACCGCCCCCAGCGCCGCCCCGGCGATGGCCGCGGCCGGGACCGCCAGTGCGAACACGCCTGCCGCGCCGAAATAGAGCGCCGTTACGGCACCCAAACCGGCCGCGGACGTCACACCGACAATTCCAGGATCGGCCAGCGGGTTGCGAAAATAGCCCTGCAAGGCCGCGCCTGCACCGCCAAGCCCGGCCCCGACGAGCAGGCCGGTGAGCAGGCGCGGCAGGCGCAATTCGGTGAGAATCAAGTGTGCGGTCGCCTCCCCGGCCAGCCAGTCGGCCAGCGGGAACCCGTCGACCAGCAGGCTCGCTGCCGCGGCAAATCCCATGAGGGCCAGAAGGCACAGGGTGAGTTTCATGTCTGTCATGAGCGACCCGCTGCGATGTCATCAAGCGCATCGGCAATTGCCTCAGCCGCGTCAATCAGGGCTGGCCCGGCGCAGGACCAATAGGCGCTCGGCACATCGATTCGCGCTGTTCGATCCAGCAAGGCGCGAAACAGGCTGTGGCGCGCGCCAATCGTGTTGATGGAGGGATAGCCGTCGCGAAAATAGCTGGTGACGACGAGGTCGGGCGCGATGCGCAGCGCCCATTCGGGATCAGCCGGAGTCCATCCGGTCGCGCCGGCTTGCGCAGCGGCATTGTGCCCGCCGGCTGCCATGATCACGGCATCCACCAAAGTCCCGCTGCCCGCCGTGCCGCCGGACACGTTGAGATAAAATACCGAGGGGCGGATACCCCGCGCCTGCGTCCGGTCATCAAGGGCAGCGAGACGCGTGTCGAGATTGGCGATCGCCTCTTCGGCGCCCTCCGGATTGCCCAGCGCCTCGCCCGTCAGTCGCATATTGTTGCGAACGACGTCGAAATCCTCGCCCCATCCCAGCGTTACAGTGGCTATGCCTGCGCGCTGGAGAATCGGCGCGGCGCGGCCCGGGCCGCCGGGGCCGAAAACCGCCAGGTCCGGAGACAGCTGGATCAGACGTTCTGCCTCGGGCCAGGCCTGAGGCAGCTCACGCGCCCAATCCGGGGCAGCGGAAATCGGCTGGTCGACCTGCCAGGACAGGGCCGCAATCGCCGCGCGATCAGCCAGTGCGATCACAAATGGATCCGCGCAGACATCGGTCGAGAGGACGCGCTGCCGCGCGCCCTCCCGTGTGTCCGATACATCCTGTGCCGCGGCGCTAGCGCTGGAAACGCAGGCCAAGATACAGGCCGCGACCCGGCGATGCGTAGCCAAAAACGTCTTCATAGGTTTCATCCATCAGGTTTTCACCGCGAAGGTAAAGCTGGGCACCATTTTCAAAGCGCCAGGCAGCCCGTCCGCTGACCAGGGTGTAAGCGTCCAGCGTCACGGTCTGGAATGTGCCAAAATCCGTATCGCGCGCGTCACTGACATAGTCGGCAGCCAGCGACAGGCTGACCGGTCGGCCCACCGGATCCCAAGTGGCGGACAGGCTCGCCGCGCGCTCGGGCCGACGAATTTCAGGCGTCCCGTTCTCGTCAGAACGCAGGAATGCGGCTGAGGCCCGCACGGTCAGGTCATCGCGCGGCGACCAGTCGCCCTCGATTTCCAGACCGGAACGGTTTGAGCGGCTGAGGCGATTGCGAGCTGTCGCAGGGAAAACGCCGAAATCGGAATAGATTTCGTCCTCCAGCTCGGCCTCGAACCAGGTCAGCGCGAGATGGCCGTTGCTGAAATCCTGCTCCCAACCGATATCCCAGCCCCGCGACGATTCCGGCCGAAGGTCCGGATTGCCGACAAAGAAGGCCGGGAAGAATCCAAAAAGTTCAAACACGCCGGGATTCTTCACGCCTTCGCCAAAGCCGCCGCGCACACGCCCGCCGAGCGCGGGAACAGCGTAGGACGCACCCACGCGCCATGTCGTGGCGTCTTCGAACATCTCATTGTCATCGAGTCGCGCCGACACATGCAGGCTCAACGGACCTGACGTCGCGCCATAGTCCATTGCCAAGGCATCGGTCGTGACGTCGCGGGTCTGGTTCTGGCCGGAACCCGGACCGCCATCGCTGACATAGCGTTCTGTTTCCCGCTCGATCAGGCCGGTCAGGCGGTGGTCCACATCCAGGGCTGACCACTGCAAGGTGGACTGAACAAAACCCTGCCACCGCCGACCTTCGGAGCGGTCACCAAAGGTACCGGAATTTCGTGTCTCCGCCCTGTCATCGAGGACAGACACGGCCACTTCATTGCGCCAGTCCAGACCGAAGGCTTGCGGCTCCAGAACCAGGCTCAGGCGCGCAGCGACCTGATCGCCTTCGCGGACCCTGTCCACATCGTCCAGCCGTCCGTCAAAGTCTGTGTCGCTGTCAAATTCACTCTCATAGCGGGTTGCTCGTAACGAGGATGTGAGCCGCGCAATCGGGGACAGTTCAAGCGTCCCATTCGCCGACACGGTCGCCAGATCATAGCCGTCCGGGGCGCCACCCGTGCCCGATGCATCAATCCCGTCGGTCGCATGGACGGACAAAGCCCCCCCGCCGGAAATGGCACCGTGGCTGCCGGCCGCTGCCACGCCCACTCGGCGGGTCGAAAACGAGCCGGCTTCAGCGAGCAGATCGAGTCGGTCCTCGCCGTCATGGCCAATGGTCTGGATATTGATCACCCCGCCAATGGCGTCCGGGCCCCAGAGCGCAGATTGTTCGCCGCGAAGGACTTCGATGCGATCAACGCCAAACCCGCTGGCCTGGGCAAAGTCATAACCGCCTGTGAAGGGGTTGCCTGCCTCGATACCATCAATCAGGACAAGGACATGGTTGGCTTCTGATCCGCGCGCGCGGACATCGGTCAGCGACCCGGCAGGACCGGAGCGCGAGACTGTCAGCCCCGGCACACTGCGCAAGGCATCCGCAGCGAAGGTCCCGCCATGCAGGTCGACTTCGTCCGCATTCAGGGTCGTGACCGCCGCGGTCACCTCGCTTTGGGGAATCGGGACGCGCGCGCCAATGACGACAATCGTCTCTTCGGTTTCAGGGGTGTCCTGCGCGACTGCCGGGGCGGCAAAGGCAGGGATGAGAACGGCGATCAGACATCGCTGGCAGACTTTATTCAGGCCCATATCAAACGGACTCCATTATCGGCGAACGTAGACGCGCGCGCCGGTTTCAAGGAGTCGCCTCAAACGGAAAACTTCCGTGCCAGTCCTGCGTAATCCCGCACAGGTGGACGAGCGACGGTGACGGCCGGTCTTCCGGCTCGCGGGTCATCGCGGATCCTGCGCCTTCCCGAATTGCTTCAGTGGCTACCTTGCAGGACCGCTCGCCGCTCACGGCTGCGGGGACAGCGCCGAACTCGGACTACACATCCTCATCGGCTTCCCGTTTCATCCCCTCGCGGGGAACCGTCACGGGCGGGAAACTAGTCTCGGGAATCGGTGAACGCAATCGGCTACACCGGGCTGCGCGGTTCGGGCGTGACTTGTGCGACTTCCGAGGCGGACCGGATGCGCGGGTGAAAGAATGCCAGCGCGACGAGAACAACTGACAAGATGGCATTGGCCATATAGGGGACGATGTCGCCGAATGTCTGAAACAGGTAAAGCGCGCTGACCGGGGCAATCGCGAAGCCCAGCCCTGCGGTTGCCGTGGTGACGCCCGCCGCCCGGCCCTGTTCTTCCGGACTCACAGCCAGTGACGAGCCGCCCGTAAAGCCCGACCGGGCCAGGCCGAAGCCAAAGCTGAGCATGATGTAGCCAAAGACGATGGCGGCGTAGTTGGCCGCGAACAGCATTTCGATATTGCCGAGCGCGGCCATGCCTGCCCCGAGGCCCATCAAGACACGCGGGCTGGCTTTGAGCGCCGGAATGACGACCAGCTGGGCAAAGATCAACGCCCCGGCACCGGCCATCAGCGCAACACCGGAAAATTGCAGGCCCTGCTCCGGCGTCAGGTCCAGCCGGTTCATCAGGAAGAAGCCGATCACGGTGAGGCTGGAGGCCTGAATGATCCAGAAGCCGGCACCATAGATGACAAAGGGGGCCAGCCGCTTGTCGAGCGCGAAGGCAAATTGCCGGATGGGATTGATCGGGCGTGATTGCTGTTTGGGCGGTGTTTTTTCCGGCAGCATCACCCGAACGGCCACGGCGCTGGACCCGACAATGACCGCAATCGCGATCATGAAGGGCGCAACGCCAATGCGCTCCACAAAGGCCGCCGCCAGTGCGGGCCCGAGAATCGCGCCCATGCCGAAGGCTGCCGTCAGACCGGCCAGCGCCTCGGTGCGTTCCGCCGGGCTGGTACGGTCGGCGACATAGGCCTGCGCAGCCGGATTGGTGGCCGAGCCCAGCGCGCCGAAAAGCGTGCGTGAGACCGCCATGGCGAAGATCGCGATCAGCGGCGGGGCGAGGCCGG
>TARA_R110002073_G_scaffold139148_9_pt1 | contig 10111 bp, 9 predicted proteins | sample TARA_R110002073 | Tara Oceans TARA_R110002073 (sample SAMEA4397174) | marine metagenome | biome: Polar Biome; feature: [DCM] deep chlorophyll maximum layer (ENVO:01000326); material: water (ENVO:00002006), including particulate matter (ENVO:01000060) such as... | depth 40 m
CTCACCTTCTTTCCAGCGCAGGATGGGCGCAGGCAAGCCCTGGTTAACGGTGGTGGCGATCCGTTGTTTGCCGGTGAAGTTGACCTTCTGAAAACCAATCGAGAGATCGAACTGGTTTCCCGTCAGAGTTTGCGGGCCATTGGTTGGCCGGGGTGTGTCCGCAAATACCTGACCGGATAATGGCAATACGCTCAGGGCAGCCAAAGAGGAAGCGCCGAGTACAAAGCGACGCCGGGACTGGTCGGGTGGCAACACATCAGGTACCACCGGATAGCGATCCATTGCTGTAATCAATTCCATTGTTGTGCGTATCCCCGCTGTGCGGGTATCGGGAATTTTCATGCCCATTCTCCTTAGAAAGTTTGCGTCAAACTGGTGATGCGAAGGTACACCTCACTGCTGCCATCGCTTTTAAGCAAGAGCACATCGTAGGGTGTGAATCGTTCGCCCATCTCCATGCCTGGGCTACCTACCGGCATACCAGGAACGGCCAAGCCTATGGCCCCTTGAGGCTTTTCGGCGAGGAAACGGGTAATGAGCTGCGCTGGAATATGTCCCTCAAATACATACCCCTCAGGGGAGACAGCGGTATGGCAGGACTGGTATTGGGGACTGATCTGGTAGCGGTTTTTGATCACATTCAGATCATCGGGATGATGGATAGTGGATTTCAACCCATGGGATTGCAGGTGGGAAATCCATTCTTCACAACAGCCGCAAGTCGGGCTTTTGTATACCGCTAACTGAACGGGTTTATCGGCAGCCGCAGCTGGCGATGGGATGGATGAGGCGTATGCGGTGTGGCTTATCAATAAAAACGAAATCGCCAAGCTACCGATAGCGCCCATAAAATGTTGGGAAACCATAAAAGCTCCAAAACAACGCGAGGTTGTTTAAACCATCAACAGAGGGAGCTACTTTCGCTCCCGCGAATACAATTTGTTGACTGATACGCCAAATTACAGGCGTAACTGTCCTGTATCAGCAGGAAATGGGGGGACGATAGAGGGAGGAAACGGGCGAGCTGGGGATGTGCTGGTAATACCAATTGGTATTCACTGAAGAATCCGATAATACGGCAAAAGCCAGGCTATAACCCAATGCGGGCGCTGAACAGCTACTGGAGGAGCAATGCCCCATGGTTTTGCAGCAGTCGTGGGTGGTTTTCATATCCATCGTTTTGTCTTGAGTATCCATGTGGCTCATATCGTGATGCATACCCATCATTGAATGATCCATGGACGCCATGTCATGGGTTACAGGCGCAACATCCATGAACTGGCATGGCATAGCCACGACTGCTAACGATTGGCCCAGGAAGACCAAGGTGAGCAGCGCGATTAACCACACAGAACGGCGATGTTTAATGACCATAGGAATGAACATATCGAAAAAACGTCATAGTAGCATAATCCAAGACGTTGATTAGCGTCCACCTTAATAACAGCTGCTAGCGATTCATCAGTAATGGTTTTGCGGACAGGGCTCACTCCTTTAGAGCTGCTCAGTTGCGCTGGCCTGTACCAGTTTTTGCCCAATTTTGATGAAAATACGGCTTAACATTAGATAACCTACCATTATTGAATGCTAGCAATTGAAATGTTTGTACGTTGATGCAATTCGTAATAGTATGTATATACATGGTATGTAATACAGTACGAAATACATCGAGAGGCGAATTATGGCAAGAGGCGGCATCAACAAGGCGTTGGTATCCACAGCGCACAAAACCCTCATCAGCCGGGGCGAAAACCCTTCCATCGATGCGATCCGTGTAGAGCTTGGCAATACCGGCTCCAGGTCGACTATCCATCGATATCTACGCGAAATTGAAGAGGAGGCTTCGGCTCGCCTGGATGACGAGACTTTGATTAGTCAGCCGATAAAGGAGCTCGTCGGGCGCCTGGCGTCAGTACTGAAGCAGGAAGCACAATCCAAAATTGATGAAAGTCATACCAAGCATCAGGATCACGTGCAGTCACTTACACACCGAATTCAAGCACTCGAAGCTTCTCTCACCAATGTCAATAAAGCGCTCGCAGAAAATGCACATGAGTTACAGAACGCACTAGCGGATCTTGAGAAAAGCAAGGCTTCAGAAGGCGCGCTGAAGGTAAAAGACGCCAAAGCCATCCAAACCGAAGAAAAACTTCGGGAGCTTTTAGCTGAAAAACAAACCCAAGTCGAATCGCTGGAAGAGAAACATCGCCATAGCCGAGATGCAATGGAGCACTATCGGCAGTCGGTAAAAGAGCAGCGAGACCAGGATCAACGAAAGCATGAGCAACAAGTACAGCAATTTCAGGCCGAAATGCGCGTTCTGAATCAAACTCTTTCGGTTAAGCAGTCCGAGATTACGCAGTTAAACAAAGACAATGGGCGACTGTCGGCCGAGCTTGGTGCCGTGCAGAAAACAGCTGCAAAACTGGAAGCCGAGCAGCACAAACTGACAATGCACTTGGATTCCAAAACGGGAGAAGCTGACTCACTTAAAACTCAACTCTCCGGGCTCACGGCTCAAGTGGAGCAGTTCAATAAACTTAAGAAACTGAATGAAGAGCTGCAAGCTTGGAAGGCGGAAGCGTCGGTATCGATTGGCAAGCTGGAAGCAGAAATTTCAATCAAGACGGACATGATGGATCGTTTGTTGGAGGAGAAAGCGATATCGAGGTTGTAACTGAATGATCGACAATCCAGTGGGACGGTACTTCCACCGGCGGAGTAAGTACCGGCAATAACACTTCATCGAGGGCTAAACATGACATCAAGTTTCACTAGGAAAATTGCCCTATACGAAACCGCTGAGATTGTAAAAGCTCGGGAAGCAAGGTTCCATCGGGATTCCCAGAACGAGTTTAAACATCTGGAGCGAGCGCATATTCTCGGACAGGAGTCTACGTATTGGCATACCAGAGTCCACTTCCTGATGTTGCTATACGCCCTGAGAAATCAAAAGTCACGGGAAGTTCTTGGGCAGATTTTTAGGCTGATAGGGGCCGCTACGAAGACAGTCTTTGGATTAGTTCCACGGGGAAACACCGGTGGGGCCAATGTTAGCCCCTTTAAAGAAATGCCAATTCCTGCTGACTTAGCAGTTTTGATCGAGAAAGCTAAATCCGCCTCCTAAAGCCTAAATACGGCGGTCCGTTTGAAAAAACCTAACACCTTACGAAACATGTGAAGGCTTCGCTCAGGCAAAAACTCATGCTCATTGGCGGTAGCGATGGGAATGAATTGGTATCGGAAAATTAGCGGTTTTACCCAAAGCTAACCCATATTTAATGACCACGGATAACAGGCCGTAATTTTCTATAACTTTAAGAAATTCAGTGGATTACGGCTAAAGTGGCTAAATTTGTCCGCTTTACCGGCCGGACCTCATCTAGAGCAAGTGTCAAAAACAATAATGACACGTTTTATGACGCTTGACCCTCCCATGATGGGAGGCATTACCCTCCATATCATTGGGTCAAACTTGGCTTATGGAGTACAAAATGTCAGTACAAGATACGGAATTGACGGAAATAGAGCTCCCCATATTGGGTATGAGCTGCGCTTCATGCGTGGGACGGGTTGAAAAGTCGCTTAAGGCGACGGATGGTGTTGTTTCAGTGCAGGTGAATCTTGCAACGGAATCTGCGTATGTCTCAGCGAATAAAGATGTTTCGCTGCAGACTTTATGCACGACGGTAAAAAATGCAGGTTACTCGGTAGCTACCGAGGAATTTCAAATTCGTATAAGTGGTATGAGCTGCGCGTCTTGCGTCGGGCGAGTGGAAAAATCAATATATAAAATGACTGGTGTCGTGAATGCGAGTGTTAACTTAGCGACAGAATCCGCTTATGTGCAGGTCCTACAAGGCCGCGTTACGATGTCAGACCTTGTTTCAGCCGTCGCCGAATCCGGCTATACGGCGACAGCCACTGAAATACCAGGTAACGAAAGCAATAACGGGATTAATAATCGGAGTCAAAACTCAGAAACCGGGCAGAACAAAGAACCCCGCCATTTATTGATTGCAGCCTGCTTATCTGCGCCCCTGGTTTTAGGAATGCTGGCAAGCAGCGTGGGCTTCGATTTTATGCCTCCGCCTTGGTTGCAATTTTTGATTGCCACACCAATCCAGTTTTGGCTTGGTGCCCGCTTCTATCGCGCGGCATGGTTTGCACTAAAGGCACGCACTGGGAATATGGATTTGCTAGTTGCCATCGGTACGAGTGCAAGCTACGGCCTGAGTGTATTCGAATTGTTCAAACAGTATGTGATTCAACCGAGTCACACGATGGGGCACTATTATTTTGAAGCCTCAGCTGTAGTCATCACCTTAATACTTCTTGGTAAATGGCTGGAACGGCGCGCTAAACAACAAACCACCGAAGCGATAAAAGCATTGCAGTCCCTGCGCCCCAACACCGCGCGACTTCGTCAAAATGAGGTTGATACCGACACGCCGATAGAGCAAATACGTGTCGGTGATATTGTCGTTGTAAAACCTGGTGAAAGTGTTCCCGTCGATGGCTCGATAGTGGAAGGCAGTGGCTATCTAGACGAGTCGATGATTACCGGCGAGAGTATGCCAGTGCATAAATCCCAAGGTGATTCCGTGGCTGGTGGCGTCATCAATACCGATGCATTACTCCTCATTGAAACGACGTCGATAGGCGCAGAAACAACGCTTTCACGCATTATTCGCTTAGTAGAGAGCGCGCAAGCTGCGAAAGCACCCATTCAAAGCCTCGTAGATAAAGTGAGTATGGTCTTTGTGCCGGTAGTAATAGCCATCGCCATTGCCACCTTAGTGGGCTGGTTTTTGTATAACGGTGATATTCAAAGTGCCATCATCAATTCAGTGGCGGTGTTGGTTATCGCCTGCCCCTGCGCACTAGGTCTCGCGACACCGGCAGCGATTATGACCGGTACTGGGGTTGCCGCCAAACATGGCATTCTCATTAAAGACGCACAAGCCTTGGAGTATGCCCATAACGTCAACACAGTGGTGTTCGATAAAACTGGCACGCTGACTGTCGGCAAGCCCAGCTTACGAGAGTACATTGCCTGCGACGGCGATACTGACAAACTGCTAAGCATCGCTGCCTCAATCCAAAAAGGCAGTGATCACCCATTGGCCCAGGCGATTCTTAACGAGGCTGACGACAAAACGCTTTCTATTGCAGCCGCAAAGGAATCGAAAGCCCTTGCCGGACGTGGAGTATCGGCCACTGTGAACGGTAAGTTATTTTTACTCGGCAATACTCGCCTAATGCAAGAATCCAAAGTGTCTTTGACTGACTTAGAGGCGAAAGCCAAGGAATTGGAGAATGAAGGCAGTACCATATCGTGGCTTGCAGAAGGTGGCGACACACCTAGCTTGATCGGTTTGCTTGCGTTCGGTGATGAAATAAAGCCCTCTGCGAAGTTAGCGATTGAACGCCTTAACAATAAGGGTATAAAAACGGTGATGATCACTGGTGATAATGAAGGTAGCGCCCGCGCGGTTGCCGCAAAACTAGGTTTGCAAGACTATATTGCCAACGTTCTGCCAGAGGGCAAAGCCGATGCCATTCGGGAATTGCGTAACGCAAACAATATTGTTGCCATGGTGGGCGACGGTATCAATGACGCCCCTGCTTTAGCCGCCGCCGATGTTGGCATCGCCATGGCGACGGGAACTGATGTTGCCATGCACACGGCAGGGATAACGCTAATGCGCGGCGACCCAGCTCTCATTGCAGACGCGATAGATATTTCAAAACGAAGTTATCAAAAAATTCGCCAAAATTTATTCTGGGCATTTATCTATAATTTGTTAGGAATTCCCTTAGCGGCAAGTGGATTACTCAGCCCAGTCATTGCAGGCGCAGCCATGGCGTTTAGTAGCGTAAGTGTCATTAGCAATGCACTATTGTTAAAACGTTGGAAACCGAAGGCTTGAGGTAGGTCAAATACTGTACGGTTGTGATGGAATAAGGTACACAGAGGTAAATTTACTATGAATATTGGCGACGCAGCGAGGGCCAGCGGCATATCTGTAAAAATGATTCGTCATTATGAATCGCTTGGCCTAATTAAAGAGGCCGAGCGCACAGCGTCTGGGTATCGGGTTTATTCACAGAGCGACATACATAGCCTGAGTTTTATAAAAAGCGCTCGATCTTTGGGTTTCTCTCTTGCGCAAATAGAACAGTTGCTATCTCTTTGGGCCGATCGTGATCGAGCCAGCGCCGATGTTAAAGCGCTGGCAACAGAACATATTGAAGAATTAGATGTTAAAATACGGGAATTGACTGCAATGCGAGATTTACTGGCTGAATTAGCCTCCACTTGCCACGGCGACAAACGCGCCGATTGCCCTATTCTTTCTGGACTAGAACGCGATGGCCAATGTACTGGGCATAAAGAAAAATTGCCATGAGCAGATACAGTAGTAAAAAAGTCGCGTTTTGGATTTTGCTGATATTTTTCAGCAAAGTGGCATTTGCTATCGTTCAGCCTTTGTCAGCAATATCGTCAGAGACACCTTTTGCACACCAACATATTGGCCAACAAGAGCACAACCCAAGGTTGTCGATGAACAGTCATTGCAAACATAATCAAGACAGTGACATGTCCTTACATGAGCGGAATCACAATTCACATTGCGATGTGAAATGCGATTGCTGTATCGGGCACTGCACCGCCCCTGCACTTTTTATCAGCCCATTAACTTATTCCGAAAAGTTTCTCCAACACGCCGGCGATCAGCTGCCCACCTCACAAACAATATCACCCTCCTCCTACTTGTTCAGACCGCCAATTCTAGGCTAACACAGCATTATTGCGCCCGTAATTTGGGTATTGCAAAAACTGCATTCGCTTTGGAGCGTTTAGCGAGCACATCAGAGGCTCGTCATCAGCTGCTTTCGTCAACAGCCTTGCTAGGAATTAGTATGAAAACGACACACTACGGCCTTTCTCGCCGCCGCTTTGTTAAGGGTGCCGCTGGCGCAAGTGCCTTAATTGGAATTGGTGCTGCGCCATTTACGATTGGCGCAGAGAATGCGCCGAAAATGAAATCACCTGAGGTGATACGAGGACGTCACTTCGAACTTAATATTGGCTATCAGCCGGTTAACTTCACTGGCGTCAACCGCATTGCCACCGCGATAAACGGCAGTGTGCCCGGTCCAATATTGCGCTGGACAGAGGGCGAACATATTACCCTTAGAGTACATAATCACCTTCATCACGATAGCTCCCTCCACTGGCACGGGATGATACTGCCCTCGGGTATGGATGGCGTGCCGGGAATGAGCTTTGCCGGAATAAAGCCCGGAAGTTATTTCGACTATGCCTTTCAAGTCCAGCAGAACGGGACATATTGGTATCACAGTCACTCCGGATTTCAGGAGCAAACGGGCGTCTACGGCGCTATTGTTATCGAACCAGCAAACCCAGATCCGGTAAGCTATGACCGAGATTATGTTGTACAACTTTCGGACTGGTCTGACCAGCGACCTGAAGACATCTACTCTACCCTTAAACAGCGCGGCGATTATTACAACTTTAAACAGGCTACCGTCAGTGACCTGTGGCAAGACATAAAAAATAAAGGCTTGGCACAAAGCTGGGCGGACCGCCGCATGTGGAATGAGATGCGCATGAGTCGCTCCGACATCGCAGATGTCACCGGGTATACCTATACCTATCTTATGAACGGGAATACGCCTGAGCAAGGCTGGCAGGGGCTATTTAAACGGGGCGAAAAAGTCAGGCTGCGATTTATAAATAGCGCCGCGATGACCATTTTTGATGTGCGTATTCCTGGGCTAAAAATGACCGTTGTCGCCGCAGATGGTCAGTATGTTGACCCAATTAGTGTCGATGACTTTCGTATTGGCGTTGCCGAAACCTATGACGTTGTCGTTGAGCCGAGTGATGACAGTGCCTATTGCGTATTTGCACAAAGCATTGATCGCAGCGGTTACTGTCGTGGCACCTTAACTCCGAATCCAGAGTGGCAAGCCGAAGTACCAGCCATGGACTATTCTCCGCTGCTCGCTCATCGAGATATGGGAATGTCTATGGCTGGGCACGACATGGGCGCGATGAAGGGTATGGATCATAGCGGTCACGATATGTCCGCTATGAATATGGGGCAACGTAGCAACATGCAACATGCTCTGCATAAAATGCCTACCGAAAAACCCGCCCCTGCGGGTATGGGAAGCCAGCGCGATATCGCACACGTTAAGACCGAATTTGGCCCGCAAGTAGATATGCGCTCAGCGTCACCAATGAATGGCTTAAACGACCCCGGTATCGGCTTGCGAGATCATCAAGAGCGTTACGGACGCCGAGTATTGCGGTATTCAGATTTACGCAATTTATACAAAACGGAAGACCGGCGAGACCCAGAGCGAGAAATTCAACTTCATCTCACCGGCAATATGGAACGCTATATGTGGTCGATGGACGGCATACCCTTTGCCGACGCGGAGCCCCTGCAATTTAAATACGGAGAAAGGCTGCGAATCGTATTGGTGAACGATTCAATGATGACGCATCCCATACATATGCACGGCGTATGGAGCGAGTTAGAAACCGGTGACCCGATGCACATTCCCAAAAAACACACGATTCTGGTTCAGCCCGGTTCGAAAATAAGTTATTTAGTTAGCGCTGATGCAGTCGGCCGTTGGGCCTACCATTGCCACCTGCTCTACCACATGCCCGGAATGATGCGAGAAGTACATATTAGTGAACAAGGGGGCCAGTCATGAAACACGGTTTCTTAACATTCGGATTTGCTTGTGTACTTTCGAGTATGGCATCCAAGACATGGAGCCATTCAGACGCCGATCCTATTGTTAGCATGGTGTCGTTCACACAATTAGAACAAAGTAAGACCGGCGATGAATCAGCTGCGGTTTGGAATGCTGACGCCTGGATCGGCAAGGATTATGACAAGCTTTGGCTTAAAACTAATGGCGAATACGCACACGGACAGCGACAGGACAGCAGCATTGAAGTCTTGTATAGCCGAGCCGTTGCGACATACTGGGATATTCAAACAGGTTGGCGCGGTGATTTTAACGGCACAGAAAATCGTCATTGGTTTGTGGTAGGACTACAAGGGTTAACGCCCTACTTCTTTGAAACCGAACTGACATTTTACGTGGGTGAACACGGCCAAACCGCATTAAAAATCGACACCGAGTACGAACTTTTATTTACCCAAAAACTCATTCTGTCTCCAGAGATTGAAGTGAGCATCCATGGTCGTAACGACCGCCAGACTGGCACCGGTGGAGGTTTGTCTGATATTGAAACTGGCCTAAGATTACGTTATGAATTCACGAGGAAATTTGCACCGTATATCGGCGTCAACTACCACAATGAATACGGTCAAACAGCAGAATTCAGTCGTGATGCTGGGAGAGATACCGAGACGCTGAGCTGGCTTATCGGTCTACGTTTCTGGTTTTAATATTAACCTCGTCCCTAGGTATTGTCTTAGGAACGACGTTGTTATTCATGTTTGCGAACGGTGTTTTCAGGAATGCTCAAAATGATATTCGCGCGATTGTTCGCGTAAAGTTCATTATCTGTGTTCGCAAATATACTGCGTGCCAAAAACACGTTTAGCCCACCGGTATTTAGTAATTCTGGGAGAATACGGTGTCCGACCTTCCCGTTGCTCAATTCGATTGCGACGCGATTGCCGCCAAATAATCGAGAAATCACTCCAGCATACTGTCGATCTTTGTCGACATGTTTAGAATAACTTAGTAGCACTTGCGGACGATGGCCATTTAATTGCGCGCGCCAGATGGTATAAATTCGCTCCAAGATTTTGATAAAACGTTTATTTTTATGGAAACGACCACCGATACATAAGGACAGCTCTGCGTCTAATTGATAAGCCGCCAATAAGGCGGGATAACTTCCCGCGCTGCAGCCCATTGTTCGGTATGTGCCGTACTGGCTTAACTGCTTATGATTATCGAGCCAGCTAATGACATCAGTGACTTTGTCGCCGAGAAACGGAATACCTTGATGGTAACCTTGGTTTCTTGGCTCCGAGAGAATCAATACATCGTAGCTTGCGGAATCGGTATGCTGCAACAATAC
>TARA_R110002073_G_scaffold299270_3_pt1 | contig 10111 bp, 7 predicted proteins | sample TARA_R110002073 | Tara Oceans TARA_R110002073 (sample SAMEA4397174) | marine metagenome | biome: Polar Biome; feature: [DCM] deep chlorophyll maximum layer (ENVO:01000326); material: water (ENVO:00002006), including particulate matter (ENVO:01000060) such as... | depth 40 m
GAGGTGCGGAGCCCTGAGCCTGCCCATCCCCGTTCTGTAACACCGGGGATAGAAAGTCACCTTGAACAACAACACATGCCACTGCCCGGCATCTATGTGGGGCTTGATTGGCTCCGGTTTACCGGTTCCGAGAACTTTCAACTATACCGGCTCGATCGGTTTCTCCAAGAATTCACCAGCACCAAGCCAGAGAGCAACAGGGGAGCGGCCTACTTCCGAGCTGGAAAGCTATGGAAACCAGGCATTTTGTTGAGCTGGGGCCATCGCTCAAAAATATGCCAAGTAGACATCCAAGGCGGTCGGCTGCGTCTGATGAGCGGTGACGATCGGATGATGCTGTTTCGAGCCCTTATGGAGTTCTACATGAAACCAACGCGCATCGACGGCTGCATTGACTACGTCGATCAAGAGCAAGAGCTATACACGAACGCTCGGGCATCATGTGAAAATGATGAGCTGTGCAGAATGCGGAGTTACGGCGACAACTCACGACGGAGCGTCGGACAGCGACCGGACCGGCTACACCTTAACCTCGGGCGCCGTGACTCACCGGTCTGCGGCCGGATCTATGACAAAGGCTTGGAGACGAAAACCACCGCGACTGCTGGCCGATGGGAACGACTTGAGATCGAGTGGAAGGGTGACCGCGTACAAGAAGTTGGGCGACAACTCTACTCGGCGGGTACCGAATGGGCAGCAATGCTAACTTCACTGATATTCGGAGCCATGGACTTCCGTAGAGTCACCGGACAGACAAAACTCGATCGAAGACCTCGCTGCAAATGGTGGGATCGTGTCATTGAAAACCATGGTGAGGTAAGAACATCGCCATCTTCAAAATCTCCAGACCTAGCTCGTTGGGCAGAAGCGTTCCGTGTCACTTATGGGCGTCGGATCTTGGAATTCGCCATAGCTGTTGGTCGACCTGGAGAGGAAGTATTCGCGTGGCTCGTTGGAGGCTTGGAGGCAAGTGACAATGGCGGGCAATTGGCGAAGGAGTTCGTGCGGGCCTACAGTTCAATATCTGGGGAAACTAATCTTTGAGTGCCATCCTTCAGCTGCGTGGAATTTCGTGTAGAATGGCTTTTAGTCTTGGATAGATGGAGTTCTGTTTGAACAAATCTTGTCCGGTGTGGAGAATCTAGACCAACTGACATGACCAACCATATGACCAGCTACGCTCGCTACGTTTACCGATCCGGAGTGGTTACTTTGGGGAAAGGCACCGGATCGCGCGTACTCTCCACACTTCCTGGCGAGGATGTGGTCATCGATGACCAAATCAACCTAAGGGAACTCCTCGGGGTTTGGACACAATCCGATCACGACGAAATCCGTCTATGTCTTAACACGCACGGCACGACGTGGTTGGAAGGCGAGTCTCGCTCGTTTTTAAAGAACCCCGACGCACTCGGCCGGCTCGATCCAGAGCAAGATCGGCGGCTAATGCAGTACATCAGTTCGTCCCACTACTACCTCATCTCAGCTCGTGTCCAACTCGCATCACTACTCCGTTGCTACGCAAAACTTACATCAGTCGTAGGTCCAAGGATTCCGTTTGATCGAGAGAAAGCGCACCTTATTTTCAATGTTCCCAGCCCAGAGTGCTATGCACACTTCGATGCTTGTTTGGTCGCGCTTCGTGCCTACGCAGACTCCATCCGATTCACCACGTGGAATGTACTCGGCCGGGGCTCAGGAATACCGAGGAACCTCGCATCACTTGCTAAAACTCAACTCCCTGAAAAGCTTGGAGAGATAATTACTCAATTCGTGGACACGACTCTCGACAAAATTTTGCGGTATCGCGACAACGCATTGCACTATGCCCCGCTCGCCGTTCAAGACAACACGTGTCTAATTTTCTCAAAAGACATCATCCATGCCGAAGTCTGGTTGCCTCATAACCCAGAAGCCAGGTCGCACGATGGGTTCGAATACAAAGGGCAGGAAGACGCTTACATCACAGCCAAGACGCTCGTCGAGCAAACATTGGAGTTCGCGGACGACTTCCATGAAACTTTGGGGCCTCTGCGGGCTCTATGAAGAGTTCTTGATCGCGTGCGTCGCGTGCTCTTGACACTTCTGTAGTTCCACAATACTTAGACACTCGTATCAAATAAATGTGTAAGTTATACGACTACTAAGCAGTAACATCTGGGGAAGAAACTAGTTCAGATAGTTTAGTTGCTATGTCGGCCATCGTATCCTCTGAGGTACTCAAGCCGGTTCGAGATGCGAGCAAAGGGCTGACTTCGCGGAGAGCCTCATATGTGGTGTTATGCACGATAGGAATTAACAGGTCGCGTGCGAGGAGGGCAGAAAGCTCTTTGTCTGCGATACCCTCGTTTGGAAGACTGAGAAGTAGTGCAGGGGTGACCAGCACAATCCCTATTCTAGAGTTTGCTAAGCCTTTGTCGATGGCTCGGAGCAATGTCCCACCGAGAGTAGCATCTTTTTCGCTAAACCAAACTCTTACTTCTAACTTCTCAAGGAGATCGTGAAGTTCCTTAGCAGCAGCAGCGCGGTCGTCCCACGCATGACAAAGAAAGATATCCCGAAGGTCTGGGATAGATACCCTCTTCACAAAACTCTCTCTGACAGGATTGAGTGCTTGTGTTTGAGCTGCTGTATATGTTACAGACGAATTGGGTTGAGACCAACTAGGCCTAGAGCGACTATTAGAACCGCCTGTGCCGACCGAACTACTTCTACTAGGAGAATAAGAAGGTGGAGTATATGAATTATACCCACCATAACTTCTGGAACCATATCGCCCACTACAAGCAGGGCATCTCGCCGCTGCTGCCGCTGTTCGATGACCCCTTACCGGTGCTGTGCATCTTGCCATACAACAACAATAGTATGTTCACATGAGCAAAACAATTAATTTTGCATAAACCTAAAATTATATATGCAGTATTTTATGCAACCTGGAGATGAATAAATGAATTCACAGCCTATGCAGCAGAGCACTTGACAGCCTGTTTACATTTGTATACAATATCAATATGGCTGACACACGAACCACCGTCCTATCTACTCGAGTCGACAAAACCCTTGCTGATCGCATCGATACACTCGCACGCTCCTCCGGCTTGAGCCAATCCCGGCTAATCGAGAAATTGCTTCACAACTCCGTTGAGCGAACTATGAGCATTAACAGCGAGGCCGGCTCGGCTGTTCTCCGCTTTATCGCTGAGGCCAATCTACGAAACGATCGCCCTGTAGACCCGGACCACCCAGGCGTATCAGTGTGGGAACTCGATGCAAATGTTTGGCCCCGACACTTCATCAAAGTAGTCTGCGAGTTCGGCCTGGACGAATACGGCGGCTCGACAGAAATCTGGCTCCTTTGGCATGGAGAGAAAGTCAAACAAATCAGACCCGAAGAGTATCTGGCACGTAAGCTCAAGAAGGGGGGCGGCAATGCGTAATGGCATTCAGTCCAAGCCTCACTACAAACTGACTGAGTTTGCGAGCATTATCGGCGTGTCATACTCGACAGCAAAGCGGATGGCATGTATCGGAGCTGTCCAGAGAGTGCAGCTTATGACGCGTGGTCAGAAGGTTGTTCCGCATTCAGAAGTGGAACGTGTACTCAAGAGTCTGGAGGTTAAGTCATGAATGTTTTTAAACGTAAGCGACGCGGGAATAGCGGCAAGTTGATCGTCGCAGAAACATACTCCGCTCGACATCGTTTTCCTGATGAGAATCAACCTCGAACGATCTCCTTGCATGTAACACGCAAGGATGTAGCTGAAAAACTTGCTCGCGAATGGGTTGCTCGGGAAGAACGCAAAATAGCGGGACTAATTGTTGACCCAATTGAGGTTAAAACAGCCGAAGCTCCAATTACTATACTCATCGATGAGTTTCTCGATTCGCTCAAAGCTCGCGGCCTCGAAGCTGATTATGTTCGCAAGCCAGTGCAACGATGTCGAGACCTATTCAAATCACTGGGATGGCGACGTGTAGCTGATGCAAACCCAACTGATATTCGACGGCACTTGGAAAAATCAAAATGGGCTGCGTCCACTCGGAATCACTATCTCGTTGCTGCAAAACAATTCTTCGGCTGGCTACTTCAAGATGGGCGAATACCAAGAAACCCGATTGCTGACGTTCGCAGCTTCAAAGTCGCCTATACAGAAACATTCGACCGAGCAGCATTCACAGAGGACGAAGTACAACTTCTCGTCTTGCCAGACATCCAAGATGTTCGTCGACTGTATAGAGCGGACGTTTATGCATTAATGATCTTCTCCGGGCTTCGCTGGAAAGAAGCTGGCAGGCTTCAAGTCCGGGACATTCGGCTAGACGAAGACGGGTACTCAATGGTCATCCCTCGAGGAAAGGATAAGAGTAACCGAGGCGATGTGATCGAACTCCCATCTCAACTCACGCCAGTCATCAAGCGCTTCATCGATAATCGTGAACCCACTGATCGACTGCTGCATGGTGGAGTCCCAAGCCGCCGCACATTCCGCAATGATTGTGAACGAGCTGGAATCGAACGCGAAAGGGCTGATGGCTCCAGAATCGTGCGCTACTCATCTCGGGACACCTACACCAGTGTCCTCCGCAGCCTCGCAAGATCGACTGACCAACTCCGCGCACTCACACGACACACAACGCGGGGCATGGAGGATCGCTATACAGATCGGAAGACACAGGGCCTGCGGGCGTTAGTAGAGAAAATGCCAGCTCTAATTCCACCTGCGCACCAAGGAGCACTGGCGAGTGTCCATATGAGTGTCAACACCCCCACTCACGCTGCGGCAAGCCCGAATACACGGGGGTTCGATTCCCCCCGGCTCCATTATTTCCCTACCTTGGACACGGTAGGACTTGGCGGCACTAAGTGACTCATTCATAGTCATTTGTGTGCCGTTCTCGTTGGACATGACAGGTACTTTATTGGACACGATTTACTCGATGGGCCAACATCCGCAACACCCTAGGCAAGGTGAAATTTTCGTGCATTGCTCGAATGACTGGGTTTTTTAGGCTCTTGTGATACGATTCCTGTACTGTGAGATCATTTATTCCGATTTGTACCACGACAGCCTATCGGGCAGTGTTCACATTGGAGTCGAGTTTGGTCTTTGCAGGCAATTTTACAATCTGCTTTATTCCGCTAATTAGAAGAGTCCATTTCCACCAACTTCTCGATATTTATCTCAAGATATTGCCTCTTTATGATAAGATCATTACACATATTTGCTCAATTCAAAATCTTAGAATGAGGATACAGACATGATTCAATCAGCATCATCATCAACATTGACGATCATTGCAGCACTCGTCTTCAGTTTGTTGTCAATCACGACGGCACAGACTAAAGCGGACGGGGTGCCGTGCCAGTATCGAGATTATCTTGGCGAGTACGATCCAACATACGACACTCGGGATGTCACCGTTATAGGTACCACTGCCTATGTTATTGAAAGTGGCTCTGCGCTTCGAATTGTCGATGTGAGCGATCCCAATGTGCCGGTATTACTTGGGACACACTTCACTGATGGAGTAACTGTCCGTGTGTCTGTTGTCGGTAACATTGCCTATGTCACCTTCGGTACCATAAACAATAATTCAATCGATATCGTTGATGTGAGCAATCCGCAGGCACCAACTTTACTCGGAACTTATGACGCACCTAACTTCGCTAATGACCTCATAGTTGTGGGCACAACAGGATACTTCACGAGTAGAGATTCAGTTCTGCAAATTATTGATTTCAGTGATCCCCAATCGCCAATGATGGTTGGATCCTACGACACGCATCAAATTGCTGCACACAATCTTACTGTGGTCAACTCTATTGCATATGTTGGTTTAAGTGATATGGAAACTGCAATGCTGATCATCGATGTGAGTGACCCAAAGTCACCAACATTGCTTGGATCATACGATGCTCCTCTAGATGTGAATGATATTGTTGTTCAAGGGACCACCGCGTATGTCACTACTACTGAATCTGGGCTTCAGATATTTGATGTCAGTAATCCTAAAGCGATAACTCTGCTCGGATCATACGATACTCCTGATAATGCTTACGGCATTAAAGTAGTCGACACCACCGCCTATATAGCCTGTCTGGAATCTGGGCTTCTGCTCATCGATGTGAGCAATCCTGAAGCACCGACACTTCGCTCAACCTACAATACGCCTGACAGAGCATTTGTTGTCGATGTTGCTGGCACCACCGCCTATCTCGCTGATGTAGAGCATGGCATCCAGATATTTGATGCCAGTGACCCTGCACCGACAGCATTGCTTGGAACTTTTGATACAACACACTGGGCACGATATGCCGCGATTATCGGCTCCACTCTGTATGTCACTGATTCTGAATCCGGTCTCATGATCGTTGACATTCAGGACCCAACCGAGCCCGTTTTATCGAGCATTTATGAGACAAAATTTACTGCGTTATGGGGGAGTATTACCGTGGTGGGCAACAGAGCCTATGTCAATGATTATCACTTGGGCTTACACATTCTTGACATTAGTGTTCCAACTTCGCCTGTATTGCTCGGAACTTATGAACCATCTAGTTTTATGCAGTCATTTACAGTTGTAGATGACATTGCGTATTTTTATGAAGATGCGGATCATTCACATGTTCAAATTATTGATTTCAGTGATCCAAAGGACCCATTACCCCTTGGATCATACGACACACCTGGTGATACAGAATCTGTTTCAGTTGTTGGATCCACTCTCTATGTCACCAATAGTAGATCAAAGTTGCTTATAATTGATATCAGCAATTTGGCAGCACCAACCCTGCTCAAATCTTTCCAGATTCCCGATGATGCACGAGAAGTTTCAGTCTTTGGTGATATCGCTTATCTCGAAACCGGCTTAAAACAAATACAGATCATTGATGTCAGCAATCCAGTAGCCCCAATACTGCTTTCTACACTTGAGTTCCGAGATAATATATACAATTTCACTGTTGTTGAATCCACCGCGTATTTTGCGAATAGAGAATCAGGTCTTCGAATCGTAGACATGCGCAATCCAGCAGCACCAAAATTTATCGGGAGGCACAACACTTACAGAGCTGTATCCGTTGTTGTTGAGGGAGATATTGCTGTTGTGCTTGAAGATCATGCCCAACCTTTACAGATCATCGATATCAGCGATTGTCCACCATGCTTGGCGGATTTGAACAGTGATGGTTTGATAAACAACTTTGATATTTCAGCTTTGCTCAGTGCATTCAGTAACGATGATCTCGCCGTCGATTTTACTGGCGATGGGGTTCTGAACTTCTACGATGTGAGCATGTTCTTGCTCGCCTTCGCGGACGGGTGTCCGTAAGCGATCGTGTCTTCTTTGTTTGAGAATCCACTAAGCCTTGGATGTTGGATATCTGAGGCTTTTTCTTTATCCAAAGCTCATCGGTTTCATGGTCGGTGGAGTTACATCTTCCGCTGCTTTGATATCACGGGCATCCGTCAGCAAACGCATCGAGAAACGCGATCACATCGAAGAAATCAATGACGCCGTCATTTGTAAAATCGGCGATCTCGTTTTGCATTCTAAATCCTATCAAAAATGCAGAAACATCGTAGAAATCGAGAACCCCATCGTCTATCAGATCGGCATCACAGCCGTTAGAACATTCATCGACATCGATGATCTGAAGGCCTGCGTGATCTGCAGCTACATATGCTATGGAATCGACAACAGTGACATCGTTGGCGGGACTCTGTCTTCGGTATGACCCAAGCGACACTGGGACTTGTGGATCACTGACATCGATGATCTGAAGGCCGAGCATGTGATCTGTTAGAAATGCAGTGTTCTCAACAACTGTAACACCTGTAGGAATGCCAGTTGTGGTATATGATCCGAGGACTGCTGGTGCTGCTGGATCACTGACATTAATAATCTGAAGACCTAAATCTTGCTCAGTGAGATAAGCAGTCGTGCCCACAATAGTGGCATCGGAGTATGTGCCTCGCTCGCCGTAAGAACCGAGAAATACAGGTGCTGCTGGATCGCTGACATCAATGATTTCCAAACCATTTGTACGATCAACAACATACGCTGTGGTGTCGAACACGGTGACACTGCTACTCCTGAATAGGGAAGGCGCGTTGTACAACCCAAGCAACACCGGAGATTCAAAATTGCTGATATCGATGATCAGGAGTCCCCAAACAGAATCAGCAACATAGGCTTTAGTGCCGACAATAGTGACATCCCAAGCAACGCCACCATTTCGATCGTACGATCCGAGGAGTGTGGGTGATGTTGGATCGTTCACATCAAGAATCAAGAGACCAGATTCACCATCAGCTACAAATGCCTTGCTGCCCACAACGATCACCGCGAGTGCTTCGTCTGGTGTGTCGTACGAACCCAGGAGTACGGGAAAAGCTGGATCACTGATATCAATGATCTGAAGACCTGAGTCGAAATCAGCCACATATGCGATGGGGTCCACTACAAAGACACTGTTCGCTCTCCACGGTGTATCGTACGACCCAATAAGTGGTGTCGCGGATGGATTACTGACATCGATGATCTCAAGACCTCTCGTCGCGGCGACATAAGCTGTCGTACCAACAATAGTAACACCAAGCGATCTGTCCGATGTTTGGCGAGATCCAAGGTAGAGTGGCAATTCAGGATTACTGACATCGAGGATCTGGACGCCTGAAAAATCATCCGCCACATAAACCGTGTCGCCTTCTACGGTGATACCAAAAGCTCGTCCTGGCGTGTCGTACGAACTTAGGAGTATGGGCGCTGCGGGGTCGCTCACATCGATGATCTGGAGACCTGTATCTTGAATAGTAACATAAGCAGTCGTGCCTACAACAGCGACATCGATTGCTATTCCAGGTGTCTCATACGAACCGATCAGCGAGGGAGTTACTGGATTACTAAAATCGATGATCTGAAGACCAGAATGATTATTCACCACATACACCTTTGTACCCACAACACTGATCGATACGCCAATCGCTGTTGCGTCGGGTGTTGTGTCGTATGAACCAAGAAGCGTGGGGGCAGAGGGATCGCTGACATTGAGCATCAGAACACCTGCTGTTTGGTCAATGATGTATGCGGTCATACCCACAATAGCGAAATCGCGAGCAAAATCAGGTACGAAGTGCGCACCGAGGAAAGCTGGCGATGCAGGATTACTGATATCAATGATCTGGATACTTCGGCCATCCATGACATAAGCTCTGGTATCCACAATGCGAACTTTGAATGCATGATCAGGAGTGTCATAAGATCCGAGATATGCTGGTGCTGAAGGGTCAGTGACATCGATGATCTGAAGACCAGAATCGCCATCGGCAATAAACGCTGTGGTACCCACTATGGCAACATCGCGAGCAACATCAGGTGTAGGGTACGATCCGAGATACTCTTGAAACTGGCAGAGCAAGTCATCCGCTTTCACGAATGGGGTAGCGATTGAGAGCACACCCAAAAACAATATCCCGACGAACGACAATCTCGATACAAATATTGATTGATTCATGTGATGATTCTTTCAAATAATGAGTACATATGGTTCTGCCAATGATCGTACCATCATCATCTTCACAGCACAATGCTATTCTTCCTCGCATTGATTACAATTAACATCAAATTGTACAACTGATTATTGCGCATACAAGTTCGCGCATGGCTCATAAATCGGCAGGTGCATTTATTCACTACACGAATCAAAGTTCGGCCGCTCAATTTGCTAAGTATAGAATTAAGAATGTACTTACATCATTGACATCGAGCTGCTGATCATCATTCAAATCGACAGACAGATCGCCTTCGACATACATCCGGATAAACATCGAAACATCGTACCAATTGACCGCCCAGTTCCGATCAAGATCAGCACGCGATGGATTTAGTGAAGCTATCCGAAGACCCAGAAAAGTCCAAGGACGACATCCTTCTTCAACATAGACCTCATCAAACGTCCAACCCGTTGTCGTATTGTTTGATCTCCTTGCCAATCGTCTTATAAAATTCTCATCTCTCCATGTTTCTGACCATTCTTCATACCCACCAAGCGTGTCGAGCAGCCCCCAAGGGCTTTGTACATCGGTGTACACACCAAGGGGAACAGTTT
>TARA_R110002073_G_scaffold8976_5_pt1 | contig 10107 bp, 11 predicted proteins | sample TARA_R110002073 | Tara Oceans TARA_R110002073 (sample SAMEA4397174) | marine metagenome | biome: Polar Biome; feature: [DCM] deep chlorophyll maximum layer (ENVO:01000326); material: water (ENVO:00002006), including particulate matter (ENVO:01000060) such as... | depth 40 m
TTCTTGTGGGTTAATATCAGGCATTATTCTAACCTCATTGATTTTTTAAATTCTTTTTTTTCATAATCTTCCTTACCACCCATCCAATACCAGTATGGTAGCTTACCCAAAAAAGGCAAATACTGTAATGATTTATATTTATATCCACCATCTAATTCTTTATTTAATTTTTTAAATGGATCTAATGGATTAAAGAACTCATCTACACCTAATACATGAAATATATCTTTACCTAAATAAGATGCCCAATCATAAGGTGGAACTACAGTCTGTATAAGTGCTTCAGGTATATCACCCTTACTTAAAGTTCTATCTACCATGTATTTAGATAAGAAAAACTGTTGTAATATATTATTACCAAAATCGTCTGAAAGTTTATCCATGTTAATAGTTTTACCTAAAGTAAAGTCTTTAACTTCTTTAACAGCAGTATTTCCTCCAGTAACTAATACTGTATAAGCCATTGCATTTTTTACACCTTCGCCAACTTTTTTAATATTTTTTTCTTTAATCCCATCAGCAACATTTCTCCATATATCTTTTCTCATAATGTCTAATTGTTTAATACTGTAAGATTTTAATGTATAAAGTAATCTTCCATTTGGATTTCTTAAATAAGCAGCAGGTAATTCAGACATAGTAATAGGTTGAGCATCTGCTAATCTATTAAATAAATATAGCTGAACATTTGGATCTTGAAAATCTTTATTTCTTACAGCATTAATAAAGTTATCCATGTCGTCACCAAATGTATTACCATATTCTTTACGAAGTTGAGCTAGATTTTTTTCTAACTTTTTACCTGTAGCAGTTACTTGTTTAAATACTTTTTGAAATGCAGAATTAATTAAAACATTTTTACCAAACCTATCTATTTTTGCAAAACCAGTTTTAAAAGATAAATCTACTAATGCTCTAGTCCAACCTTTTTGTGTACCAAGTTCAGCAGCAAAGTTTTCTACACCCAAATCCCGAACATCTATTCCACTATTAGTAATAGATCTCATAATGCCTTTAGGAATATTTAATATACCTTCAGTGTAAGCACTAATTCCTAAATCACCTAGTTGTGTTAAAGCGTTGTATGGGTTACCAAGATGAGATGCGTATATTAAATTTTTAGCTATCTGAACTGTGTGTCCTGCTGGTTTATCTGCAAATTGTGGAGAAAATCTAGCAGTTAATACTGTTTCAATTTCATCTAGTGCATCATCAGAAAAATCACCTAACTCATCATTAATTAATTTGGCAATAGATTTATCACTATTAAAAGATAACAAATCATCTGCTACTGATGATTGACCAAAGAAATTTTTTCTTTCAATAACATTAACTGCACCTTGAATATACTCAAGTAAAGCGTTTTCAGGTTCATCATAATATTTTAATAAGTTATCATATAGTTCTTCTATCTGTCTGTTTTGCATATTGCCAAGTTTAGCATTTGGTTTAGCGTTCATTACTGCCTGTAACCTATTTCTTATAATAGCTTCTTCTTCATCTATAGTTAATGCTCTATTTTTTTCAAGTCTAGCATTTCTTAATTCAGTTGCTAATCTATTTGCTTCTTGTTTATCTATGTTATTTATTTCTTTTCTTAATTGTTTAACATTAATAACTCGTCTAGGAAAATAATTTTCCATATACTTAACACCTTTAACACCTGCATTTTGTAAACTTGAAAATACATCATCTAATACTTTTCTAACTTCATTTAATGTTCCTTTACTTCTGGAATATTTATTTAATATTTTTTCTGCTGTATCGTAATCACGATTCATTAATGATTTAGTAACCTTAACTCTTTCATTTTTAGTTAATTTAAAAAATCCACCACCAATATTTAATTTACCTGTTCTAATTCCTTTAATAAAAGGTTTAATTCTATTAATATATTGAGATCCTTGTTTGTGAATATTACTTTCAAAAGTTCTTAATCTTGCTGCTAATTTAGGAGCAACAGTTAGCAACCTACTATGTATTGGCTGTAAAACTTCTTTAGTAAATTGTGTAAACTTATTACCATTTTCAAAAGATATTTGATTTACATTTTCTTTTTTAGCTAATATATCTTTAACTATTTTAGGATTAGGGTTATCTAAATTTATTGACATCTTCTTATCTGATGTTTTTAATACATTATTAAACTGATCGTCTGTTAATTTTAATTTTGTTTTAACTATAGATGGTATTTGTTCTTTAGGAGCATTAGCTTCTATTAACCTAGCAGTCTCATACTCTATTTCATCTAAAGTATTGTTAGCTGTAGTAATAGAATTTTTACCTGAAGTTTTTGTAGGCTTAATAAGATTATATGCTTTAGAAACAATAGGAACAGCAGTTCCTCTAAACACACCACCTGTCGCACCTGCTATAGCAGAGTCTTTTAATACTTGGGTTGCATCTATATCACCAGTTTCAGCAGCTTGTTGCAATACAGAATACTCTGCTCCCCATAAACTAGACACTCCAGCAAATTTCATAATTTCTTTTCCAATAGGTGCAGCAAGTTTTATTTGCCCTATTGGTAATAAAGTAGTTGGACTAGTAACAGTTTTTGTAATGTTTCCTGCTAAAGCAGCACCACTATTTTTTTGTTCTGGAGTTAAATTTTTATACTTTTCTTCTACACGATTAATTTTATTTTCTTGGATTTTACTTCTTCTTTCATCATAAGTTTTAAGATCAATAATCTCTTGAGCTTTTCTATTAGCTTCTTCTGCTTCTTCATTAGTAACTGTACCCATATCAAAACTGTTAGACATATAAACATCTCTACCACCTATGTTACGCTTGGTATAAGGAAGTTTAGGAAATGCAGCATCTACCATTTGTTTAATAAAGGTTACATCACTACCACCTTTTTCAAACCCATAACCAAAAGACTCTAATGCGTTATCTTTATTTGGTTTTAAATTACCTGCTAAACCAACATCCAAAGAATTTCCTTCTGTATCTTCTACAACTTTAGCAGTATTAATATCAAAAACATTTTTATCGCTACTTAAATCTTCTACAACTTTAGCAGTAGTAATGTCAAAGTTATTAGATTCTTCTGGTTCTTCTACAATTTTAGCTGTGCTAATATCAAAAGGCATTTTTATTATATTCCTATTATTTTATTTCTTGATATATAGGCTGTTGAGTTTCACTATTGTAGCCTGTAATGATAGCTTTATTACCTTTGCTATCTGTTAATATTGTTCCAACATTATATTGTTGTTTAGGTTCTATATCTGCTTTACCAAAATTAGCATTAGTACCCCACCATTTATCTTGATTAAGATTATAAAGTTGTGGAATTAAAGACATTGCTTTATCATTTATAGTTACTTTTGAATCTGGATTATTTTGTGCCCACATTCGTGCATTAGGTAAAACTGTATTTGCAACAACATATGCTTCTTTTACAGGTATATTATATTTGTCTGATAATGCAATAGCTATTGGTTCAAGCTCTGATTTAGTAGCAATATATGGGCTTTGAGATTTTTTGTATGTATCTTCTACATAGTTGCCATCACCCACATCTCTTAAAGTTTTAAGACCACTAGTAGGGTCTTTAGGTATATAGAATGTACCCCTTGTATCAGATACCCTTTCATATTTTGATTTGTTAATTTGGTCAAAAGGAATTATTTGACCTGCTATTAATTCAGGTTTACCTTTATCATTCATAAAATACTTTTGGTTTCTATTTGTTTTTAATCCAATAGATGCTGCTTGTGCATTTGATAACATCATTCCTCTACCTACAGATTTTAACATAGCTGTCCTAGCTTTTTCTAAATTCATAAGTGCTGTAGCTTCTGGAAGAGCACCCTTTTTAATTAACTCTTGTATAGAGCCTAAATTAAAATCATAAGTAGTTTTTTCTGGTTCTGTTTTTATTGGAGTAAAATCTGGAGCAACTTTTTCATCTATTAAACCAGTAGGAGACATTACTTGTTTTGTAATAGGTTTATATGGTCTTTCTTGCCCACCAGTTGTTGTTTCTGTGTATAATCCTTTTGATAAAATATCTTCTATATCATTTTGCTTTTTAACTTCTTTTAATTTTTGATTCATAAAAGCATCTTTAGTTAATTGCTCGTAAGGAGATTTCATTGCTTGTAATCCTTGTATACCAGATTTTGCTAAATAAGGAGCTATTGAACCATACCCTTGATTTTTTGGTTGAGCTAGGTAGCCTAGACCTGCACCTAACAGACCTTGAAATACAGATTGTTTTCTAGCAGCTTCTAAATCACCTGCTTCAAGCAATCCTAAATCTTCTAATTTTCCTGCATATTTAGGTTCTGGATTTATATAGTTTAATATTTCATCTAAATTAAGCGTAGCCATATCTTTCCTCGTATAATTTTCTTGGGTCTTTTACAAAATTTGTGTTTGGTTCTTGAACATTTATTGCTAGGGGTGAGCTAATTGTAGGTTCTTTAGCAGGTTTAGATTGAGGTGGGCGAACTTGTAATTGTGGTGGAGGTTGGTTAGTTGCATCTATAACTTGACCACCCATTTGAGCTGTACCTACTTTATCCATAAATGACATATTTTCATAGCCATCATTAATAGCTCCTGTCAGAGAATTAAATCCATCTCCGATCATAGTATTTTCTAAACCATAGCCAAGCAATCCTTTCTCACCTGTAAGTGCAGAGTTCATAACTTGATTAGATATAGGTTGACCTAAAAATCCTACATTACCTCCAACACCTGCTCCACCTAATGGTGTAAATGGAGATATACTTTCACTAAATCCACCTGTAGTTAAAGGGTTTACAGAACCTAAAGCTCCTGTGCCACCTAATCCTGTGCTAACTGCACCTAAACCACTACCACCTGCTGCTGCTGGTGCTGAAAATAATAATGGTGTTGTTGCTGCTGCTGCTTCTGTTGCTGCTGCTGTTGTCATACCTGCTGTAGCTGTACCTGCTGCTCCAGATCCTAATGCTCCTGCAAAAGCACCTGTACCAAATCCACCTACACCAGTACCTACAGCTAATCCTGTCATTCCATTGCCACCCATTGCCCTGTCAGCAACATAACCTGCTGCCATGTAAGGTATCATTGCCATTATTTACCACCCCCACCTGAACTTTGAGTAGTAGAGTTCATAGGAGCAGGAGCACCATAAGCGGCTGATAAGTAAGATTGTAATTTAGTGTAAGGTTTGTTTTGTTCAAACTCAAATCTACCAATATCAGATTGTAACTCTTGTCTTGAATAATCTTCTTGTTGTTGCCCTACATTCATAAGCTGTTGTATATCTGAATAATCTGCTGCTGCCATTTGTGGAGCTTGTGCAATAGCTGCATCTTGTCTTGCTCTTTCTGCACCAAAGTTACTATAAGCTAATTCTGCTGCTCTGTTAGTTAAAGAATTTGCTAGGTTTTCTGATGCTTGTGATTCCATCTCACCCATAGCACCTGAACCATATCTACCTGATGCTGCTGTTCTACTACCAATGTCTCTTATAGCTTTATTAAATTCTGTTACTGCTGGTCTAGCTGCACTTGTCATCATTGCAGAAAAGTAAGGATTACCTGCTGATAATCTATCACCTTGTATTGTGCTTAATGCTTGAGTTTGAGCTGCTGGAATTAATGGACTACCAGTTCTTGCTCTGTCACCTGCTAAACCTAATGCTTCTGTTGTATTTGCTGATGCTGGAACATAAGTTGCATCAGGATAATATTCTGGAGAATCAGCTCCATATAAAGTCTTTGCTTCATCTAAACCATAGGTTATGTATGGCAAAATTTCAGGGTCAATATTTTGTGTAGTAGTTTGTGTTTGACCACCACCACCACCTTTATATTCACGCAATCCAGTTGTAGGGTTAATAGACCCTGAACCACCATGTGCTTTTAAAAGGTTAGCTTCCCATGTATTAACATGAGCAAGTTCAGTATCTCCCTCTCTGCCTAGTTTGCCTAAATCTTTAGCTAACCAGTTATATAACCATATTTTTAACTTAATCATTCTAGTTTCAACTCCATTAATTGATATTTTTTTTCGTAACCATACAGCCTATTCCATAACCTAGCTATACTCTCAAATTTAGTAGACCCTTGTATTGCAGTTCCACCATTATGTTTGACCCACTGTTTAAATTGCTCAAACCCTGCTTTAGTATTTTTACCACCTATATAAGTAATATAAGCAACCCTGTCGTTAGGATAGTTAATCCATTGAACAGTAACAGCTACATAGCATTTATCTTCTTTCATTACTAATAGTAATTGTTGCTGACCTTGCGTTACTAACAGCTTTAATTGATCTGCTGTAAATTCGTTGTTACCTTTGTTTAATGCTTTTTGTAATAAAGGTTCTGCAAGATACCAAAATCTTTGCACTTGATTCGTAGGCACTACATAGAGTTTCATAAAATTTATCCAACAATGATATAATCATATGTTACATCAGTATTAGATGTATTTCTATGCCCTATAATAAAACTACCTTTGGCTTTTGTTTTAATAAATGTATGGTCTGACTCTGCTGCTGCATTTGCGGTTCTTGATGACAATACGATAACTGAATCAAAACCTGCTCTTTCATTACTAACTGTAGTTTCTGTCACTGATGTTGCTAAAGTAAAAGTGCCACTATTATTAGTCTTGCCATTCATAGCGTTATTAACTACTTCTGCAACATCTCTAGCATCACCACCTTGATACGGAAGTGTACGATACATTCTAGGCATTATCTATTGCCTTGTGGTTTTAAATCTACATCTACTGCCATTGCTGTTGTCCAGTTACCTGTGGGTTGAACATTAAACCGATGATACCTACCTGCACTTCTTAAACTACATCTACCCTCTGTTGTAGCAGGAACAAATGCACCAAACTCAATGTTGTCATCTAATTCTCTGCGACTTGCTACAGCTACTTTTGCTGTTCCGTTATCTATTTGTGGTCTTGCTAGTGTAGCAACACTGTTGTAACCAACTTCTAAATCTGTTGTTATAAGTTGTGGTGTTATGGATTCCCCTGTAAATGTTATTATTTTATTACCTGTAGCACCTGCAAATAAAAACTTACCACCAATAAATAATCGTGAATCTAGGGATGCTCTCATATCATCTATGTCTGTATAACCTAACTCACTTACTAAAGTTTCTAATGTTTCCCCTAGAGTAGCAATAGTGCCTACGACATCAGATAATGTTTCAGCTCTTGACCACTTTCCTAGTTGCCAATTATAAATAAGTATTCTTCTATTCCCATCTACATCAGCATAATTCCAAACAACAAGGTTTTTAACTGGGTCTACAGCAGCACTCATTGTATTTAATTTAGTTAAATCTACTCTACTAAAAAACCATCTATCTATTTTTTCTAATCCTATATTAGTTACTGTTTGTCCATCTGTAGAATACCATCCATCATCTGACAAAAAGAAAGTAATGTTTCCATACCTAGCAACAGAGTTACCTTCTAAACAACCTAATCCACTAGATATAGTATCAAATTGCCAGAAAAGTGGGCTACCGACATAAGAACAGCGTATCACCGATTTTTCTAGTAATACAACACCAAACTCTCCACCTGTTATTGCTTGAACATTACCACCATCTGCAATAATTTGAAAATCACTTTGGCTTGTAGCTCCAGATACCCAATCAGTCTCATCATTAATATCTGACCATTGCACTTTATCTGGATTAGAACCAGCAGCAATATTTCCTGCAAAAACAAAATCACGAACTACAGCAATATCTTTAGCTACAGGAGCTGCTGATGCAACATCTGCAAAGGCAGAAGAAACACCTATAGTCCATGCTTGTATTTTAGAATTTTCATTACAAGCTAAAACTACATTACCAAACTGTTCAAATCTCCATGTGCCATCACCACCATAACCACCTGATTTAGATACATCTGCTAATGCCAGTGTTGCAATATTTAATTTAAATAGCTTTGTAGCACCACCTGCAAATACCTCTACATTAGCTCCAAATTTGGCTACAAATATATTATTAATATCTTCACTAGCAGCGTTAGAAAAATCTTCTGCACTAGGAAAAGCACCATAACCAATACCTACAGGAAATACATTTTTAGCATCATTTAAACTTCCAGCATTTGCTGGTTGGTCTGGTAACCAATCTGTAAATTGTATTCTTTTTGTTGACATTTATTTTCCTATGATGCTGAAAGCAAACTAATGCGTTGTAGTGTTATTTGTCCGTTAGGGTTGCTTGTTCCTTTCCCACTATAAAAACCACTGCCAGTAATTGTTCTACTGCCATTATAATCCTGACGAGAGTAAAAGTTTTTAGCACCCCCTGTACCACCACCTGTAGCACCATTAGATGAACCTAAAGTAGATGACATATTGGTAGGGTTGTTTATAGATGCCCACCATGTAGGTGGCACATCAACATTTAATCTAGTGTAAAGAGGAAATCCATTAGTTAGTTGTGCTTCATCAAAATATGTATTTAAAGATACTGTTGGTAAAGTAACGCTTGATGAATAACCTGAACGAGATAAAGTGCCTGTAAAAGTAACCCCTCTACCTCTAGCATCTCCTAATGAAGTTTGGCTATTATTAGCTCTACCACCACAAAATGCTCTAACATGATTTTCATTCATATCAGTTTGTATTGTTGTTGACAATCCTAAATTTGCATTTATGTCAGTAATAGAAATTGCTCCACTTGAGGGTAGTCTACCTGCCATTTTCAATCTCCAAAATTCTGTTATCTATATAATCTAATAAAGTATAATTTATTGAACTAGATTGTTTTTGGTAAAGAGTAGCAACATCTTTTATTAAGGTTTTTAAATAAATCAAATCATTAAAGTTATTGTAAAAATCTTTTCTATACTCTGTTGATGTTTTCATTAAATAGTACCAAAGGCAGTTATGTTCCCAACAACAGTTAAATTACCACTTGAATCTACTTTCATTTTACTTGTTCCAGCATACTTAAATATAAGAGTGCTTCCAGATTGAATAACAGTCCAATCAGATCCAATAGCTAATGTTGTGCTACTAGTCACAGTAGCTGCTGTTATAGCAGTTGCAGTTATAGTCCCACCTGATGTGCTTAATGAAGATAAACCAGTTATTGAACCACCTGTTATATTAACTGCATTAGAATTTTGTGTAGACATAGTGCCAAGACCTAAATTTGACCATACAGGAGTATTTCCAGAACCTGTTGATTTTAAATAAGTACCTGATGCACCTGCTGCACCATCAAATGTAAGATTACCAGTAACAGCTAATGTACCTGAAGATGTAATTGTTCCAGAGCTAGTCCAACCATCACCACTAGACCCATCTTGCCAATCTTTAATTTGTGCCATTGTTTCACGAATTGCATTGTTGATTGTGCTAGGTGGGCAGCCCTCATTTATGTTTATTGAGTTTATGTCAGTATTGTTTGCTGCAACACTATCCCATTGTGATACTTTAGTCTTTGCCATTTGTTATCCTCGTCTTAACCATGTATTAGTTCCTGCTGGAACATCTGTCCATTCTTCACCTAGTATTGTTCCTAATGCTACTACTGTTCCTAAACCACTGATAGAAGCATTAGCGTGTCTTGTTACAGAAGTTCCTACTGTTAATGTTGCCACTCCCTCTACACTTGCAACTCCATCAGCAACTAATCCACCTAATGCCTCAACTGTAGCTACTCCACTAATACTTGCATCACTTGTTCTTATTCTTATGCCTTCAGAAGTTAATGTAGCAATACCAGTTATTGGGTCTGGGTCAGCATAAATAATAGATCCTGATAGAGCAACAGTTAGCGTTGCACGACCACTTATATCACCCTCACCAAATGCTATATAAACAGCATCAGCAGTAATAGTAGCAGTTCCAGTAACAGAACCTGTAGCAGATTTTAAGAAACCACCTAATGCAGTAACAGTTGCTTTACCACTAACACTTGCATCACCAAATATTATGCTAAATGCAGATGCGGTTACTGTTGCTGTTGCACTTATAGAAGCAGAACCAAGAAATAATATGTTTGGTGTTGAGCTATATGGAGTCTCTGAAAATGTACTTATTCCAAACATTTATTTATCCAGCAATTGCTGCGTTTACTTCTGTCATATCTTCATCTGTCCAGTAGTCTTT
>TARA_R110002073_G_scaffold120040_2_pt1 | contig 10104 bp, 5 predicted proteins | sample TARA_R110002073 | Tara Oceans TARA_R110002073 (sample SAMEA4397174) | marine metagenome | biome: Polar Biome; feature: [DCM] deep chlorophyll maximum layer (ENVO:01000326); material: water (ENVO:00002006), including particulate matter (ENVO:01000060) such as... | depth 40 m
TATAGGTTTGCTGTTTTCATCAATAAGTGATATATGAAATGGATAGCTTGGATGTGAATCAGGATTAACTGTTACAGGACTATTAATCTCAACTACAGCATATATATCTCCCGTCTTCAATCCTTTTGTTAAACCTTCTGCTGCTACTTGAGCAACTAAATTAACTAAAGCTTGAGAACCAGGTTTTCCTGAAACTAATTTAGTTATTCCTTTACCGACTGATCTTGATTTATCACCTCCTAAAAACTCAGCTATAGCAGCCTGATCTTCTTTAGGTAGGTTTTTAGCTATTTCACCTACCATATCTCTAACAACATCTCCTCTTTTTTCAAAAGTTGAAGTTTTTGGATTAGTAAAATATTTTTGTATATCAGTTTTTAAATCTTTAGCACTTTGCCTTAAATTTATACTACCACCTGCTTTTTTTACAGCTGAAGAAACTGCACTTCTAAAATTAGATGCAGATATTAATTTATTATCTAACATAGTATTTAGAATAGCTAAAGTAGAATTTACACCTGAAGCACTACTAACTAATTTAGCATCTGATCCTTTAGTTAAAGTTAAGTATGCTTTACCATTTTTTTCTACTTGCTCGTTTAAAGCATTCTTTATGGTATTTGCTGTTCCTTCTTTACCTGAAGCCCAGACATCACCAAACTTTGTTACAAAAAACACACCACCTTCTCCTTCAAAAATAACTTTTCCGTTATATTTAATCTCACCAGCTAACATATCATCAGGAGCTGTAATAACAGTTTCTTTTCCTTGTAAAAAACTTAAGTCTTTAGGTTCAGTAACTAAACCTTTTTTAATCATTTCAGCAACGCTTTCTTGTTGGGTGTAACTTACTTCAAAGCCACCAACAACCACTGTTTTTAAAGCAGCTGATGGATTTTTTACATCTTTACCTCCTGCAAATAAATCAAGTTGTTTTACATCTGACTTAGTAATTGTTTCTCCTGTCTGTACTTTACCTGCAATTACGTTTATCAAGTCAATCATATCTTTATCAGTTGCAATAATATCTTCTGCAGTTAACCCTAACAAATTACTTAACTTACTTAAAAATTTTTGTACAATAGTTTTTTCAGGAGCTTTTAAAGTAGCCATATTGTTAGCTAAAAAACTAAATACCTCTGCCATGTATTCTTCGTTAGCAAAAGCTAATCTTGCTTTATCACCTTTGTTGCCTTCTTTATATAAATCAAGGTAATCATCAATTTGTTTTTTTACTTCAGGAGTTAAATCTGATTTAGCAAGAGCTTTCATCATTCTGTCAGTAAGTGCAGCAATTTTAGATTCTGATCCCAATTTATTTAATAATATAGCATGAAATACTTCATGTTGTAATACACGTACATCTGCAAGGTCAGCATTTATATGTATAATATTATTTGTAGGATTGAATAATCCAGCTGACCTTTGTTTGTTGTTACCTGTAGAGTTTTGATAGTCTGCTTCCGTTTCATGAATAACAACCATAACTTCAGGTGCTAATCGTTTTAAAGCAGCTAAAGCTCTTTTTGTTGGTTTTATAAATTTCTCTGAACTTTTACGTGATCCTGAATCAGATTCATTTACATAAGCATTAGGAGCTACAGCTTTTAATTCTTTTACTTTCGCTTTCTTTTGCGTGTTTTTTTTCTGTTGCTCATTTTGGTTTGAGTCTTTCTTTCTGGTAGATTGTTTACGTCCTGTGTCTCGCTTAGGAACTTTTGAAACAGGCTTGGCTTGTTTTTGGCCATCCACCTTAGTTGGGCTTTGCTTTGTAGTGGCATTTTCGTTTGTTTTAATTTCAACTCCTGTTATTTCAGAAGTAATTTTATTCATCTTTTGTATTAATGTGTTTCTTACATCGCTTAAAGTGACAGGTGAATTAACATCATATGTTAAGTTAACTCCATACACAGCTGCTCTTCCTGCAGAATCTCTATGGTTAGGATTTACTAATGAAAAAACTTTACTTCCATCATCTAAAGTATACTCATCAAATACTAAGTCAACATCCTCTTCTATTCTGATACCGTCTTTTACTTTACTTTTTTTAGTAACAGGTGTTCTTCTATCTTTATTAGATTTTGAATCACCAACTATTGTTTGATATCCTTCTGAAAATTGACCAGAAACACTGACTTTCCCTTTTTTTACTTCAGGATTATTAGATTCTATATTTTCAATGTCTGAAATGTTTTTTATTTTATTTTCTCCTTCAGGAATATTGTTACTAAATATATTGCCAGCGGGAGTAACTTTTTCTTCAACTACTTCTGTCTCTACTTCTACCTCTGTTTGCTCTTCAGAGGTATTTTCTACTTCTGTCTCTGTCTCTGTTGTGTTTACATTTTCCTCAGTATCTAATTCAATTGCAGCTGCCAAATCTTTTGCTTCTTCTTTTACTTCAGGTGACGCTTCTTTTGTTTCAGGTGCAGCTTCTTTTTTCTCATCAGTTACCTTTTTGTCTTTAACTTTAGTTTCTTTTGCTTCTTCAACAGCATCCATTTCGGCTATAATCTCTGCTCTTCTTTTCTTTGCAGCTTGAGATTTATTTCCTTCTAAATTATTTAACTCTTGTTGTAATGGAACTAATTTATTTAGTTTTTCCTCACTTAATTTTGGATTTGCATCTAATATTTCTTTTTGTGCTGTTGATTTACTATGAATTTTTTTCTTTCTTTCAGCCGCTACCTTTTCTAACTCAGGATTGTTTTTAATTGTAATTTCAGCTGCGGCAAATTCTTCATCAGTAGAGTTGTAAATTAAATCTTCCATAACCTCAGGATTAACTCTTGTTAAATCTTTTTGAGACTCGTCAAAAACGCTTTTATTAATATAATATTTAGGTGATTTTAAAGCAGCTAAACCTATTGTTCCTGGTAAGGTTGCTGTACCTGCAACACCTTCAAATAAAACTTCTGCTGCATCCATTTCTTGATCAGCAGCTAATCTACCGCCTATTTCTCCAAGCGAACCACCTACAGCTTCAATTCCAGCCACTTGTCCTATTGCTTTTATTTTTTTACCTACTCCGTACGCTGATTTTCCTAAAGTTCTTGCACCCACTTTTATCCCTACTCTTGATGCTATTCCATCAATAGCTCCAATAACAACACCTCTTGCAGCTGATTTATTACGAATACTACTCATAGCATCTTTGCTTTCTAAAACTTGTCTTACCCCTGCTTCATCTAACTCTAAACCTCTGTCTAAAACTTCTTTTTGTAACAATTCACCAAAAGTTAAAGCAGTTTCTAAAGTTATTGATGCACCCATAAAAGCTCCTGTAACAGCACCAACTGAAGAAGTTATTGGTGCAAATACACCTCCTGCTGTTCCTAATGCAGCTCCAGAGGCAGCTCCCACCCCTGCACCTGCTAATGTAGCAGGGTTTATCATTGCACTCATAGAAGAAACAAATAATTGTGGAATTGTAGATGGATTAGCCCACACTCCTTTTAACCAACCCCAAGCACCACCACCGTTTTTTTGATAAATACGATCAAAATCTTTCATTTCATCAGAAACACCAGTGTTTTGCATTCTTTGTTGAGCAGCTAAAAAGTCTGCAATATCTTCAGAGGTTACTTCTGCACCTACACGTGATTTACCTAATATTTCTAAAGACTCGTCTACAGTACCACCTTGAGCTTGACCCTGAACACCTGCACGATACATATCACCAAACAAATCTGTAATAGTGTTTTTACCAAACGCACGTTCTATAGCTGTACTTTTCTCTCCTACCGATAAATTTTGCATCTGAGAATCAGCCCCTATAGGACTATAAGGTTTTACTTCTGCTTGTTCAAAATCAAGATTTTGGTCTTGCAAATAATCCGAAGAACCAACTCCTTCTTGTTCCGTTATAAGAGACTCCGTAATTTCCTGATCCCCAGAACCATCTGAATCCACGGGAACGGGTTGAGGGTCTGATGGGTCTTTTTTTTTTACACTTGAATCAAGACCAAACAAAACACTAAAATCTTCTTCAGAACCATTGTACCCTGTTTTTTTAAAATAGGTATAAGTATCTTTAACAGCGTCAGGATTTGTAGCCATTAATTCTATATAATCCTCTAAAGAACCATTGTATCCTGTTTCTTTAAAATATTTATATCCGTCTTGTATAGCTTGTTCGTTCATGTTTATTAATTATACTTGCCTCCTGCTCCTCCTTCTCCATAAGCTTCACTGTACATAGCATCATTATAAGGGTCTATGGCTGGATTAATTATTTCTTGCTGTATTTGTTTCCAAACAGGTTGACTTCGTTTAGTTCTTATATTGTCTATTTTTAAATTTCTTCCCGCAAAATCAACAATCATATATTCTTTATTTCTTTCGGTTTGACCTATATTTAAGGGACTTTTTCCTGCCTGCCTTTCATCATAAAAAACTTCTGTTTCTAAAAGCGTTCCGTAAGGATTTACAAGCTCCGACATTGTTGGTGTAGAAGTAGAGCTTACTGTATTTGGTTGGTGCATTACTATATATATTTGTTTGTCAAGTTCATTAGGATACTTTACTCTATCAGGATGATTCTCTGGTAAATCACCAATTGTAAGTTGCATAATTGTTGAATCATCTACATAAGTAGTTTTTAAACCTTCTCCTTTATTGGTATAATATTGTTGTACTTTAGGAGGTATGTAAGCATCCGTTGCAGAAGTATAAGTTTCTAATATTTGATCATCAGAATCATTAAAACCTATTTCTTCGTTTAATGCTTCTGTTACATATCCTGACCCTGTAGTTTGCGAATTGTTAGGACCAATTTGTCTTTTTGATGAATAATCAGGCATATTAACTTTCTTATCCTGATACTTTCTATCGTTTAATATATTAGCCCTGGTTTGATCTCCTTCTCCACGGCTTGTCATTATTGCTTTTTGTTTGTTATCTATTTGATCATCAAAAACATCTTCTAAATGTTTTTTTGCTACTTTTTTTTGTTTTTCCCAATTTTCAGCATCATCAATTATAGTAGGTTGATTATTGTCTGAGTAGTTTATTTGTATAGCAAATGGATTATCATCATTAGTGTCTGTTGTAGTATAATACTCACCAATAGAATCGGATAAAACACTTGCAACATCTAAGTCTTTTACCATAAATCCTTTTATATATTTATCTTTATTTACTCGTGCTGTTTCAGTAAATAATGTTGCATCATCTATTGTCCCTGTTTTAGTAATAGTTGTTCCTAAAGCATCTACAACAGTTTTAGTTCTACCCATTACATCAAATTTGTCTAATCTAAAATTCATTCTATTATTCATACCTGAAAAGGGCATATGTTTAGAAGGATCTCTTGGAATAGTTCCGTCTTTATTAGGTCTAACTAAAGATATCTCACCTGTTGTTGGATTTACATATTCCACTAAACCTTTTAAATTACCAAATGCTAATGCGTCTCCTGCAAATGCTTGTTCTATTGATGATGACCCTAAATATTTTTTTGACGGATCAGCTTGAATCCTGTCTTTATATGCTTTATAAGAAGCATCGTAAGATTTAGCTGCTGCAGAAAAATCTGTAAAGTTTCCTGAAATACGGTCTCTTGCTTTAGCATAATCTGTTTCGCTAATTAAACCTCTTTTAAATAAGTCGTTTTGAGTTTTTAAAAAATTTTGTGCAGAACCTGAAGCACTAATAACTAATTGATTTAAAGAAGGACTATCATACTGTTCTAACTCTCTAAGAGTTCTGTTTTTTTCATACGTATCATCTTCAATGTCACTAAGTCTTTTTTCTTTTTCTTTTTTAATTTCTGTTAATTGCGAAGTCAATCCTGTTGCTACAGCTCCCCAGTCAATAGTTGATTTAGTTAAATCTTCAGGTACAAAAGTGTTAAAATTTATATTTTGTTTAGCCATAGTTTACCTTATTAGTGAAAGTCCGTATTTTGCAAATATATTTTCAGGATTTGTATTTGTAAACCCTTGCTGATTAGGTGTTTGAATATCAAACATACTTGGAGGCCCATATAATGATGAGGTACGATTAAATTCATTTTGCGGTAAAACACCAAAAGCTCCTGGTTGATAATTAGTAGCTGTAGATTTTTTTAAAACATCCGCTGTCATTCCTCCTGGCGAATCTTTATAACTCTTATAATTAGGTTCCATATTTCCTATAGGATCATTTAAACTACCAGGGTTGTTTTCTTGTTGTTCATAAAAAGCTGTTAAAGATCCAAATTTTTCTACTCCCTTTGCTTGAAAACTCAAATCTTCTAACATATTTGGGTTTTTATAAAAATCAGATTCACTTATATTTTGAGCGTCTAACATAAGTTTATTTTTTCCATAAAGTTTTTTTAATGCTTTATCTTCTTTACTTAATTTTGTTAAAGATGAATTAGCAGAAACAGAAGTTAATGCACTTCCTAATGCCGCAACTCCAGATGCATTTGCAGCAGCTACAGCTTGCCTTGTTTGTGCATCTCTTCCCGCTTTATCTTGCATTTGTGCAGCGTCCATAGCTAACAACTGTTGATTTATATCTCCTTGTTCAGCAAGCTGTAAAGCTTCAATTTTATTTAACTGTTCCATTTGTGCTAATCTTGCACGCTCAGCTTGTTCTGTTTGTATAGCACCAATTTTTCCTGCTGAAGAAGCTAATGTTCTTGCATCTCCTTCTTGAGCAGCATCAATAAAATCAGCACTTACTTGTAAATTATTTTCTAACTCTTTTTCAAAAACCTCTGTGTTAAGACTTAACTCGTCCATAACATTTACACCTGCTTGCTTTTTAAGCCTTTTCATTTCTTCAGCTGCTGCTCTATTAGCTTCAGTATTAGCCGCTTCTAATTGTGATGCTTGATAAAAACTTAAACCCGCACCCGCTAATCCAATAGCTATTGTTGTTACTGCACCCATATTATAATTTTTTTATCATTTCTGTTGCGTTTGAATCCCCTTCTAAAAACTTTAATTCTTTATATAATTCAATTAAAGGTTTGTTTTTTAAAAGTGAATATATATATTTTTTTCCTAATCCTGCTGCTAATGAAGATATTGTTTCTATTAACATTAGTAACGCTTCCTTTCTAATTTCTTTATTTTTAAATTTAAAATTAGATATAATCCATTCTAATAAAACAACATTAGAATTTGTCATATAAACATATCCTGCACAAATTGGTTCATCATTATAATAAACCATATACCCTGTTTCAGGTAAAAAATCTTTTGCGGGAGCTGTCCACCTCCAATCTTTCCACCACTTACATAATGTGTTTTCATAATCATCATTATTTAAGGGCTTTATATTTAAACTCATTTACACAAAGATAATAAAATCTATGGATAACTTTTCATGACACTACTACCTAAAGAAAACATTTCAACAGCTGTCCTTGAACTGTTTTTAAGAGTAAATTCCATAAAATAACCTCTCACCCCTGAAGACTCTGCCTGTGGATTTTTATAATAAAACCAAAGTTGAGGCCCTACAAATGTAATAGCAGAAGGATTTGTTAATGTTATATTATTGGTTGTACGATTAAGGTCTAAAACAACTCCTACTTTAATATCTTGAGTATTATCTCTAACATATATTGTATCACCACCACTAATCATATTATCTATTGTTACAGGACTTGGTAAGCTTAATAAATATTCTCCTGGATTTAATCCTTGTGCAAAGAATGCTCCATCAATTGTTCCTATTCCATGAGTAGAACGAAGTTTAAAATTTTCTGTACTTAAAGGGGAACGAATATAACTAAACCATTCTCCTTCTTTTTGTTCAAAAAATGAAGATTCAATTATTCCTGTTCCTAAATCAGTAGATAAATTAGTACACTCCCAAGAGGCACTGCTTTCTATACTAATAGTTTTAAATAGTTTAATAGTAGTAGGTTCAGCATTAAACACTCCTGTAATTTCCGAAGGAGTATAAACACTATAATAAGTATTTCTTTGTTCATTTGTATTATGTCTATACAACCTTCCATACTTAAAAGTATAAAAATATGCATTCATTCCTATCATATATTCAGGATTAAAACTGTAAAATGATGGCCATCCTTTAACGCCTTCACTGTATGATAATGTTTTTTCGTTTGCCATTTTTTATTTTTTTAACAACTTACACAACTACCAAGAGTTTTAGTAGCAAAAGTCCACTCTCTTTTATATCCATTAAAAATTATTTCTACTGTAGTTTGACCTGGGTCATAAAACTCAGTTAATTTTGAATTTGTGAAAACTCCAATGGAGTCACACCAACTTATTCCGTCAAAGTATAATTCTACTTCTGGCATTTTAACAATTAATTTTATTAATAACTATTCCTCTTTGGGTTCCTGAGCCAATTTGTATTACTCTATTCCCACTTATTTTATACCACCCAGGTGACATTTTTACATTTGATCCACTACTTACTTGACAAGGATCTCCTAATCTTGGTGTTCCTGAATTCGCTCCTCTGTGTGCAAAATCTCTTCTTGTTTGTCCTGGAGGTAAACCAACTAAATCTAAATTACAAGCAGCAAATTGAGAATTAACAGGATCTGAATTTGCTTCAAAAACATATTGTTGTATATTATTATACTGTCCACAATTACTCGGAAATCCTACTACCCCTACAAAAGTTGCTGCTTTAGTAAAATCTCTTAAATCAACTACAACTAATAAGTTTTTAAATTGACCATAGCCTTGCAAATTAGCATCAACAGCTCTAAATAAATTAGTTTGGGGATTAGTTATTAATAGTGGAGTTTCAGTGTTAAGTATTGAAACACCTCCTGCAGTAACAAAACTATTTAAATTAAATATTGGAAATAAAGACTGGTCTTCAAAAATATATATTTTATTTTCATTTACATTAAAATCAAATGTATCTCCATATAACTTATCTACAGTAGCAATATTATTTACTCCATTATAAGGTATAGACGCTAATGATTGTATACCAAACTGGCTGTCTATCCATGAAGCACCGTCATAAGTGTTTACTTCAGTAAGCGTTACCGCTTGTAAGTCTAAAGGACTATTAAAAGGTGGTGAAGAAACGGTGTCTTGATATTGATATCCTGTATGAAGTGTTTTCCCTACGTTTAAATTTGTAGAAAGAATAATTCTTGTAACATATGAAAACACTTGTTCTGGACAAGAAACTTTTAAAGAATAAGAAGACGCTGTGTTTGTTACTATTGTAACTTTTACAATAATAGGATAAGGTGCTGTTTTTTCAAAAGTAAATGGAAGAGATGGTGTTGATATTATATTTTCAGAAGCAGGATGTGTCGTGCTATTTATTACACTTACACCGTTCCATTCAGCTGTTAAAGTAATATCACTACTATTGTTATTTATAATTACTTCTACCCCTACAGAACTAACTACAGTATTTAATTCATAATTAAAAGTTAAAGTTTGTAATGAATTATTTTTTGATATTTCTGTACCACAAGGAATTAAAATTTCTTTTTGAGGTAAAACATTATTAGTGTTAGAAAAAACATATTCACCCATGTAAGGGTCATAACCCCCTAATTTTTGTGTCTTAGTATTATTAATAAAACTATCTCTAAAATATGATCTCATGCCGTATTCAGAAACAACTTCTAAAGAATCGGTTTTAATACTTCCTCCTGATAATTTAATAACAGCATTTCTTTTAACATCAGAAAAAAACATATCTTTTCCATATGCTGAAAAACTTTCAGGATTAGAACTAATACCAAACTCTTCTATTCTTGCAATTTGAGTACCTAAAACTTGTGGAACTGAAGCTATAGCTCCCCCTCCTGTAGAATCTGAAATTAAATTTTTTGAAGTTAAAACATAAGATATTTTGTCTTCTTGTAAAACTAATATATCTGTTTCTCTTTCATGTAATTTCATTATAGAACCAAAAGAATTTTCATAATCTTGGTAATTTACCAAGCCTAAATTAAATTCATTTGTATTGTTAAGATTATTAGCACCACTATATATTCCACTATATGTTATACTGGCAAACCTATGAGCTCGTTTTATAATTTCATTTGCAACAGCCGTAGTTCTTTCCCCTAAATTTATAGAAACTTCAGTTGAAATATCTAAAATTTTAATACTTTCAACTCCATTACCAAAAGTATAGCAATTAAAAAAT
>TARA_R110002073_G_scaffold55815_4_pt1 | contig 10095 bp, 8 predicted proteins | sample TARA_R110002073 | Tara Oceans TARA_R110002073 (sample SAMEA4397174) | marine metagenome | biome: Polar Biome; feature: [DCM] deep chlorophyll maximum layer (ENVO:01000326); material: water (ENVO:00002006), including particulate matter (ENVO:01000060) such as... | depth 40 m
CTTGTCATTCGCATCGTCCTCGTCTTCTACATCATCATCATCCTTGTTATTATTTTGAGCTTCTGGAAATGTAGGGCTCGCATTTTTTTCGGTTAACGTTGTCGGAAATGTAGGACTTACTCCGATTAAGTCGGTTACATCTTCTAAATTTGTATTTGATTCTAAATTGCTCATACTTGTATATACATTAAAGAAACTTTTAAATTATTTCAATTTTTCATTATTTTTGTCCGTCTGTTTTCCACATTGTATCACATTTCGCACATAAGTATATATATTTCATATTTGTGTCATCATATCTAATATATATGACTTCACGCTCACTACCTTCTTCCTTATTACTGTTACATTCCTGATTGGGACATTTGATTGTATTTGTTCGGGGTAATGTCGGATCATGTTTGGTATATTCATTGACAATATGACTATACTTCTGTTTACTTCTCCTAATTTCCGTCCTTGACACACATATATTGTCTGCTGTTAGCGTATCATCTTCATGACCACAGTTTCGGCAATAGTATATAAGTTTGTTTGCGTCGCCCTCGGCTACCTTGTGGTAATACATATTGTTACACTTTATGCAGAAATGCATGATTCTATATTATAACATTATAGTTATTATTTATTTCAATTTTTGATATAATGTATTTAGTTCTTCTTTCACCTTCTCGTAATTTATAGAAACAGTCATATTATATAAACTTGTCTGCAGAGTAATATTTTCAATTTGACCGGTATCTAAATTTTTCATGATATCATTATAATTATCGACAAAATTTTTCTTTATGATATCACTAAAAAGAGGAAATTGTCTTCTTACCATAGTACCTTTTAACATTTCAACTATTGCAATGCGAAAATTTTTATAAGTAATGATCTGATGGTATGAATCATAATCACGGTGATTTTTTCTTACCCCAGGTTCATTTAATAAAGGTTCGTTGTTTAATGTAGTACATAAGACAAGCAATATAGACGAAATAGTCTGACATGCCGTCCATTGTTCTCCTCTCCAGGTGTTTAATACAGATATACAGACCTTCCCTGATTTATACAAATTAGGATTAAATCTTGTCATTCCATCATTAGTGAAGTATGTAACCTTGGGAGGGCTGTGCGGATAATCTGCAGGAAAGTCCAATTCAAAAAAGTAGTAACCATTTTCATAAGGCGTTCCTTTCGGTCCGATAACCATAGCCTGCCCCTTTAACATATCTGTCTCATTGTGGAAATAATATATTCCATGTTCTTCAAGAGGATTCTTTATAATCTCTCTTACATCCTTGACTAAACGTCTAATAGTCTCTTTTTTAATTACCTGGTTTACTACTTCAGCCATCAATATCTTAATTATTTAGATAGTTTTATGTTGATATATGAATATATTAAATTGAGCGGTGGGACCATGCCATAGAATCGATGGATGATTTTATAATTAGAAAAAAATTGAGATAAAAATTTCTTACAGATATATAATCAAATAGACATGACTTCTAAAAATAGCAATCTCGATGATTATCTTAAAACTAACTTAGCAACTAAAGGCTCATCCTTCACACATACAAGGATTGGAGATAAAGCCCTTAAGATATATGGAGGATCTTACTCTATAAGTGATAATAAAAAATTCATTGATACATACTATGAACAAGTATTTGTCAAGGGATCAAAGGAATATTTGACAGAAAAACAATTAATAGAAAATGGCCCAATTCTTGTTGATATAGACCTACGTTACGAGCATAGTATAACAAAAAGGCAACACACAGAAGAACATATATTAGATTGTGTGATGCTCTATGCGGAAAAATGTGCGAAATTATTGAATATTACTAATGATGCGGAGGTTGATGTATATGTAATGGAAAAGGCCGATGTAAACCGTTTGGATACAAAAACCAAAGATGGAATACATATGATTATCGGAATGAAGATGCATAAGGCACTGCAAGTAATGCTGCGAAATATGGTTATGCCAGAGTTGAAAGAAAATTGGGATGACCTTCCTGTCACTAACTCTTGGGATGAAATAATTGACGAGGGTGTTGCAAAAGGATTCGTGAATTGGCAACTTTACGGTTCAAGAAAACCAAACCATCAAGCTTATCTTATCAAACATCATTATACCCTCACATATAATGAAATAGATGGGTGGAGTCCAGCAGAAAACAATATTAATAAGTTCAATACAAAGAAGCATATTCACAAACTTTCTGCGCGTTACACGGAACATCCTGAATTTCCTATGAAAGAAGAGATCGCAGATGACTTCGAAGCAGCAAAGGGAACTTTGGGACGATCAGGGGCAGCAAAAAAAACAAAGCACAAGCTTAAATTATCAACAAGCAGTGCTAAAACTCGGTTCGACCAAATTGATAGTGAAGATACACTTGATGCGATGCTGGAAGACTTATTCGAAGATCTTGGTCCTTGTAGCTACAAACTGAAGGAAACACACAGTTATACTATGAGTTTACCTAGTAGCTATTATGGACCTGGTAGCTTTACAAAATGGATCCGCGTGGGATGGGCTCTGGCAAATACAGGTCCAAAAATGTTCTTAACGTGGCTAAAATTCAGTTGTCAAGATGGATGCAGGGATACTTTGAAGGGATCTGACGGGAAGTTCGACTGGAGGAATGTGTCTGATCTGTTCGCGCAATGGCGAGATTTTGACTTCAATAATCCAGATGGTCTAACCCAGCGGTCAATTATGTATTGGTCAAAGTCAGACGCTCTGGAAGCTTACAAGAAGATTCATGAAGAGACGATAGATTTCTTCATAGACCAGACAATTCATACTGCGACAGAATTTGACATAGCCAACGTGTTATTTCATATATTTAAGGATGAGTTCATCTGCATAAGTATCAAGAACAACTTTTGGTATGAATATATTAACCATCGGTGGTACGAGATAGATTCAGGGAGCACCCTCCGAATCTCAATATCGAAAGAAATGCACCAGTTGTATCTTGTAAAGATTCAAGAGCATACAGCAAAAATGCAAATCATGGAACAATCCGATCAAGGTTATGAGAATATGCGCAAAAGAACGAGTAAGTTGGCGGAAATAAGTGTTCTATTGAAAAAGACAACATGGAAGAATAATATCATGCGAGAAGCCAGAGAATTATTTTATGATAAAGATTTTATGGAGAAACTGGACCAGAACCCATATCTTCTATGCTTCAATAATTATGTTGTTGATTTCAAGAACAAAACCCATAGAAAAGGACAACCCGATGACTATATTTCCAAATGCACTAATATTGATTATGTTTCATATGACCCTCAAAAGTATTCGAAAGAATTCGACGAAATTAACAAATTCATGGACGAACTGTTTCCTGATGAACAATTGCGTGCTTATATGTGGGAACATCTTGCATCTTGCCTTGTGGGGACAAACGAAAATCAAACATTCAATATATATACTGGGGGCGGTAGAAATGGTAAGTCTGTGCTTACAGATCTTATGACTAAGGGTTTAGGTGATTACAAAGCTACCGTTCCAATCACACTTATCACACAGAAGAGAACCAGTATAGGAAGCACTTCATCGGAAATCGTCCAGTTGAAGGGGACAAGGTATGCCGTCATGCAGGAGCCATCGAAAGGCGATCAAATCAATGAGGGCATAATGAAGGAGATTACAGGAGGTGATCCACTTCAAGGCAGAGCACTATTCAAGGATACCATAACATTCATTCCTCAGTTTAAATTAGTCGTATGTACGAATTGTCTTTTCGATATAAAGAGTAATGATGATGGCACATGGAGAAGAATCCGGGTATGCGACTTCAAGTCGAAATTTGTGGAGAGCCCATATAATGATGACCAGTTTCCAAAGAGTGAGTATCCTCATCAGTATAAGGTTGACAAAAAACTAAACGCAAAATTTGGCGATTGGGCGCCAGCATTCATGTCTATGCTTGTCAATATGTCTTATAAATCGCAGGGAAATGTAAAAGATTGCAAGATTGTCATGGGAAGCAGTGACCAATACAGAGAAGGACAGGATTATTTGGCTGAGTTTGTTAAAGAGAAGATACAGAAGAAACCTGGAGATAGAGTCAACAAGACACACATATGGGAAGAGTTCAAGGCTTGGTACCTTATCAACTATGGACGTGGAGTATCGGGGAAAATGAAGGAGCTACAGGAATATATGAATAAGAGATTCGGTGCTTTCAAGAAAGGTGGATGGCATAATGTAGCGATAATTTACGATGATGAAGGGGATGAAATGGACGGATGTTAGAGAAATATGAATTATTATTCCAATATTTTTTTATTGAGATAATCTATTATGTCAGAAGCATCATGTCATATTGTGTCAAGTCGGGGGATATTGAAAGCCTGTTGTTTCCATGATCCTCACCCAGTAAGCAGCAACAATAACACATATAGTCATAACATAGCTAGACACCCTATCTTTGAAAGCAGGCAAGTGAAGATGCCACGAGCTCCCACAGTATATGTATGTTCGGCAGCTATATCATATTTTATGACGCATATTCTTCCATCCATCAAAATTCCTTTCGTTCTCGTGACAGGGGACTCGGTTATCTCTCTTCCTGACAGACCTTTAGAGGACCTTAATCGAATACTCAAGAATCCTTTACTGCGTCACTGGTATTCGCAGAACTTAATACTGCGGCATCCGAAAATTACTTGCATGCCTATAGGTTTGGACTATCACACAAGAACTGCGAGCGCATACTCTGGAGGACTATATGGAAATCATGTACTGTCTGACTTAATATTTCAGAGAAATATAAAAAGGAAAACCCCTCAGTCCCAGGATAAGTTAATAATGGATATATCGTCCAGGTCAGAACACTTTTCCAAGCGCAACAGATTATGTTTTGTAAATTTTGGTACTCAATATCCTGACCGAGTTGATGCACACGCCAGTATAAGCACTGATCTTATTGTAAAATGCCCCGTGGGAACAAAGAGAGATGATGTGTGGAAACAACAAAGCAAATATTCGTTTGTTGTTAGTCCTTTCGGGATGGGAATTGATTGTCATCGCACATGGGAAGCACTAGCATTGGGGTGTATCGCTATAGTCAAAAGGTCACCCATATGCGTCGTCTTCGATGATTTACCTGTTCTCATTGTGGATGATTGGAGAGATTTAAATATGGCACTCTTAAACAAGACCTTGGATGATTTTTCTAAGAAGAAATTTAATATGAACAAGCTCACAATGAAATACTGGATGACTAAGATGCACTCTCATTAGTGTATAACATATAAGACTCATTTCATAATAGATTTATGAAATGATTTATAAACTCGCATAAACATTTTTCGGTCCTTTGTTATTGATAATATATGAAACCTGTCCCATTATAGAATAGATGAGTTCAATTATCTTGTTGAGAGCGAAAGGAAAGGCAATATAAATAGCCATTAATCCCCATGTTTTTAGACTTGCGTATCGTGCCTTAGGAAAGAAATCTCCTAATAAAATCCAAAGAACAAGCATAAAATAATATAGAAAACGAAGTGATTTCCTCACAGTTCCAGCACTATCTACTTCCTTATCTTCATAAGTGACACGGCGATCATTTGTCTGTATAACTGCTATATCGTCCTCTATTTCTCTCCTTAGTATCTTATTTTCTTTTATTCTTACTTTCAATAACTCCTTCATTCGCTTACTATATATCATTTCAGCTTTGTAGTCACTGATGTATGTATCAATTTCTTCCATAAGTTTTTTATGTTTTTGGATAGACTTTTTTTTTAACTCTTCAGCAGTTTTAGAATATCGGTCGAACAACATATCTTCATATGCTGGATACCCTTTCGCATATACATAGTAATTTTTTTCTGCTAAACTCACATCTTCTGGCGCATCATGTAAATTTGATTGTGCTTTTGATAATTTTTTCTTTAATTCTGCGCTTTTTTTTTCTTTTTGGCAAGCAGAATCACACATTAATCTCTCTTTGGCTAACTCAATAAGGCTATTGATTTTGTTCTGAGGTAGCCCAGCATCAGTTAGTGCTTGATTAATAGCCGCTTGCTGTTGAATGTCTGATGTTGATGATAATGAATTTTTCAATCTTTTATTAACTTCAGCATTAATTGTATCTTGAGAACATTTTTGGCTCATCACTATTAATATAATTGTATATTTTAAACCGAAGCATAATCAACTGCGCTAAAAGGCCTCACTACAGAATTTGTAGGTTGAAGGCAGACAGAGTCGTTTGGAGCGATGAAAGAGGTTTTGTTAAACTGTCCGTTTTGAAATGTTTCTTTGCTGACACTTTCGACACACTTCTCGCTAGTTTCATCGAAAGTCATTCCATCAGAACAGCAGGACGCACCTACACACCCTAATCCAAGACTACCTGCTACATTTTGTGCCTCGCTCTGAAGGGTTCCGACTTCCGACTTAGCTGCCTTCCCCGCTTTTCCGAATTGTGCCATATCATATTGATATACTGTAGGATTTTGGTTTGTTGGATTAAATACCCAGTTATATTCATCATAGTTCATGTTGTCACGTCGTGAAAGATCCCAAATTCTTCTTATGAGTATAATTGCTCCGACGATAATAATGAATCCTGATACACCATTCGCAATTCTTGATGGAATCAAACTTTTCTTTTTCAAAATTGCTAAAATGAGAAGAGGAATACAAATTATTATAAGAATCTTCATTACTCCTGCATGTGCGCTGTAACGTTTTCCATAGTAAGTATTAATTTCTGTCATTCTCATTTTGTTGTTCTTAGCAGTAGTCAATTTATTTAAATTAGCCTTTGCGTTATCCAACTCTCCTTCCACAACTCCTACTACCGTCATTTGATCGACAAGGTCCGTTCGTGAGTTCGCAACATTATCCTGCATATTTCCATACATATTTGTCATGTTCTTGAATAAAGAAATACGCATTTCTGATAGCTCATTAATTTTCTGAATTATCTTCTCCTGTTCTACCGACGGATCTGGCGAAGTGCACGTTCCATATTTTTGATCCTTAACATATCCGGAACAAGTTGGTGCTTCACTACGACATTGATATGATGTTCCGACATCGCCATCTTGTCCACAGCAAGCATCGGTTTTACCATAGTCAGCCGCACATCCAAGTCCCACCGCTTCAGTTACACAATTTCCCCAGTGTTGATTTGCTGCGTAACCAGAGCAATATGGTCTATCAGTTTTACATATGTATTGCGGGTCGCCGCTCGCGCTGGGATCGCCATTGTCGAACGCGCAATTTATTGCTGGAGATGTTACATTGTCAGATGTTGTATTGACAGATGTTGTAGGTGCTGTCTCCAATTGTTTATATAAATCCTTCTCCATATCCTGTAATGCTGCGATATTCTGCAACATTTGGGTTTGATTATCCTCACTATTCTGTAACGTGCTTACGTTCATTATATATAATATGTGATAAGATAAATATATAATAAATTAACGTCTCGTTCTAATACTGGCAGTCACAAGAAGAATTGCTAAAATACTCCATAATATGTATTTGGAATTTTGACTAACCATATTTAAATCAGAACTACTCGCCATTGCTATGCTATTTTGTAATTGCCCTTTTCGTTTAGTATTTTCCTTATTTACATTAGTATATTGTTTAATATCCCTCTTCAACTTCTTAACATTATAACCGAGGGACTCCACAAGTTTTTCATCGGTTTCAGTAAGATTGGTAAGTACTTTTTGAATTTTCCCTGCGATGTCATGTAGTTCCTTATGGGCTGTCTCGAATTGCTTCTTCTCATTTTTCGTCATAAAAGCCACTTGACACAGCGCATTCGTAGTCATTTTACCAGCTTTGGGATATGCCTCCCACTGCTGTGCTGTGCTTTCGACAATATCGGTTGGACAGGTTGAACCATTAGTTACAGATTTTCCTCTCACATACAGTTGCGATTCGTCACTTTGACTTCGCGGTCCGACCGGAAACATTTTATCATTCTTCAAGTTACATTCCTGTTTGTCGACTTTATATACAAATCCTGCACACTTATCAGAGTAGTCAGACGAACACTTCTGCTTACATTCATCCAAAGTGGTATTTCCGAGTGTTTTGATATCGTTGCCACTAGATGAATAGGCTCCCATGTTGTAAAAGGTTGAATTAGGCTCGGTCATGGAATCAGGATACTCTCGCAGTTGAGCGTCATCTGTCACATATCCTACTTTTCTCAAACTTGCTTTGCTGACCTTTGGTATGCTGTATACAGCCACCATGTCGTCAGAATTGCTGAACCCAGCCATTTTTCCACCTTCATTCTTTACCTGGCACGAGCGAGTAGGACATTTAAGGCTCCGTTTCGTCACAGCTCCGTTAATATTACTAATAGTGTAATCGCAATCCCCTTCTTTATTGTACACGCCATTAAATCCAGCTTGTTTTCCAGAAGCACCGTTGCAGTTAGCGTGCCATAGGCTTCCCTTCTGTTCGCACGTCCATTTGTCATCAGGGAGCCCTGTTGTTTTAACTTGTTCGACGCCACTTGATGCCGTGTAACACTTCGAGGACCCCTCGCCTCCTTTTCCAAGAGCGAACCCATCAAGTCCCATATCAGCCGCTCTCGACGCACATCTAGCTATCGTGCTCTTATCTCCTATATCGGTCTGGAATTTCAGTCCTTGCTGATCAAGCGATGCTTTATAGCATCCTTCATAATTTGCCTCCACATCTCCTGAAGGAGCCAGTTGTGTTACATACACATTTTTCCCCTCATTCCCACAGGCTTGTCCCTCCTTCATGTTTGTTCCAAACATGAGTTTTGGGGCGTTTCCCATCGAAAATCTTGAAGTGGGAAATGTCTGGGTATGGACCATGTCGACAGGACTTCCAGCGGGGCAGCCATTCTTTCCTTTGGTGTTCGTATAGTTGCCCATGTTCGGGTAATGTTTCCAGACACCCTTATCAGTAACATATCCTATCCCCCCGTTTGAAAACTTTGCGTTTTGGTTAAAATACTTTTCGTTGTCCGAAGAAGATGCGGTCAGATAAGCCTGAATCTTGTCGTTAAGAATCTTTTGCGCGGTCACGTATGTGCTCAATTTCTTATTGAATGTGTTTTCCAACCTCTTAAGTTTGGCAAGGTCTTGCGAATTTTTTGCGTTTGCGTCAGTGGCACCAATCATTCCACTAAACCCTTCAATCAACTCCAAATTTGAATCCATATTTTGATTGGCAGCTTTTTTAAGAGAACGTTGTCCTTTTAATGTCTCTCCTGGTGAGTAACCATTGCTATTAGAAATAAGATTCAAATTTGATTGCATTATCTTTGTTTTATCTATCTGAAATTCTAAAAATCTAGCTCCCTGAGGAAAATTTATACTATTTTTATCTTCTTTCTTTGGATCTTCATTTGAATCCCATAAGCTCTGAATGAATTCACCTAAAACCATCTTATCTAATATAAATGGATAAAAAAGTTAGTTGGTATTAATTAGAAAACTAAAGTTCCTGTATGATATAGTATTAATGCGACGGCTATCACGAGGATAATCGTTTCAATAAAACTAGAACCCTGTGTCGTGAATGTCTTTATAGTAAGAACTAAAACTACCAAGGAAAGAATCGCAAAAATCACATACTGATAATAAGCAGAATTTTGTTGTATAGAGGCATTCTTGTTTTCCCCCTCAGCGCTCCTTAACTTTCTTACAAGTTTATTTAACTTATTGTCCTCTTTATTCATGTTCTGAATGATTCTGTTTAACTTTACATTATCTAAAGTTATCTTATCCTGATTCTTTATTCCTTTGGGGTATAGTTGAGCGATTTTATTTTTGGCTTTATCTATTAGAGAAAGGATTGAAGCATTCATGTTATTGAGTGTCTTGAGCTTCTTTTCAGCAGTATTAGATTTTTCTTTAGATGCGAGAATATGCATGTATTCCTGTTGGGTTCGTTTATACGATCCTAAAAGTGTATGTATCTCTTTCTCTAATGTATGAAGTTCTACTATAGATGGACGTTTTCCTGTACGCGACATATCTTATAATATATGCAAATAAATATTATAAGAGCTATGATGAACGATGACATTCTATGACATTCTATGACATTCTATGACATTCTAT
>TARA_R110002073_G_scaffold2801_1_pt1 | contig 10068 bp, 6 predicted proteins | sample TARA_R110002073 | Tara Oceans TARA_R110002073 (sample SAMEA4397174) | marine metagenome | biome: Polar Biome; feature: [DCM] deep chlorophyll maximum layer (ENVO:01000326); material: water (ENVO:00002006), including particulate matter (ENVO:01000060) such as... | depth 40 m
CAGTGGAGCGGGATCTTTAGCAAGATCCACTACGGGAGGCTGGGGCAAGGCGGATCGGACTCGGAATTGATTCGCGGTGCGAGTGAGCTGGAGACAGGCCCTCACCCGAGCAATCGCTAAAAGGCTCTGCTCGACCTCTCCCGGCTGCGCTGGGAGAGGTGACAGGATGGAGAATACGTGACTTGTAACTCTGTTTCCTCTGTTCGCTCCTGTTCAAATTGTCCGAGCAACCATCGTTCTTATTTGGCGACGGAGATTTGGTTGCTCGGGTGAGACTAGGGTTAAGAGTATGGTTATGATTACGAGCTTAGTGCCGCGGGATCTTTAGCAAGATCCACTACGGGAGGGTGGGGCTAGACGAAACGGACGCGGAATTAATGGGCGGTGCGAGTGAGCCGGAGGCGGGCCCTCACCCGAGCAATCGCTATAAGGCTCTGCTCGACCTCTCCCTGCTGCGCTGGGAGAGGTGGCTTGGATGACAGATGGTGACGCTCGCGCGAGCTGGGGGAGGCCACCGGGATGTCGCTGAAAAGGCTCCAACCGGACTCCCCTACAGCGAAGCTGTTGGGGGAGATGGAGTCGATATTGCGTGCGGCTAGTTCGCTGATCCGCGGGCTTCTTGCAGCATGTTGACCATCTCGGGTAACAACAGCGACGAGGGGAGCGCGTAGCTGACCACACGACCAGCACGCGCGATGTTTAATCCGATCACGCGGCCGGAGGAATCGAGTACCGGGCCGCCACATTGATCGGGATCCAACACCGTATCATGCTGGAATACGCGATCAAATCCACTGAGCCGGACGTTGCGGGGGCCGTTGACACGGCTGTCGTTCTCGGATTCTTGTAGCACCCCAAACTCGCGAATCCCCGCGTTCATCTCCATCGTGCTGCCAGAACGCAGAATCGTTAACTGGACACTTTCACCCGGGAACATCCCTCGCAAGGTGTTGATCACGTTGTCACTGTTGAAAACCTCTTGCCCATTGATCGCAATGATCTGATCCTCGGGTTCAATCCCTGCTTCGTCCGCACCGCTGTCGGGCCAAACACCTTCCACTCGAGCTCGCCCATTTGTGCTGTTACCCAGCACCACGCCAAGCCGCCCTTTGTGCTCCACACGCCGTTCTAAAACACCAAGGCTGCCGATCCCGATCGGTCGTCCGGTGCGTCCTGGAGTGATAAGAAAGCTACCTACCGGAGGCTGCTGAGGATAAAACTCGGCTGGCTTGAAATCAAAATTAGCATCGACTTTTAACAACGCCAAATCGTTCGCGCGACGCACCGCGGCAACACGCGCGGGCAGCAAGCGACCATCGTGCAGTCGTACACGAATCGGGTCTCCGCCACTGAGTTCGCTGCGTTTGGTCAGCACATAGCCGTCGGCGCCGACGACCGTGCCGAGAGCAACCGGACGCCCGCCGCTGGTCACTTGAACGACCGACTGCTGGACCGAGGCCAAGATCGGATCGACCAACTGCATCATTTCGCCGTTGTCGCGGCGGTGCGAGACCTTGACACTAAAGCCTTGACGCAGCCACTGCGGAGTCCTTGATTCTTGGGCACCGGATGTATCGGCAAACCCGATCGAGACCATGACGAAGGCGATCAGACCGCAAGTGGTTCGTTGATGCCGATTTAAAAGCAATGAATTCAAAACGTTGTCTCCAACAAAACGACACCCGAGCAGAAGGAAATCCCAATCTGCATGCGAACAAGTTTACGACCAAGCTACCACCATCGTCGAGGCATCTCGTTAATCCTCACGCCCAATTTCGACGACGACACGAACCCGTTGATTGTTACGGTTCACCCAAACCTCGACACGTTCACCGGGCATCGTGTCGGCGACAGCTTTGATCAGCGACCCGAAATCGCTCACCTTCACGTCGCCAAAACGCTCGACAATATCGTCCACTAATAGCCCTGCGTCTTCAGCCGGAGAGCCTTTCTTGACTTCTCGCACGCGAGCAACGGACTCGGATTGATTCCCCGAGACCCCTAAAACGGGACGAAAACCGGGCAGCACGCCCCACGCTTCGCTGGCGGCCAACCGTTTCCATGAAATGTCGTAATGATCGACCGGGATATGCAAATTGTCGGCGACATCGTTGCCAATCCGGCTATGAACGGCAATCAAGCGTCCTTCGATATCAAACAGCGGGCCACCGCTGTCGCCGCCGATCAAGGCACAATCGGTCACGATCGCGTCGGGGCGAACGGTCAAAATGCGTCCGACACGAGTCACCGGGCCTCGATCGCGGTCATAGCCGCCAGGATGTCCGGTCGCGATGCACCACATGCCGGGCACCAATTTGTCGCTGGTTCCGAGAGTAGCGTGGGGCCACGGTTGCCCTTCGTTTTGACCGTCATTTATTTTGATCAACCCTGCATCGACACTGCGGTTCATCCCCAACGTCGTTGCCATCACGGTGCGACCGTTGGACATGCGAATCACCGCACTTTTGCCAGGCCGCATCGCTACATGGGCTGCGGTCAGGATGTATCCGGTGTCGGTGATGATCACGCCACAACCCTGCGCCGCGCCGATCTGGACACTGACGGTACAATCTCGAGCGAGCCGCGAGACCTGCTGCTGCTGCTTTTCCAAAAGTCGCATCTGCTCGAGCGACGATGGGGTGCCGCCACGACTCAGCAGTCCTTGCAGCGGATTCGGTACCGAAACCAGGGTCCCGCTAGTGGTGGTGGACGGCGGAACCGTACCCTGCGACTCAACAGCGGGAATTCGATATCGTCCGCGTTGCCTTTCCGTCGCTGACGATGGAAGAACAGTGTCCTGAGCCTCGATAGCGGGAGCGGCAACCAAACCGAATAGCAAAAGCCATAAGCAGGTGACGTTGATGGGGGTGGGCGTTAACGCTACTGTCGATTTCAATGGCAGCTCCTCGCTGAGACTTCGTAAACGATCTTGCGAACCTGAGTCTTCAACGAATTGTTTTCCTGGCGCATCATCCGCCGCCGACTCGATCGCGGCTTTATTGTAGCTGGTGTAGCAAGAATGGGAAAAATGAAGCCGACAAACTCCCCTGCCGAACGCATTAAAAACCCACCGAGCCCCCCTGTTATGCCTAAATTTCGCATTTTGATCGTCGGATGTGGCTACCTCGGAAGCGTGGTTGCCAAAATGGCTCACGATTCGGGACACACCGTTTTCGCCACCACGCGTCGCCCCCAGCGGGCCATCGAGCTTCGGCAACAAGGAATTGAGCCGATTCTTGCCGATTGGACGAATCGTTCTAGTTTGCAGGCGTTACCGGAGGTCGACCGGGCCCTGGTCGCGGTCAGCTACGATTCGGCCAGCGGGTTATCGCGTTATGAGTCGCAAGTCGGCGGAATGCGGAATTTGCTGGAGGCAGTGCCCGAGCAGGCCCACCTGTGCTACATCAGCACCACGGGGGTGTACCACCAGACCGGAGGCGTTTGGGTTGACGAACGGTCGCCCGCGAAACCCAATCGCGAAGGGGGCCGGGTTCATCTGCAGGCCGAAGATTTGCTGCATCGCCATCGACCGGCCGCCCCCTGGACCATCCTGCGGTTGGCGGGGATTTACGGGCCTGGCCGAGTGCCGCGGATCGCCACTCTGTTGGAGGGACAACCGATCGCGTCCGCCGAAGACGGCTACCTAAACCTGATTCACGTCGACGATGCCGCCGGTGCGGTGTTCGCAGCATGGCAGGATTCGAGCTACCGAATGTACGTGGTCGGGGACGACGAGCCGATGCCAAGACGAGACTTTTACTGTGAAATTGCCCGCCAATGTGGTGCCGCGACTCCCGTTTTCGAGCCGCCACCGGCCGGTTCGGCGAAGCAAATGCGAAGCGAAAGCAACAAGCGAATTTGGAATCGTCGACTCAAGGGGAACTTATTACCCAGATTAGCCTTTCCGACCTATCGTGAAGGCTTGGCCTCGATTCTGAAGACTTGAGGAAGGCCTGACGCATTGAAGGTGGCCTGTGGCATTGCGGTGATGGGGCCGTTCCGTCAGGAAGTGCTTCGGTTTTTAGCAAATTCGCCGGACGTGGCCCTGAGACACTTGGTTTGGAATGTTCCCTCATTCGGCGCCGTTATGATGTCAACCGGGTTTTCGTTGTTCCCCGAGACGGCGTAGAATACCGCACCCGCAAATTCATTCCTTTAGAAATCATTCGTCATGTTGATTCGTAAACCTATTTTCCCAGGTGTGATCGAGCTTAATTTTCAAGCTGGCGAGGTTCTCGGTTGCAACGTCTACTTGGTGTACGATCAAGACGAATGGATTCTGATCGACATCGGATACGAAGAGACGGTCGAGGATTTCGTCGAGATCATTCGGCAGCTTGATTTCCCGCTGTCACGCTGCAAGACGCTGGTCGCGACGCATGCGGATGTCGATCACATCCAAGGGCTTGCCAAGGCCAAACAGCTACTGAAGACGACGGTTACGGGGCACCCCAAAGCGGTCAAACCGCTTCGTGAAGGGGACACGCTGATCACGCTGGCGGAGATCGAAGCTCAGAACCTGAAACTCGCGATGCCTCCGGTCGAAATCGAGCACGAGGTCAACGATGGCGACATCATCAAGATCGGCAATCTGGAACTCGAAGTCTGGCACACACCGGGACACACCGACAGCCAGTTGGCGTTCCGTCATGGCGACGTCTTGCTCAGCGGCGATAACATTTATCGTGACGGTTGCATCGGAGCGATCGACGCGCATCACGGCAGCGACATCAAGGCGTTCGTCAAATCGCTCGAGCGAATTCGCGACAGTGACGTCAAATGGTTGGCTCCGAGCCATGGCCCGATCTTCCGCAACGACAAAGACTTTCTAAATCGCACAATCGATCGTGTGCGTGGCTACTTGAAAATGGCCGACTTCGGCACACTTGCCGACAGCTGGCCGCTGATGGACCAATGGGATGACGAGGTTGCCGAAGGCAAACTGCCCGAAGGGCTTGTCCCGCCCAGTGCGTAAAGGTGTGGGATAGGCTTCCAGCCTTTTTGCCCCCACAACTCATGTCGAGCGAATTGTCACCTTAGCTCGATAGGGATTTAAGCAATTAGCCGCAGGCAAGCGAAGCGCCACCTACGGACCCCAACGTTCAACTGCGGTTTTGACCCTGTAAGGGTCACGGCACCGTCATCTGTGACCCTTTCAGGGTCAACGATTATGGAACAATCCGTTTTCCGGTGGTGTTCGCTGCGCTCAAACCACCGGCTAATTGCTGAAATCCCTATCGGGATAAGCTCGTAAAAGTTATGGGGTATAAAAAGGCTAGATGTCGATCCCACATTCAGCCTATTTTTCGGCGACGTCGGCCCAGTCGGCTAGTTGGATGTGCTCGCACTTTTTGCAGCGGACACGGATGCCGAGCGACTCGGGCATGATTCGCACCTTGCGTTGACATCCGTCGCACTGGATACGCAATACGTGCGGCTTGGCAATCAGAGAATCGAGTTGACGACTGGTCACCCCAGGGACGCTGACGTCATTGGCGAGCAGCACGGTCAACAGCGACTCGGTCAACTGAGAAACTTCGGCGATCCGGTCGGCCAGGCGGCGAATCGTGTCTTCGAATGCGTTTCGCACTAAACGGCCGTTGCCAAAATGGCGGTCACGGTGTTCGTACAGCTGCTGAAAACCGACCAACAAACGATGACGTGCTTCACTGGGCAATTGATACTGATTCTGTTCGCACATCCCTTCAAAGATGCGGCCCAAGTCCGAGGGCGTGTAGTCCTCGAAATCAATCTTGGTATTGATCCGCGATGACAAGCCGGGATTGCTGCGAATCATCTTGTCCATCTCGTCGCTGTAACCGGCCAAGATCACGGCCATCGATTCGCGGTCGTCTTCCATCCGTTTCAGCAGCGTCTGGATCGCTTCGCGTCCGTAGGCGTCGTCGCCCGAGGCATCGACCAGACTGTAGGCTTCGTCGATAAACAGCACGCCTCCTTTGGCGGAATCGCAGAGCTTGTTGGTTTTCGGCGCGGTTTGGCCAGCGTACTCGGCAACCAGTCCACTGCGATCGGTTTCGATCACATGCCCCGAGGGAAGCGTACCGAGCCCACCGAGGATTTGTCCGACAATTCGCGCGACGGTCGTTTTGCCGGTGCCTGGATTCCCAATGAACGCCATATGCAAACTGATCGGCATCGTCGCGAGCCCCGCGTCTTTGCGTTGCTGCTGTAGACGCAGAAAGTTGGCATAGCTGCGAACTCGATCTTTGACGCCCTGCAACCCGATCAGCGACTCGAGTTCTTTCATGGCCGCTTGCAGTCGCCGTTCGCGGTCAGCCAGGCTTTCCGGTTCCGCCGCTTTCCCCGTCACCGCGCTAGCCTGCTGCTGTTCGTGTTGGTAGGCAACCGCCGAGGGACCTTCGGACGACGCGTTTCCAATCGGCGCGAGCGTCGATTTCGGATCCGCCGGATGCAGCGCCATGTCGATATCACGCTGCAGCGTATGCAGCGCGACCGACTCTTCGGGCATCGTTTGACCGTCACACTTGGCGACCAGATTGGCCAAACGCATTACGATCGTTTCGACCTGTGCCTTGCTGTCGGCAAGCGGGGCATAACGCACAAAGGGAGCGACCAGCGATTCCCAGGACAGTTGGTCGGCTTGCTCGAACAGCCCGGTGGCCGCTTCGCGCAATTGTCCGCCTTGCAATTGTTCGCCCCAAAGATGCTCGATCATCGCCGCGGCGACTCGCTTCTCAGCACTGGTCCAGCGATCGTCGGCACGAACGATCGTGACATAGACTTTGACCAACAACCCGCGATGCAGGTCATCCATCAGCTCAACGAACTGATTCGGATTGCCTTCGATTAGCGTGGGATAGCGGCGCACCATCCACTGGCCGCAATGGTTGTACAGTTTCCCGCAGTCGCGAATCACGCGGCGCAGCAAACCAATCACACGGGCATCGTCTTTATCGTTCATCCTGCTCGTGCATCCAGCGGCTCAACCATGGCGACAATAGCAAACATGCGAGCCCCGAAAGCATCGCAGTGACTGCGATTGTACCAAACACACCGCCATACACGTCAACCGTCTCGGTAGGCAGCGGAATCACGCTGCCGGTGTCTCCGCCTTCGCTGACGCCAGTTAACTGGGAAATGATCGCGGCGAGGTACTGGCTAAACGCAGTCGCCAAGAACCAACCGCCCATCACCGTGCTGACGAGATGCCGAGGGCTGAGCTTCGTCATCGTCGAGAGCCCGACGGGGCTGAGGCACAATTCGCCCATCGTTTGCAGCAGGTATCCCAGCAACAACCAACTGATCGAAACCATCCCGCGTCCATTGGCATTGACGGCTCCGTACCAGAAGGCACCAAACCCGAGCCCCAGCAGCGCCAACCCGAACGCAAATTTAACCGGCGAGGAGGGATCGGCATCTCGCATTCGCAACTGCGTCCACAGTGCCGAGAAAACAAGCCCTAGCAGCAGAATGAAGATCGGATTGACCGACTGAAACAAGCTGGCGGGTAATTCGGCATCACGTGATGCGATCCCCATCCCGACATTGCTCTCGCGAATCGTCCAATCAATTTCAAAGCCTTTGGCTTCATGATCGGCTCGCAATTGATCCAAATCGGAAATCGAGAAGACCTCACCGTCTTTCCACTCGTATCCAATCTGTTCCTGAGTCGGTTCGATTTGAATTGTTTCGCCGACCATCGATTCGGTCACCACCGACGCTTCGACGACACGATCGACATTGCGGTCGGTGAACAGATTGACGCTACTGCCGGCCTGTTCAAAGAACGCGAAAAACAGCATTTGAAAGAAGATCAGCACCAACGCAACGATCATCCGTTGCCGTGGTATTTGATCCAATTTAAAGGTCTGGATGATCAGATAACCAAACGCGATGATCCCGATCACGGTCAAGACCAGCCCCGCAGGCTTACTGACTTCTTTCAGAAAGACGACTGCGATACTGCGGACTGCCTTTGAGGTCGCCGAGGCGTCTTCTTGGACGTCACCGGTAAAGCTGTTGATCGTTTCGTTCGGGATCAATTGGAGCGATTTACCATCGCCGGTCAGTGGCGAAAATCCGCTCACCAGCAGCGTCAAAACGGGAATCGCGACCAATGTCCCGAGATAAACCATCCAGTCGTGACGACCATCCATCCCCTCAGGCCGCTGGCCCTTGTCCGCACTCAAACCGCCTCGCGAGAGCGCGACACAGGCAATCGCCCCTGCGGCGACCAAGGCGATCGCGACAAACACATTCACGGCGGTGGTCCATGGATTATCGGGATGGAACACCAGCATGCCGATGGCGCTGACCGCTGCCCCCAGCCCGATCAAACTTTGCGTCACCACGGTGGGCATCACAAACACGGCCAACCCGATCAACATCCCGATCGTGGCGAGCCCAAAACCGTAATGCCATCCATAGGTCTCGCCGACGTAGCCACACAACAAGGGGCTCATTGCGGCGCCCAGATTGATGCCCATGTAAAAGATCGTGAAACCGCCGTCGCGTTTGCCGCTGCCTTTGGGGTACAGCGATCCGACGATCGTCGAAATGTTGGGTTTAAAGAAACCGTTGCCAACAATCAGCAGCGACAGCGCGATGAAAAACGGCCACTGCGCTTCGTAGGTCATCAACAGATGGCCCGCCGCCATCAACACGCCTCCCAAAATCACGGCGCGGCGTTGCCCCAACACTCGGTCGGCCAACAAGCCGCCGAAAAACGGCGTCATATAGACCAGCGCGGTGTAGGCACCATAGACCGTATAGGCTTGTTCGTCCCCATATTTCAAGAACCCCTTGATCATGTACAGGACCAACAGGGCGCGCATGCCGTAGTAGGAAAATCGTTCCCACATCTCGGCAAAGAACAGCGTGTACAACCCTGTCGGGTGCCCAAATAAAGTGGATTGGCCGTCGTGCAGGTCGGCATCCGAACGCGTGGGGTTTACAGAATCGTCAACGCTCATCGTGAATTCAAATTCGGGAAATGCAGGTTCGAGGACAGGTTAAGATGCCGAAGCAACATGGATGAAGTTGGGGGGGGAGTCGTTGTGTTCAGCCTTTGGCCACTTCGGGGGCACCCACAAGCGAGGGACCTTTGCCGTCGTGATAATAAACTCGGTTGCGGCCAATATTTTTCGCAGCGTAAAGCGCCTCATCGGCCCGTCGCACCACGGGGCTGGCGACGAGGTCATCGCGAGGCTCGCTGACTCCGACGCTGATCGTGACCGACAAGGGCTTGCCGCCCAAATCGATCTGGTGCGACGCCATCGTTTTGCGAACCTTGTTCATTTTGTCCGCGGCGATTTGCAGCGGACCGTTCATCAAGATCGCAAACTCTTCGCCACCAAAACGGGCGACAATGATGGCGTCATCAAGTTCTAAACGCAGCAGCTTGGCGACTTGCTGAAGCACTTGGTCGCCAACTTGATGCCCGTGCGTGTCGTTAAAGTTTTTGAAGTGATCGATATCGATCAGGGCCAAGGCAAACGAGCGGCCCCCCTTGCGAAACGTTGCGAACGTTTCATCAAGCTTTTGGTCGAATGCACGACGGTTGTGCAATCCGGTCAAGGCGTCGGTGCGAGCTTCGGTGAGATAGCTCTCGATCTGCTTGGTTTGTTTATCGAGCTGGCGTTCGGCCGATTCCAGCCGAGTCTGCAACTGCTCGTTGCTCTCCATGATCTGTTTCAATAGCGCGATCACTTTGGGAGCCGTCTGAGCGGACTGGGCATCCACTCGCACCTCGTTGCTCAATTCTCCCAATCGCGTTTGATACTGCGAGACGCTGCCAGAGTATTCGTTTGTCCAGGCCCCGAGTTCTTGCAGCATTTGCAGGACGCGTTCGCGTTCGTCTTGAGACATCGCTACCCCCGCGGCTTGGTTATATTTGCGTCCGAACCGGTACCCTAGCATTAGCCCCACGGCCAACAGCACCAGGCCTGAGGCAATACCCACCATCGTTGGGACAAGGTTTCCCTGCAATAGTTCTTCGTTGATAACCGTTTGCCCAATAATAATTAACGAGGAAGTGCACCGAGTGGGTTGGCTAATAGTGGACCGCGTCGCCAGCGGGGTTTGAGA
>TARA_R110002073_G_scaffold11898_1_pt1 | contig 10059 bp, 6 predicted proteins | sample TARA_R110002073 | Tara Oceans TARA_R110002073 (sample SAMEA4397174) | marine metagenome | biome: Polar Biome; feature: [DCM] deep chlorophyll maximum layer (ENVO:01000326); material: water (ENVO:00002006), including particulate matter (ENVO:01000060) such as... | depth 40 m
GAATCGGGACAATCAAATGTATCCAGCAACGCACTTCGTCCACCGCGCGGATTGAAACGGTAAACCGTTCGCCGCCAAAATGCTTCGTTGTTGGCATCGAGCGGTTCGTAATAGGTCGTGCCGTTGTTTTCCGTCACTGAGACGTCGATGAAACTAGGTCCGCCTGCGGCGGTGTCCAATTTCCCGCTGACCGCCAACATGGAATCTCGGATCACTTCCGCCTCGAGCCGACGTGTCGCCCCTCTCCACAACAATCGGTTATTCGCGTCGATCGCCTGCCCTTTGGCGTATTGGTCCGGTGCAAGACCGTGAGCTGCTTGGCGATACGTTTGCGAGGTCACAATCACGCGATGTAATGATTTCATCCGATAGTTATCGGCGCGAAATTGCCAAGCAAGATACTCAAGCAGTTCGGGATGCGTCGGACGGCCGCCGTTGAATCCGAGATCATTGGGAGTATCGACGATGCCAACGCCAAAATGATAGTGCCAAATGCGGTTGACCATCACGCGAGCCAGTAGCGGGTTGGCATCGCTGGTGACCCAGTCGGCGAGTTTGCGGCGACGCTCGGCTTCGGGTGTATCCACAGCCAAATCGAAATCGCCTGAAAGCCCCGACACTGCCTGCAATCCAGCGGGCGCCACGACGTCACCGACATTCGCGGGATCACCACGCACTAACACATGTGTGGTTGCGCCAGGCCCCGGCGTTAGCGTATAGATTTTGGCCTGACTCTCGGCAGTGTGCTTCTCGATTGCCGCTCGCGTGTTTGAAATGGCGTTCTGCAATGACGCACGATGGTTGCGTTCGGCCGGACTTAGTGATGCCACGATCTGTTGTTCGGTGACGTGATCGGCCAACGTTTTCGAAGATCTCTGAATTTCCTCGGCCGACAACGCGCGGTCGTAGAACGCGGCGCGATGCAATTTGGCACGCAAGAATCGATTTCCGCCGGCCGGCTTATGCCTGAGTCCGAACAAAATCTGAGCTTGCCCCGCCTCGTTGGTTTGCAAAGGTGATTTGCGAATCGACGTTCCGTAAGCGACCCCGTCACGATAAGCGACGATCGTTCCGTCCGTTTGATAGACCACTGCAATGTGCACAGGACGCGTCACCGCGTCGACTTCTTGGCTTGCCGCAAAAGATTCCGTGCGTGCAAAACCGTTACTGCCCGCCATCCATTGTTTCGGATCTTTCTCGCCAAAAACTATCGCGTCAAAAACGCTGCCATCCGGTCTCTGCAACGAAATCGCCGCGCCGCCGGATTGGTCCAACGTGTCAAGTTGAACCCAGGCTTCGAGTGTTTTTTCGTTGATCGTCGTCGCAATGGCTGGCGTCTGAACAAAACTTTGGCCATCCAGAATCAACATGCCGGATTCGACCCTGGCGTTTCCAACCGGTGTGCCATGCAAATTGCCAGTGCTGTCCGAAAAATCATCGTCAAATTCCCACCGCGCCAACGCTGGTAAAGGCTTGGTGAGTGCGGTTTTCCCTCCGCTGCGATCGGCAAGGATCGCACGACGTGCCGCTTGATCAATCGCGGATAATTCATGCTGTAGCGAGGAGAGTTTGGATGTCAGTTTGTCCAATCGGTCTCGATCCTCGGACGATTGTTCGACTCGTTCACCAAAGCCGAGCCCCGACACCGACGACGCCATTTGGTAATACTCTTCCTGCGAAATCGGATCAAATTTGTGATCATGGCATCGCGCACAATGAACGGTCAGCCCAAGAAAGCTCTGGCTCAGCGTGCCCAGCACCTCTTCGATCTCGTCTTGGCGAGCCAATTCACGCATCCGCGGGCTACCGCCGATGACGGTGTTGTGAACTCCAGCAACCCAAAATCCAGTCGCTGCGGCTCCCCTGATCCCGCCAGTGATTTGATCTCCGATCAATTGCTGACGCACAAATTCGTCGTAGGGCATGTCGGCGTTGAGCGACTCGATCACCCAATCGCGATAGTGCCAGGCATTTTTGCGGGCCGCGTTTCGTTCGAAGCCATCGCTTTCACCGAACCGTACCACGTCCAACCAATGTCGCCCCCAGCGCTGGCCATAGTGCTTTGACTCCAGTAGATCGGCGACCACGTTTTCGTAGGCAGCATCGGATGGATTCGAAACAAACGTAGCGACTTGTTCCGGTGTCGGCGGAAGTCCGATGAGATCAAAATAGACGCGCCGAATCAGCGTGCGAGGATCGGCTTCGGATGCAGGTGTCAGATTCGCATCCTGCAAACGGTGCAAAACAAAAGCATCAATCGGGTTGCGAGACCACTGGTCATTGGAAACCGCAGGGACCGTCGGTTCGGAAAGCGGTTGCAGCGACCACCAATCGCGTCCCGCGCGAGTGGACGTCGACGTCGCATACGGATCGATTGGGCTGGTGCCCCACGCGGCTCCTTCGTCGATCCATTGTTTTAGCGTGCGTTTGTCTTCTAAGCCGAGCGGATGTTTGGGCGGCATCTCGTCGGCGTCAACTCGCTGCCACAAGACGCTGTTGCTCGGATCGTGCGGGAGGATCGCGAATCCGCTGTCGGATTCCGACATCGCCATGTCTGCATCGATAAGCGACAAGCCTCCTTCGGCTTCATCGCCCGCATGACACTCGAGGCAATGGGACACGAAAATCGGTGCAACATCGCGGTCGAAATCGATTTTGTGTTGACGGTCGTTTTGCTGGGCCCAACAAAACGTCGAACCCGTACCGAAAAGTGGGAAAACGAAAAGCAGCAACGCGGATCGCAGAACGATTGGGAATATCGAAAATCGCATTTAACCGATTTCAGGATAGGTCCACGGGGCTCGGTATTTTCGTTTCAAAAGTCCGTTGGCTTCGTCATCGCCAATGATGCGTTCCGCATCGCCGTCCCACCGCACGCTGCGTCCGAGTTTTAACGACAACATCCCCAGCAGACTCAGCGTGGTGGCTTGATGACCGATTTCGATATCCGCAGTCGGTCGCCGCCCCGATTCGATCGATTGCAAAAAGTCGGCCCATAACAATTTCAAATTGTGCCCATCGGGTTCTTGCAGTTGGTGGTCTTCATGCACCACCGGCTTGCGAGCATCGTCGGGATAGAAGGTCCAGCCGTCCCGCCAACCCATGTGGAACGTTCCCTTGCTGCCGTAAAAATTGCATCCCACAGTCGATTTCTCTGGACCGGGTCCACCAAATTGACGGTGTTCCCAAATCGCGGTGAAGTCGTCGAATTGATAGGTCGCGATTTGCGAATCGGGAGCGTCCGTGGTTTGCACATCCTCATTCAAAACAGCTTCGCCGCGAACCGGACGGCCGCCGGTGGAATGGACGCTTTTGGGGGATTGTTGATCACACCACCACAACATTTGATCCAACCAGTGCACGCCCCAATCGCCGAGTGTGCCGTTGGCGAAATCGAGATATTGGCGAAAGCCACCGGGGTGAATCTTGCGGTTGTAGGGCCGCAGTGGAGCCGGACCACAATACATTTCCCAATCAAGTGTCTCGGGCGGAGCACTGTTTTTGGTCGGTGTTTCTGCGCCGCCGCGACTGTGGACAAACATCCGCACCAGACCGATGTCGCCGGCTCCGCCGTCTTTCAAAAATTTCATTCCCGAAACATGGTGCGGTCCAATCCGGCGGTGCAGTCCCACTTGGACAATACGATCGGCCGCGCGTGACGCCTTCAAGATCGCTTGGCTTTCTCCGATCGTATGCCCGGTCGGTTTTTCGATAAAGATATGAGCTCCTGCTTCGATCGCCGCCAACGTATTCAGAGCATGCCAATGATCCGGAGTCGCGATAATCGCAATCTCGATTTCTTCCTTTTCGAAAAGCTCGCGAAAGTCCGAATACAGCTTCGGTTCTTCGCCCGACAGATCGTTGACCTCTTCGGCCGCGAGTTCCAATTTGTCTTGATCGACATCGCAGAGGGCGACAACTTTGGTTTGCCCCGACGCCATCGCCTCTCGCAAAATGTTCATGCCCCACCAACCCGATCCGATCAGCGCGGTGCGATACTTTTTGTCCTTCGATGCCGCATGGATTTTGGGGGCGGCTGCCAGCGTCGAGGCGGCAACGCTGGAAGCAATAAAGGCACGTCGATCAAGAGACATCGAGTGGTGGTCCTTGGGATGGGGAAAGGAAGGGCGAGGCTTCTAAGCAGGTTATTCGGTGAGCCGACGGCGCTAGCGGACTGTTGATTTAGTGAGCCGCTCGCGCGTAAGCGGCCGGGTTCCACGCATTACCCGGTGCCTTACGGCCCGCGGCTCAGGTCATTGTATGGAACGACTCCTATCGAGTTCCCTATCTTAATCGCGGAGATCGACGCAAGCGACCTGGCCCTGGATGGATCTGCAAAAAACGCGTCCTGATGACAACACGGGGACTGTCCAACATTTTCCGTCGAGCACTTTGGCTCGCGAAATCTCGCTGAATCCTGCCGGCGTTGCTGCGGCGAAGACCAATTCGCCTGGTTCGGTCAACAGAATCAATTTGCCGTCCGCCAAGCTCAGTCCGCCAGGCTTCAACTCGTCTTCAGACCACACGACCTCGCCGGTTTCCCAGTTCAAACAGGTCAGCCGGGCACCGGCTTCCATGTCGCCATCGATGCCGTACAAATGGCCTTGGTACAGTAGCGAGCCATGTAGTTGGTTCAACATATTCTTGTTCTTCCAAATCAACTCGGGTTCACCGTCGGTTAATCGGAATAACGCTGCGCCTCGATTGTATCCCGAGCAAAGGAACATCTTGCCATCGTGGATGATCGGTTCGGCAGCGTTGCAACCAAAACTGGTTAACCAGCGAAGCGTCCACTTGGGGTCACCCGTCTTTAAATCGACACCAGCAAAGGCACGACCCGATGGGAATACGAAAGTGTCGGTGTTTGGGATCTGAACCGGAGACGCGTAGCCGCACTCGCGGTCCGCCGAAGTCCAGATCAAAGTGCCGTCATGTTTGTTGACGACCGCTCCTGATTCACCCAGGGTGAGCACGAGTTTGTCACCCACAACAAGCGGCGCGGCGGCAAATCCCCAACCGGGAAGTCGAACCTCAGCGACGTCCGCAATCTGTTTCTGCCAGCGGACTTCGCCTGATTTGTTGTCAAAACAGAACAGTTCACCGGCGCGGCTGAGGACATACACACGGTCACCGTCGAGGGTCGGCGTGGTGGTAGGCCCGCCTTCAAAATCGCGAGCATCCAGGGACGCCGGGTAGGCGTGTTTCCAAATCACATGACCGTCCGTAACGTCGATGCAATAGACCACGTCATGTTCGTCGACATGGCCAAGCGTGTAGGCTCGATCGTTTTGGACCACGACCGACGAAAACCCCGTTCCGACGTCGATCGTCCATGCAATCGGCATCTTGCCCGTCGGCCATTCGGACTGCCAATCGGTTTCGCTCGAGATACCGTTTAGCTCCGGGCCTCGCCATCGATACCAGTCCTCGGCATCCAAAGTGGCCGGGGCAAAACATGCGATCATGCAGACCCCCAGGAGCAACATCGCAGGGGGCAACATCGTAGGTGACAGCATTTTAGAAGCAACGCAGGTGGGCAGTGTTGCGGAGGTAGGAGAATTCATGCTGCAAGTATAACACGCGTACGACGCAATTGAATCGCAGTCGTCGTAGTGAACTTGATTCAGCGTGAGAGCAATTCGCTGGGCGATAGCAGGGCTTGCTGCTCTGCGGGGAGATCCGCTTCAGCGGTCACCGAGGAATGATGGCCGCGAGCCGGTCGGCCGGCTCGTTTCCAAAGTTCCAAATGTTTGTCCTTGGCCTCACGCAAATCGTCTTCGGTTTCGGAGGCGTACTGTTGAGCTTCCGCGATCATTTTCGAGACCGTGCCAAAACGAGGGTCGGCACGCACGGCACTCGATTGCGCCATGCTGTCAAGTTGTTGCTGAGTAACGGCAAGCTGTTGTTCAAGTTCGGCGACGCGTGAATGAGCTGATTCGACTTCATCCAGAGTTTCTTCATCAAACTCGACCCCCGCAAACGAACGGATCCCGGCGTCACTTAGGATTTCACGAATGGTCGCCGGGGCGAATAGCAGTGCCAGCATCGCCAACACAATGATCAGCTCGCGAATCGCGGCGAATCCATCACGGATTGAGGCGTATTTGTTGGGGATGGATTCCGACATGATGCAATAGAACATCCAAAAGAATGGAAGCGTTTTGCATCTTTTCGCCTATTTGAGCCCGCGGCGTCCAGAGCGATTCAGCCGGCCAAAACGGGGGGTGAGCCGTGGGCCGTAAGGCACCGGGTACCGCGTGGGACCCGGCCGCTGACGCGTCACGGCTAACTAAATTAACAAGCCGTCAAGACTTTCGTTCCATGACGCATCCCCCCGAAACTCTTGACGAGTTCCGCTACGAAATGCCTCACCGCATCCGCTCAAACGGTTATTTCCCTCCACGATTCCTGCCTAGCTGCCTAGCGAGCTGCATGTACTGCCAGCACTTTTTGGATCTGATGCAATCGGTGTTCGTAGTCGCCTTGCAATTGCGTTAGCCCTTGCAAATACGCTTGCTCTTCGTAAAGTCGTGCCGCGAACTTGGGTTCCCACCGCTTTAGAATCAACGGCCCAAACAACAATGCGGCTTCGAAATCGACATCAGCGTAGGCGGGATCCTTTGGCGTCGAAGCATCAAACTCGGACACGTCCGCTCGTTTCAGCGAAATGACGGCATAGGGCCAGTGCCCCCACGCGATCTGTTCTTCGTTTAAATGAAAACCGTGCCGCAATCCCCAGTCGCGAACGAGTTCATGTTGGCGATTGGGCTGCAGCACAACGTGATCAGGAACGCGATCAGGGAACGCGTCAAGGATCTTGACGATACTCTCAGCGCCCATGCCACAGATACTCAGACTGCTCAATTCGCCCGGCTGGATCACCGCCAAGCCATCCCCGAAGCGGACTTCGGCGCACAACCCCTTTAGCGCACAGCACGAATTGTCGTACGGCTGCGATTTATTCTCGACCGCGATCCCTTTCGCAATCCGCTTGCTTCGCAACAGCGACACCAGCAACCCACCGTGATCTGAACCGATGTCTCCATGGACGACGGACGAATCATCGTGCGGGTTGATCAAAGCAGCGACGGTTCGCAAACGAATATCTAGTTTTGGCATAACAACGCGGACACTCAGTCTCCGTCCAACAGATTGCCGAGCGAGCCGAGGATAGAACCTTCGCCTTTCCCGGACGGACCTGCATTGGCGACAATGCGTTCGGACAATCGTCGCATCGGCAAACTTTGCAACCAGACTCGCCCGTGCCCTCGCAGCGTGGCAAGGAACAAGCCTTCACCGCCGAGGAACATGCTTTTCAGGTTCCCGGCACGTTCGATGTTGTATTCCATGTGCGGTTCAAACGCGACCAAACATCCGGTGTCTACACGCAGCGTCTCGCCGTGTAGTTCCCGTTCGATGATCGTGCCGCCGGCATGGATAAATGCCAACCCATCACCGACCAATTTTTGCATGATGAAACCTTCACCGCCAAACAAACCGGTTCCAATCTTTTTGTTGAAGGCGATGGTGACTTGGGTGCCAAACGCGGCGCACAAAAATGCATCCTTTTGACAGATCAGATCGTTGCCAGGAATGGACGCGAGATCGATAGGAATAATTTTGCCGGGATAGGGCGCCGCAAACGCAACGTGACTCTTGCCCGCACCGGTGTGGGTAAAGTGGGTCATGAACAGCGATTCGCCAGTCATGGCTCGTTTGCCCACGTTCATCATTTTGCCGAAGAAACCGGTATCCGGTGCCGAACCATCACCCATCTTGGCCTCGAACTGGATGCCTTCTTCCATGTACGTCATCGCGCCAGCTTCGGCGATCACGGTTTCACCTGGATCCAATTCGACGATCACCATTTGCATGTCGTTGCCGACGATCTCGTAGTCCACTTCATGGCTACGACGATTGCCGCCACCGCCGCCACCGCCACCGCCGCCGTAACCCGGTTGCGTCATGTTCCGTGGGGCTGCAGCAACCGGAAACGCACTCGCTGGCGAATCCTCGACTACATCGATCGGCTCAGCCAACGCAGGAACTTGCAGGACCGCCGCACACGAGGGGCATTTGACTCGTTTTCCGGCGTAGGTTTCAGGAATCGCCAATTGCTTTCCGCATTGGCAGTGGAGATTGAGGGTCATGAGAGTACTCTGGCAAAATCGACAAGGAATGTTTTTGCGGCTTGTTTTTCGACCAACGGGCATGGTAGGAAACCATCCGGCTGCGCAGCAATCCGATAAACGAAAACAGCCTGCTATTTATAGCGTAAGAAATCATCTCAGGGGGCGCCACTCGGCAGATCACCGGGTATGATCCGAACCCAAATACTGACGTCGACACGCTCTCCCTCTCCCACCCTTCTATGGCGAAACGAAAACCTGAGATTCGGATGCGTACGTTTGGTATCTACACCCAGTGGGATGCCGACTCAAAAGAGCTTCCGCGGTTCTGCAAATCAACCACCTCCGTGCGAGCCGAGGTGGGCGTCGAATTTGGCTTTGTCGTCAACATCAAAAACGCCAAGAACCAATCGCTGCGTTATTGCATCGATCATCCAGGAATCCTGGATCCCGAGGGCAAGAAAAGGCCCCCGTTTGACGGGATCGTGTACGTCAAGCAAAACGATTGGAATTTTTACCTCGGCGATACGATCTGGGAACCGATCGAGGACAAGTTAGGGTTGTGGCAGTTGACGATCGAAATGGACGAAAAGATTGTCGCCGAGAAAACGTTTGAACTCTACCGCGACGATGAGGGTCCCGCGGAATATACCCTCGCTCCACCAAACGAACGGCCGTAATCCAGCGGTGCCGATGCGGTCGCGGACATGCGAGAGAACATAGGCGGAAATTCGGTACCGGTGGCTAGCGCTGAGCCGCTAAAACTCTGGTATTGATGTCGGATATTGGGGTGAGTTTTTCTTCCAGCCTATAACGCAGTCACCTCTCCCCCAACGAAGTTGGAGAGGTGGCAGAAAAGCTGCGCAACCAAAAATCAAGACAATACCAACGTTTTAGCAGTCCAGGCTTACGCCACCGGCATGGGGCGTGTCGGCCTCCGGTCTAAGACTGCAAATTGCGCAACTTATTAATCGCACGTCCCCGCGGCGTTGCCAAGCGTCATGACGTAAGCGGGTCAATCCCAGCTGAGACTGCCGGCGGATTGGTACTCGGTCACGCGAGTTTCGAAAAAGTTTTTCTCTTTCGCCAAGTCCATCGTCTCGCTCATCCAGGGAAATGGATTGGACGATCCGTACTGCATTGGCAACCCAATTCGCTCGAGTCGCCGGTCGGCAATGTATTGAACGTAGTCGCGGAACAGGTCGTGATTGAGTCCCAAGATTCCGGTCGGCAAACAATCACGAGCGTAATCGAGTTCCAATTCGACGGCTTGCTTGACGCGGTCGATCATCGCGTTTTGAAATGCTTCGGTCCACAAATGAGGATTCTCGGCCTTGATGCCGTTGATCAAATCAATCCCAAAATTCAGGTGAATCGTTTCGTCTCGCAAGATGTATTGGAACTGCTCTCCGATCCCGGTCATCAGATTGCGGCGATGAAACGACAACATCATCACAAATCCGGTGTAAAAGAACACCCCTTCCATGATCAAGTAATAGCCGATCAAGTTTTTCAGGAACGCTTGAGCTCCATCGTCCGTGGACGTGGTGAAGTGCGGATCGAGCACTTCGGCGGTCAACTCGGTTTCAAACGCATCCTTGCGAGCGATCGAGGGGACTTCGTGATACATGTTAAACACTTCGCCTTCGTCCAGCCCCAGACTGTCGACGACGTACAAGAACGTGTGCGAATGCACGGCTTCTTCAAACGCTTGTCGCAACAGGTATTGACGACATTCGGCATTGGTGACGTGTTTAAAAATTGCGAGAACCAGGTTGTTGCCAACCAGACTTTCGGCGGTCGAAAAGAAGCCCAGGTTCCGCATGATCACGCGGCGTTCAGCGTCACTCAATCGGTCGCTACGCCATGTTTCGATGTCCTTGGTCATCGGCACTTCGGTCGGCATCCAGTGGTTGGCGCATCCGTTTTG
>TARA_R110002073_G_scaffold41701_9_pt1 | contig 10055 bp, 8 predicted proteins | sample TARA_R110002073 | Tara Oceans TARA_R110002073 (sample SAMEA4397174) | marine metagenome | biome: Polar Biome; feature: [DCM] deep chlorophyll maximum layer (ENVO:01000326); material: water (ENVO:00002006), including particulate matter (ENVO:01000060) such as... | depth 40 m
GGCGAATCAAATCCAACACCGTGTTCAGCACCCCAAAGACTGCCGACGTGCAGATCCCGCCCGAAGTGAACCGCGGACTGCGAACCAAAGCAAAGTGGGCTCGGTAGGTGAGCGCCATCCCGTCGAGCAAGTAGAGCTTTTTGTCGCTGGGGAACAGGTTGGACGTTGTATCAGCCATAGTCGCTGCAAATTGAGGAAGCGTGTCAAAGAATAACGCTATTTTTATCGCACAAGCGTCACTGGCGTAAGCCGATCGATTCGCTACAACTATTTTGCCGATCGTTGCCCGACGTCTCCGACGTCGGAATTCACGTTTGCAGGACCTCGAATGTCGGAGACATCCGGCGACGCTGAAACCCTGTACCGATGACAGGCTGGAAGCCTATCCCACTTTTTTCTCTGATTGATCTGAGTCTTATGCGTGTTCTTGTTACCGGATGTGGCGGATTTCTTGGCCGCCAAATTGTCCGTCAATTGCTTCGCCGCAACGACTCGGTAGTTGGAATCTCGCGGGGCGTGTATCCCGAATTGGTCAACGAAGGAATGCAGCACGTTCGTGGCGATCTAACCGACGCCACTTTCTGTCAAAACGCAATCCGTGATGTCGACGCAGTCTTTCACACTGCGGCGGTCGCGGGGGTTTGGGGACCTTGGGAGCATTTTTATTCGATCAACAAACTAGCGACCGATCACGTGATCGCGGCTTGTCAAGCGAACCACGTTCGACATCTCGTTTACACAAGCAGCCCCAGTGTGACGTTTGATTCGCAGCACCAACGCAATCTGGATGAATCGGCGGCCTATCCAAGCCACTGGCTATGCCATTATCCCCACACCAAGGCGATGGCCGAACAGGCGGTATTGGCGGCACATGTGCCAGATGAACTGAACACCGTCGCGCTGCGGCCGCATTTGATTTGGGGGGATGATGACCCGCATATCATTCCACGGATTTTGGATCGTGCTCGGCGTGGGCGTTTGCGAATCGTGGGCGATGGAAAGAATCAAGTCGACACGGTTCATGTCATTAATGCTGCGGCCGCTCACCTCGACGCGCTCGATTCGCTTGATCGTGACCCGAGTCGAGGTGGCGGGCGTGCGTACTTTATCGCGCAAGACGAGCCGGTGAATTGTTGGGACTGGATTCGCGAGATTTGCGAAATAGGAGGGGTCACACCACCAAAACGCAAGATCAGCTACAAAGCGGCGTATCGCATCGGAGCAGTGCTGGAATCGGTGTATCGTGTGCTGGGGCGAACGCAAGAACCGCCGATGACACGCTTCGTGGCCGCTCAATTAGCCAAGGATCACTACTTTGATATTTCGGCGGCAAAAGAGCGACTCGGCTACCACGTTCGCATTTCGATGAGCGAAGGACTCGATTCGCTACGCCAATCACTCCGTGACGGTCACGCTAAGCGAGACCAGTGATGGCTGCGTCCGATCAGATTTTCTAGATCGGCGAAATATTCCGGATAGGTTTTGGCCGTGCATGACGGATTCTTAATTTTGACGCCCGCGATCCTCAGTCCCGCCAACGACAAACTCATCGCCATGCGATGATCGTGGTACGTTTCCAGTACCGCACCGTGTAACCCTTTCACGCCGTCGGCAGGGGGTGTGATGGTTAAGCCGTCTTCGTGTTCGGCCACCGTGGCGCCGAGCTTGTTTAGCTCGCAAGCCAAATCACCGATGCGATCGGTTTCCTTGAAACGGTTGTGTGCAACACCACGCACTCGAGTTGGGCCGTCGGCAAACAGAGCTACAACCGCTAACGTTTGCACAGTATCGCTGATTGCGTTCATGTCGATATCGATGCCACGGAGCGGACGCCCTATGACCGTGATCCCGTTGTCATCTTCGTCGACCTCGCAGCCCATTTTTTTCAGTACATCGACAAAGCCGACGTCTCCTTGCATTGCGGCATGCGTCAGCCCGGTGACGGTAACCGAACCACCGCTAATCGCCGCGGCGGCCCAGAAGTAACTGGCGGCCGATGCGTCGGGTTCGATCGCGTAATCAAGACCACGATAACCGTAGCCATCGGTGCTGGCGGAACTCGAGATGTCAAAGGCAATGCTTTGCCCCGCCGCGAGTCCCGAGCTGACCGTGGTGACCTTGCCACCAAACGACTCGATCACTTTCGAGGTCATGTCGACGTAGGGCCGTGAAACCAACTCGCCCGTGACGGCGATCCGCGTGGTGCGCGTTGGATGCGAATTGGCGTCGCCTGAACCAATCGGCGCGGCCATCATCAATCCGCTTAAATATTGGCTGCTGACGGAGCCGCCGACATTAATTTCCCCAGCATGCCATCCCGCCGAATCGATCACGACCGGCGGGCATCCGTTTGTCGATTCCGCGCGGATCGTTCCGTTCATGATCGGGACGATGGCGTCGACCAGATCCCCGATCGGCCGTTCGTGCATCCGCGGAACTCCGTGCAGATTGTATTGCCCTGAGGCCGCTGACAGCGCCGCGGTCAGAAAACGAATCGTCGTCCCGCTATTGGCGATAAATAGCGAATGAGGTTCGCTCTGACTTGAGGATGGCGCTCGCGGCCCGGCATTGTTGACTACGATGGTGCGTCCGCCGTCGGACACGTTGATGTCCAGCCCGATCGTTCGCAGCGCCTCGATCATGACTTCGGTGTCTTCGCTACGCAGCGCGCCGGTCAACTTGGAGGTTCCCGAGGCAAATGCGGCACAGATCAAAGCTCGATTCGTCAGGCTCTTACTGCCGGGCGGCTGAATCGCTCCGGTCACAGCGCCGCCGGGAACCACTTCGACGACAGTTTCACCGCGATCTGCGGGGACGCTTGCTTGGGGGCCCGATGATGCTTGGGGACCCGGTGATGCTTGGGGACCCGATGAACGGTCGGTTTGGGGAGACGAGGACTGGGTTTCGCGCATGATCGCAGACAGTGAGGGAACGAGGTTACATCGCCACTGGTGTACCCTGAGTCCGCACGACCAACGACCCGATAATCATAATCCCCAACGTGCCGGTGTGAACCAACCATGCATCGCCGCTCAGAGCGACCGTCCGCATCGTGACAAATGTCATGACTAACAATGCGATGTAAAACTGACGCTCAGACCATCGAGCCAATTCGCCATGGCTGACTCTGCTCAGGAACAAAATGGCAAGTGCAAGCAGGGGAAGGATGATAGCATCGACGATTCGGAGAGTTTGGGAAAGATCCGACACGTGATTTGCTCCGAAAGACGAGATGAGATGAGGTTTGAATTCGCTTGTCTCATTTTGTGTATCCCCCTCGATAGACCGACTTTAACAAATCGGTGAAATTTGCAGGAAATAGTAGGTGTGCGAGAGGCAGGCTAACCCGAAACTCCCACTTAATCGTCAAAGCTTTCCTAAAGTGACTCAGCTTTCCTAACCGATAGAAACGTTAGCCTTCGTTTGGCGATCGATTTTCTGTTTGCGCGTACGATTTCTGGATCGGATCTCGAGTCATGGACTTTTCCACGATTATTGCCTCTGTCGCAAAGAAGCTGCTGCTACTGGCTCTCTTGGTTGGGCTCGCTCCGACCACCGGTTGCCGGATTTGCGCGGAATGCGAAGATCTGGCCTACCCCGCCTACGGGGGTGCATGGCAGCGAACGCGCCGCGACGGGGGACGAGTCGGCAGCATCTTTGACCCTGCCGGAGCGCGAACTCCCGAATTGGTCAATCGTGATTTGCCACTGAGTCCGGACGAGAAAGAGCGTGCGAAACGCAGCGGTGACGAAGATCGTCCGCTCGAGGAAACCGATGGCATCTCGCCAGAGCCCGATTCGATGAACCTCGACAACGAGGATTCCGATCGGGACCAGTACGATCAAGAGATGCAACGCAAAGAGAAAGAACTGCGAGATCTGGATCTCGATGAAATCCGGATTTTGCGAGGCAGTCCGGAACCGCTGACCGGAGCCTAATGAGAGCGTCTGGCCGATAATTATCATCCTAAGCTGACGCGTGAGCGAGGGACCGATTTAAGACCGATTTTCCCTCGCGTTCGCTTCGGGGTTGGGATTTATTTTTATCCGATCGCTCTCGGAAGACACTGGGCACGGATCATGCTCGTGGCGACCGTACCTGCGGCTGAAAAATCCGAGCCTACTACCTTCACGTTTGGCTCTGCTTTAGGCTGTATTGATCCACTTTATGTTTCACACCACACGAGCCATTTCCATGTTGGATCTTCGTCGTTTCGTCCGAGACATTCCTGATTACCCTCAGCCGGGGATTCTGTTCCGGGACATCACCCCGATGTTGGCCGACCCTGAGGCCCTGGCTGCCGCAAACGAGGCATTGGCTGAACCGTTTTTGGACGCCAAGATTGACATCGTTGCTGCGGCGGAAGCCCGCGGATTCATCTTCGCCGCTCCGCTGGCGATTCGGCTTGGTGCCGGTTTTGTGCCGATTCGTAAGCCTGGCAAGCTGCCCTTTGACATGCACTCGTTTGCATACGAATTGGAATACGGCACCGACGAGCTACAGATTCATGTGGATGGGGTCAAACCAGGCCAACGCGTGTTGATCGTGGACGACCTGTTAGCGACTGGCGGGACGATGGAAGCATGCTGCCGATTGTTGGAAAAATGTGACGCCGAAATCGTCGGCTGCTCATTCCTGATCCACTTGGTGCAACTTGGCGGCAAAGAGCGGCTGAGTCCCTACTCGGTGCATTCGGTTCTGAACTATGACCAAGACGACGGCGAGACCGAATTGAGTGCTCAAAACGAGTTCCCCAATCCAACGGTTTAACGAAATCGATCTCCCCCACGATCAAATCGAGAGCCGATTGCAAGCAACGCCAGGATCTTGATTTCGCTGCGGCGATTTAAGAATCCTCAGTGACTGTCGTTACCACCACTCTTTGATCTCGGTGTGGATTCCTTTGTAAACCCACGTAATTGCGGCTTGGATGTAGTGCGCCGAGCCTAGTTTTTCGCCGATGCCAGGAAGTCCCAGCATCGCGATAAACGCGAGCACGAAGCCGCCAAACGCAAGTGAACTGTTATCCGATTGTTTGTAACGGTTTCGCCGCAACGTGGGCCACCAAGTCGAGCGTATCGGATCGGGTTTGGTCAGATCACGCAAACGCCGAACGGCAAGTTGTGCATTTCCATCGGGTGCGTTGAAGATCCACTGAGGGTGTACTTCGGTGCGTGCGTCAGCGTATTCAAGTTCCCAAGGACCAGAAATCTGTATTTGCGACGCGTGCTTGGCAGCCACAGTCAACGTAAATCCATCGATTGACGTCTCTTGAACGACCACCGGGATGCGTCGACGCCCAATTCGTATTACCGCCTTGCCATCGGATTCTTGAATGGGACAGCGAAAAAAAGACGATTCGCTTTCGGGGTGTTCTGATTCAGAACCGGTTTCAATTGTTTGATTCATACGATTAGATTTTCCATCGTCGGGAAGCAATGGATGTTAGAAAAGGAGAGAGTTCACAAACACGATTCCCCTCGGCAATAGAACTCTCCAGCAAACCCTACTGTTAAATCGAAGCCGGAGACGAAACGATCTGTCACGAGAATTCCGAAAGAGAATTCGTTCAGGCAGAACGTGCGATTTGTATCGATTAGGCAGGCGAGAGCTTTGTCTCATCTCGCTCTTCCGGTAGTGAACGAGGCAACGAATCCCCAATTTGTTCGTGCTTTCGCTGGATTTGTTGCCTCGTCCACCACGCACCACCATGTCAAACCTTACCGGTTAGGTTGACTTGTCCCCAAAAATCTATTGGGAGTATGGTAGCGGTCGAATCGTGTCGATGGACAACAGAAACGCAGCTGTGTGTTACCACGGCTTGCATTTCGTCCTGTGGCTCGAACCCGAGACTGTATCCCCATGCGTCCCATCGCAATCCCACTGCTGTGTGCGGGCATCGCGACGATCACGTGGTTTTCCGCGTACGCGGATGACTCGTCGAGTTCAAACGCCCGACGACCGGTACGGATCGCTGCAAAACAAAGTGACCTTATCGCGAAAGAAAAACAAACTCGCGACCTGCTAGCACTCCAAGACGATGAGGACCTGCTCGCGAGCGATGAGGATCGTTTGACATCCGACCCGATGTCGGCCGAGCATGACTTGCTCGCCAGCGACACGTTGGGGAATGACGATCTGCTAGACGGGGACGACCTACTAGGCGGGGACGATTTGCTCGGCGGGGATGATTTGCTCGGGGCAGACCCGCTGATGAGCGGACGTGGTAGCGAACGCGACCGGTTATCCGATCCACTGGACTACCTTGGCCCATCGATCACCGCCCCCGAGGCTGCCGAGGCCAAGCCGGCTGCTCCCATCGCAAAAGATCCCCACGAGGCCTTGTGGACCGAGAACTGTTACCCATCGGCTGAGACGTGTCGTAGTTGTCACCCGAAACACTATGACGAGTGGAGCGTCAGCTCGCATGCTTATGCAGTCATCTCGCCGATGTTTCAGCGGTTCGAACAAGCGATGCAGGAATACACGCAAGGAACAGTCGGCTCGTTCTGCGTGCGTTGCCATTCTCCCGTAGCGACTCAGCTAGAGTTGCCTCGATCGACCAGTGTGTTGGATATGCCACCGGTGGTTCGTGAAGGGATCACCTGCATCGCCTGCCACCGGGTAAACGAACATTATTGGCGTGGCAGCAACGGCGACCGACGGATTGAACCCGGCGACATTCACCAACCGGTCGGTAGCGGATCGCATCATACCGGCGTTGCCGACGCAGTGGCTCGTGCGGAAGAGTTGAAACTGAAAACGTCGCCGCATCAAACGGGTCCCGGCCAACCGATGCACTCGGCAAGCTTTTTCTTTGAGCCATTGACCAACAGTGACGTTTGTGTTTCGTGTCACCAAGTCGCGGTCCAGCCTGGGATTGCATTGGAGGTCGTGCACTCGCAATACCGCCACGGCCCCGCCGCGGCGAAAGGCATTTCGTGCCAAGATTGTCACATGGGTGCCGTTCCTGGCAAGGCCGAGGGCTACGAGCATTGCCACGCCGCCGTGCTGAATGACAAACCGTATGGCGAACCAAAGAAGCACGCGAATCATTCGTTTTGGGGTCCGGGCTACCCGATTGCTCACCCTGGAATTTTCCCTCACAATCCCAAAGCGAAACAATACTCGCCACGCCAGTGGCTCGATTTCGATGACCGTGCTGGTTGGGGAACCGAAGCCTTCGAACAATCGGTGACACCGGGTATGTACTTTCCACCGCCATGGGATAACACCGATGACCGCCGGGATGCACGCCGCATCATTGATGCCAACTTGCTAAAGATCGAAGAGAAACGGTCTAGCGCCGTAATCACCCTCGAAGCGGGCGTGGACGTCAAAGGTCCGATCTTTCTGAGTGAACCTCGCTCCGGCGCTCCGCTGAACATCGCGTATCGAGTTTCCAATATCAGCGAAGGCCACAACTTGCCGACCGGATCGCTCGGCGCCCAGCCCCAATTGTGGCTGAACGTCGCACTGATCGATCCCGATGGACAACGCGTATGGGAAAGTGGCTACCTCGACTCGAACGCCGATCTTGCCGACATGAACTCTTACGATGTGGCCAAGGGGCGAGTGCCGCGAGACAAAGGACTGTTCAATCTGCAAACCAAATTCTTGATCAACAATGTTCGCGGCACCGATCGTGAAGCAGCGTTGCCATTGAATTTCAGCGTGGATCAATTGGTCTTTCTGCGTCCCGGTGCTGTTCCGGTCAGTGTGCTGAACCATCCGCCACTAATCCGCATGGAAGCTCATTCGATTCCGCCGCTGGATCATCGGATGCCAAAGTACCACATCCCCGCATCGGTGATGCAAAAGAAAGGGCCATACCGCTTGAGCGTTCGCATGCGAAGCCGGATGGAACCGCCTTACTTCATGCGACAAATCAACAGCACACCCGACATGATTCGCCGTATGACGGCCAATATGCTGGACGTCCGACAGAGCAGCCACACGTTCTTGGTTCGATAATTTTTTCGTTTGTCAAACTTGTTTTCATAGCGACATCTGATCGCATTTAATCCCCATCCAATTTCCGAATCGTTGTCGTGAAGCAGACCATCAACATCGTCGATTCTCTTGTGAGACAGCTATACGCTGCCCGTCGGATGGCTTCACGGCAAGTCGTGGGACAACGTGCGGTCGTGACTCCCCCTATCCTCTGCATCTTGGCATTTGTTGGGATGCTCGGATCGGGGATGCTCGGATCGACTCGTTTCAGTATCGCACAAAGCCCGACGCGACTACCGAGCATCAAGCACCCGACGCGATTACCGTTGGTGAATCCGTCGGCAGCAGTGGCCCCTGTCGAGACGAAACACGAAACCACGCTGCGGATCGCTGCCGCAGAATCCGCGTGGGTACTGCCCGAGACCGAATTCGTGACCGATCGGTTTTATCAGTCGCTGCAAACGCGAGTCGCCCAACGACCGGAACTCGAAACGTTACCACCTGTCCCTGATCCGGTTCCGAGCCGTTCGTTGGAATTCCCCGATCCGGTGCTGACGCTGAATCAGACCGCCGATGACGATCCGTCTTTGTTTTCGATTCAGCACGGCTTCGCTGCGGCCGCGATTGGATCGACCGATCCATCAAACGATTTGTCGCCTCCAGCGTCGCGTGATTTTTCGAGCGATTTTTCACCGACACCGATTCCGAACACGTCGATGTACCACGATGGGCAACGTGAACAGTGGCCCTACGATGCCAAGAGTGACGTGCCGACCCAATACCCCTTGGTTCAATGGGGACGCCAGTGGTATGGGGATGGTATCACGCCTAAGGGGATCGATTGGTTCGGTCCCACGAACCTGGTTCGCCCCAAATTCTATCTGTACGGCGACTACCGCACCGGAATCGCGGCCGGACGAAATGCCGCCGGACGCACCGACAATTTGGCGAGCCGATTAAATCTGGATCTTGATTTACAGCTGACTGATACCGATCGATTCCACGCGTTCGTGGGACCGCTTGATAAAAACAACCAATTCACTCGCTGGGAAAAAGTGGGTGACGACATCAAGTATCGGAGCGAATTCGATTTGACTCCCGTCACGGGGTTCTACGAAGGGGATCTCGGTGTGTTGATGGGGGCATCGCAGTCGCGAACCTCTCCATTCGAGTTGCCCTTCACAATCGGATTGGTGCCGCTGTTGTTTCAAAACGGAATCTGGATGGAAGACGCGGTCACGGGTGCAGCGTTTGCCTTGCCTTCGGGGCACAGCCGACTGCTAAATTGGTCAAACTTTGACGCGACTTTCTTCGCTGTCGTCGATCAAATCAACAGTGCGGCATTTGGCAGCGATGAACATGCCGCACAAGCGTTTGGTACCGCGTGGTTCATCGAAGCCTATGGCGGGTATATCGAAACCGGCTATGCCTATGTTCGTGATCGCAACCAGAGTGAACGGAGCTATCACAACATGACCGCCAGCTTCACGCGTCGCTATTTTGACCGAATCAGCAACAGCGTTCGAGTGATCGTCAACTCAGGCCAAGATCTGCCCGAGGACGAGCGGACCGCCGACGGCGCACTGCTATTGGTCGAGAACAGCTGGATCACCGCGAATCCACTCACGTTTGTTCCCTATGCCAACTTCTTCTATGGCTGGGATCGTCCTCAATCGGTCGCGCGAGCGGCAGGATCGGGCGGGATTTTGCGAAACACTGGGATCAACTTCGAGTCGGACGGATTAAATGGTTTTGCCACGCTTGATCCGACTGCAGGGGACACCGCCGGTGGAGCGGTTGGCGTCGATTTGATCGCCGACGATCTCGGTCACCAGTGGCTGCTCGAGTTGGCGTATGTCACGCCGCACGGGAATGGCAACCCCGCAGTTCCGGCGGATCAATTTGCCGCGGGAACGCGGTACCAAATGCCGCTAACCAACGCCACGCTATTGCGTTTTGATGTCATGTATGGCTGGCGAGGCGAACTGCAAGACGTCTACGGCACTCGGATGGAATACCGCTGGAAGTTCTAGCGGGGAAGCCATTTCGGATTTACCCTCCCGTGTGCGGGAGGGTCGGCCGCAGGAAGCGGCCGGGGAGGG